>Ga0315298_1002240_pt1 | contig 33268 bp, 34 predicted proteins | sample WHS_1_MG_FD_203077 | JGI IMG/M metagenome (GOLD analysis project Ga0315298, IMG submission 203077) | Extremophilic microbial mat communities from Washburn Hot Springs, YNP, Wyoming, USA - WHS_1_MG | ecosystem: Environmental > Aquatic > Thermal springs > Hot (42-90C) | place: USA: Wyoming... | reverse complement strand
ACGGCGCAATACGGCAACGTAAACGTGGTCCGCACGGGACTAACCTACGTTTACAGCGTAACAAACCCGGTAGCCGTCTACGCCGACTGCATAGCAATATCAAACACGCCCATCGGACCAGAAACTTAGGGAAACTTTTAATAGAATGCTTTTTAAACGCAAAAGCTACAATTGATGCTGGAAGATTATTCTAAAATTAACCCTGTTGCTTGAGGTCTTTCATCTCTTCAGCGCTTTATAGTGTATTTGTGTTGTTTTCATAAACAAAAAAGTTTATTAAATCTTAGGACAACAGACTGAGCAGTGACTGGCGTTTGACAATCAAAGCGCTAAAAAAGGCAGCTGGATTCGTTATTATACTGGTCTTTTTGAATTCTTTGGCTGTGTCAGTGAGTTTAGGCTCAACGTTTTCGAAAAACATAACAACCACAGGGTTAATAACTTATTCTCAAGGACTTTGGGTGGCTGTTAATCCTTCTCAGATAATAGGCATAAACAATTATTCCATGGGATTTCAGTTGGATGGTCCAGACATCAAAATCTGGCGTGACAACTCAGCGTTTAGAGAACTTGCAAAAAACGCTAATTTCAAGCTTGTCCGCTTCTTTGAGCATCGCATGGGTAAACCATGTATCTATTGGAACGAGACAACAAAAAGCGGAACATGGAATTGGAAAGATATTGATTTACTCGTTAAACGAATCTTTGAAATCGGAGCCGAGCCCTTGATAGTGCTTGGTTTTTATAGCTGGACTTTAAACAAAATATCTTCAGCGCCTGAAGGTATGAGTACTAACCCGGCGACTGGGTTGCCTTATCCTGACCAGTGGGGTGCTTATTGTGCTGAGTGGGCGAAACATTTCAAAGAGGTAAATATGCCAGTCCGCTACTACGAAATCATAAACGAACCCCACCATTATTTTGGTTGGGGACAATACGCGAATGAAACAAAGATTGGCTATTATATGGAGCTGTATAATGCGGCAGCAAACTCTATGAGAGCTATAAATCATGAGGTTAAGCTCGGTAATGATAACAGCTTGTTCAAGAAGGTCTTCAACTACTTTGTCAGCTACGGAGAGAATCTGGACTTCTTGAGTTTTCACAGGTACGGCCTTGATAGTCAAACTCAGACAGATAAGGAAGCTATCGAAGCGGCCGAAATAAAATATCTTTATGATAATGCGAATATGTATAGCCCAGAAACAGCTAAAAAACTTTACGAGGAAAAGAGAGGCTTGAATTTGCCTTTAATTATGTCAGAAGGAAATCTATGCGATGATTATGACCCAATAGATGCTAGGACACATAATATGCTGGGAGCAATATACACTGCCCTATCAATTAGAACATTTATATTAAAAGACGTTTCTTACAGTGTTTACTTTACTTTTGGCGGAGGAGAAAACATAATGGGTATGGTTAACACAGAAAATGGTGCTCCATGGTACGCATATTATGTACAATATATGATTGGGCAGAGCTTGACAGTAGGCGATAAGATAGTTAAAACGGAAACATCTTCGGATGAAGTCAAGAGTTTTGCTTGGGTACATGGTGATAAGCTTATGATTTTGTTAATATGTATAGTTGATACTCAAAAGACAATAAGCTTGCATGGAATAACAAATTCAGTAAATTACACAAAAATTGACAACACTTTTTCATGGCAAAATCCAATTCTTCAAAAGGGCACACTTGATACTTCAGAGTCTTTGGTGCTAAACGGATACGCTGTAGCTTTAGTGCAAGCATCAACATCTTTCTAAAAATTTGTACAAATTAATGAATAAAACAATTATGATTAAGTGTTATTTGCTTGTGTAAATAGTGAAAAACCTGAGTTATCGTATAATCTATTATAATAAGGTTCTAGGCTTACTTGATTAAGAGGATTCTGATTTAGGAAATAGTAGTAATAATCATTTTGTTTTCTCGAAACGATTACGTAATCTGCCCTATCAAATACTTGACTGATATAAGAAGCGTTGGGAACCGAAGTAAATGGAAGAGTAGCCACTTTCAGAAATGTTATTTGCTTTAGAGGGTTATAATACCTTATTTCTAAAGTAAATTCGTAATAACAAGTTATGTTCTGAGGAGTCTTATAGGCCACAAACGCTGCACCCGAAAGGTCTATATCGTTGTTTAAGGTGTACGAGTCTGCACCATACTGTGCAGGTATATTTAGGAAAATTAATATCAATAATATACCAGAAAACAGCTTGGGTTTCTTCGAAAGCGCAATAACACAGAAATAACATAGTGAAATTAAGCCGAACATGAAGGCTCTTTGATACGCTTCATGCGGTCCGTACTCTGTAAAAGCAAAAATAGCTAAAAAGAGGGATAGCATCAGCCAAAGCAGGGAATATTTGTCTGCAAATGAATTTGGACTTGAAAATTGCTTCTTCAAAATTAAAAGCATACCGACTAAAGCAATAACTACAACAGTCAATACGATAGCAATTGTAGATCTATAATTTAAAATTTGAGCTGCTGATCCTGCAATACGACTTGGCTCTTTAAAAATCCCGAGTTCCCTCTCAAAAGAGAAAACCGTATAATAGGTTTTAATAGCAAAATTGAAAAAGGTAGTAGCTGAAAATAAGTTATAAAACATGAAAAAAACAGTTGAGAAAAACAGTAAAGTAGGCACTTTAACAAGTGATTGATGACGTGCGATTAATTGTGTGATATAGAAAGCTACTAAAACGACAATCAGCATGAAAGAAGAAAGTACGTGTGTAAATGTAGTAACAATGAATATAAGAAGAAATATAGCTATTAAGGCGAATTTGTTATTTTCAGTATTTTTTTTGAAAAAAAGGTTGGAGATAACTAAAAGCCCTAGTAAGAAAAAAATATATCCCATGCCGGGTGGTCCAAAATATTGTTGACGCACCCAGAAACTAGCTAAAAAAAGTCCTACACCATAAATAGCTTCAATAGACTTAAACTTTATTCGTAATATCGAGAAGACCAGTAGAGTATATATTAAAATATGGAACAACGGAAAGACCTTTAGTACAAAAAAAGGTGGAATGCCCGTTATTTGCAAGAATTCACTAGAAAAGTACAAAAAAGAGGGCCAATAATAATAACTGTTGAAAGTTTTGTAGGGGCGATCTATGAGATGTCCCGAAGAAATTATTTGAATACTTTCTCCAAAAGGATAATAAGAATTGCTTAACCACACTGGAATCCTGACTATGGCAGGTATAACGAATAAATATGTGACAGTTAGAGCCATAGCTACAGTTAAGACTCTTATTGAACTTTTGCCTGTGAGCCATATTACTCCAACAAAGGCTAGACCAATCCAGAAAGATAGGGGTAGTTTGCCAGCCAATCCTAGATCAGTTGGCTCTACAGCAGATATTCGAATAAAAAATATATTGAATATTAACAGAAAAATGGCCAAGCCTATTGAGAGATATGAGATTTTTTCTAATATTTTAAGGAAGTTTAACATCCCCTAAGTATTGTGAAATCTTTCTAATTCAGAACTAACTATCTTCAGTTTACCACTCTTGTCCAAAGGTATCCCTTCAACAAAGCGGATATCTAAGGATACATCTTCCAAGTCTATTTTGAACATTTTTTTAATATGTTGAACTAGTTCTCTTTCAATATAGTTTATATCCACGTTCTCAGGACTAGTTTTGATTTGGATTTCAAATTTGTTAACCTTTTTTTGTATAACACGAAATTGTTCGATGTGCTTGTTAAGATGGAACTGATTTATTGCAATTGTAAAAGTTCTTGGCGATAAAGTTCGCCCATTTGGGAGAAAAATAACTGAATCGCTGCGTCCCTCGATAATTTTCATTAAGGGAAGCCTTCTGCCGCATTGACATTCTTCATTTGTTGGGGTTCCTATGTCGCCAATGGCATATCTAATAAATGGCATGGCATAATTGAATAAGCTGGTGCAGACAATTTCGCCGCTTTCTCCTGCAGTTACTTCCTCGCCATTTTCGTCAACAAACTGTATTATAACTGCATCAGCATCCATATGATAATAAGCCTTTGTTGGGCACTGCCAAGCTATTCGTTCGAATTCGATAGTTGCGTATTGATCGTAAAGTGGAGCCCCCAAAGCTGTTTCTATAAAATTACGAGAATTTGCATCAATAAGCTCAGCGCCGCCAAAAACTAATTTTGGTTTAATTGTCTTCAGACCCAAATTCTTGATTTCTCTAGCTAAAAGATAAAGAGAGCTTGAATAACCATCCAATACATCCGGTCTAATTTTATTAATAACTGACAGTTGCTGCGGAATATCGTGAAAAACCGACACAAATTTAGGCGAATAAAAACCTAAGATTTTTTGAACTCTATTTATCTCACTGAAATGTGAAGGAGAAGTAATCGCAACCCAGCTATGCCAAGGTTTGTGTCCACAACTAATGTTCGCTCGTAAATGCTTAGCTTTTCTAAAGTTATCTTCATCTAAAGTTATGAAAACCTGTAACGGTTCGCCTGTTGATCCGCTCGTTAGCAATCTTCTAAGCTTTTTTGCTTTAAATCTTTCAGAAATCACTGAATTAATATTCGTTTTTATTTCATTTTTATTTATAATCGGCAACTTGTTTAAATCGTTTAGAGACTTTATATCTTCAGGTTTAATTTGAGCCTTTCGGAATATTTTATGATAAAAAGGAACAGTGTCATAAGCGTGTTTTAGAATTTCCCCAAGTTTTTTTACTTGGTATTTGAGTAGCTTATCGCGTGGCCAATAAGCCCGTCTCATCATCTCTTCAAGATAGTATAGAGGTTTGGTGTAGTTAAACACTTTATATCCCATATGCTACTCCGATTCATTGACAGTTTACAAAGGGTTCGATAGTTTTTACTAAAACTATTTTTATATTTTCCTGCATTTTTGGGACCTGGGAGGCTAAAAGAGTTTTTATTTTTCCTTTTTCCGACCAGGCTAAGGATATTGTAGAAAAAAGTTTGTCACCAGAAAGGTCTTGTAATGATATCGCAAACTCTGATAGGCCTAGGTCTTTGAAGAATCCTAATTGCTTGTGATCGTATACAATTGATATTGTAGGTGTATATCCTGATACCGCTAGTACTGCAGGATGCATTTTTGAAGAAATTATTAAATCCATTTGGTTGATCATCGATTTAAAATTTTCAAGATCGCCAATGCATAGTATGCGCGCATTTTTTTTATATTTCATTTTATCAAATATTAGCTTACTAATTTCGAAATCATCATACTCAAATCCGCTTATGTAATGAGGAAGGAAAAACACGTTAAAACCAAATCTTTCTATGGCGGCGTCAAGCGCTTTTGCATGTTCGATAGCATATCTTTCAATCTGTTTTGCCGATATGCTGAAACTGTATACGCCAGGACATACTCCAATTGTAGGATGACCAAACGTTTCAGTCATAACTTTTTTCTTTGGTGTATATAATAAAGCCATGTCTGATGTTAGAAACTTTTGACAATTTATCCCTATCGACTTGACTATGTCGTAAGATATTGGATCTCTTATGATTATTGCTGCGCAGTTGTTGAGTGCAAGTCTTGAGAGAAAACGCCCTACCCACGTTCTAAAAGGACCCACCGAATTTGGAAACATCACAACAGGCTTGCCTAGTGATTTAGCAACCATAACTTCAACTGTTCTCGCAAATAGCATTGTCCACCAAGTTAAAATCCAATAAATATTTAGTGGAAGTAAAGAGGCAGCCTCTTTAAAGTTTTCATCACTACAAGAGATAACTAGATCGCTTTCGCTGATAAGTTTTAGGTTCTCTTTACGATACAAAATAGGTAAACTAATTTTATGTAATACAAGAGACGCAAAGGCTAAAAACGTTTGAAAAAAGAAAAGAAAAAGTGATCCCAGTGCAAAGCTTTTATAAGTGAAGGATCGTCTAGAAATCCGCAATTTCTTGGTTAATCGGTCTGCTTTTTCATAAGGCAAATCAATTATCGTAGGCGAGACCATGTCTATAGGCAAACCTAATTTTTTAACTCCATTCATATCTGTAGTAGAGACTGAAATAAAAACATCTTTCACAATCTCCTTCAGAATAAATATGTCTGTGGAAAGAAGGGCTTGTGTTCCCTTATTGTTCATATTTCCTACATGAATGATATGTATCTTGGTTGTCAGTTTATTCTTCTCCTTATGTTTAAGCTAGGCATAACAACTTGTAGAGCCCAAAGTACAATCTGAAAAAAGGAAATGGAAGGAAGCTTAATAGATCGCGCATTGATTTGCTTGAAGAAACTTTAATGTTGAAATAAATGTAAAAGGCTCGTAAAAAAGCAGCAAACGACCATGAACGCTGCGAAGGAATAAAGATTGGTGTTTGTTTACCAAAAAATCGAGCAAGGGTAAGACGCGTACCTAAATCATCTTTCTTAAACTTTAAGTTAATTTGTTGAGATTGCTTTACTTTTTGCGGCGGAACAGCAACGAGTGAAATAACTTTTGATGAAGCCATATTCAAAAGCATGTTTTCTGCAGCTCTTGTTCGGGTAATGATTATTGATTTTCCAACTTTGTCACTTTTTAACTCGGGAAGCCAAGCGTCGCCTAATGAGATATCGGCTAATTCACCAGTTTGATCTGGACATAGGGTGCAACGTGTTGGAATGAAGAAGAATGAAGAAAAAATGGACCAGTAAGAATTCCAACTGCCTACAAGTGGAAGTCTAATTGAGCACTTATTTTCAAGTTTAATCTTCATGGCTCCTGGCCACCCTTTTCCTCTATAGCTAAGGCTGCTTACCTGTTCTTTCGGTATATGTAATTTATTAAGTATAAATTCTGTACCTAAGAAGTTGACCATGTGTGAGCACATTAAGGAGACATGCAGAACAATTTTTTTTCTCAGTTCAGGATTCAAAAGTTCTGCTTTTCGTATTCCATGAATGTGACATGGCAAGCCTACCACTGCAAATCTTCCATCTTCTTTTAGAACTTTCTTTAAAGCAATGTTAGCAGGCACAGGGCAATATTTTGATTTAGAAGCATAAATAATTTCTTGCTTCGTTTTTGCAATAAAGGGTAGTGGTTCTAATGGGCGGTCTTCTTTCATTTTAATGACCAATGCACCATCAATTAGACCTTTTTCCAACATAAAAACCAGCAATTGAGTAACTATTCCTCCAGAAGCGGAATTATATCTTATCTTATAGTCATTCGCATGAGCAACCCAACAACTTAAATATCTTCCTAGATAAATATCGGAATGTTGGCTATCAAAAAATTTGCCCAACTCTTTTAAGTCAACAAAATGGCCAGGACAACATTTAACACAAAGCCCGCAGTTTTTGCAAGCTTCTTTATCAATGAGAGGCAAGTATACGCCTTTAGAATTAGATTTAATCATCTTTATTGCATTAAAAGGACATAAGGCAATGCAGGTACCACATTGAGTACAAAGACCACTATCTCGAATATCTGATACTGTTTCCATTGATATTTTACACCTTTAACTTGCGCGAGAAACCTATCCAACAATATAACCTAAAAAGCAATATGATAATTGAGCGTAATTCGAAAATCCATCACCTGAGAAATTTCTGAGAGACAAATCCCAGAAAAACACCACCCAAGGCGAAAAGAAAAACCAGCAATTGAGAAAAATATTCAAAGCTGTATAAACGCTTTAACCTTAAAGGTAAAGCAACACGAAACAAATAGTGCAAATAGATGCTCTCAGTGGATAAAACAGATGCAAAACCGCTGAAATCAAAAATTATGGCTTTTGAAACACCTTCATTAAATGACCTAACGAACAAATACCTCAAACTTAACCTATCTTCGGTCACTTTGTGGTACACAATCGCAGAAGGATTGTATAATATCTTAACATCAGGAAGTCTTCTAAAAATCCTTAGCGAGAACTCTGGCTCCTCGCCACTTAAAAGCTTCTTCCCGTATCTTCCAACATCAGACTGGAAATATCCAACAACTTCAAAAATTTCTTTTCTAAAAGACATGTTACAACCAATAGGATTTCTAACAAAAGTCGTACATTCGGGCAGACCTTTGTATGAGCATCCAACAATCCAATCTAACTCTTCAGGAAACCACTTTGGGCGACCTCTTTCCCACAAAGGCTTAATATAACCACCAACTCCAACAACACTCAAATCCTTATAGCCTTTCAAAAGATTTTTAAGCCACTCCTTATCAGCAACAGCATCGTCATCAATAAAGGCCACGATATCGCCCTTCGCATTTTTTACACCAGCATTTCTAGCATTAGATAAACCAAAACCATCACTAACAACAATCCTAACATCACAATTTAATATAGACTTGTAAAACCCAATTAAATCTGGATTTGGATCCAAAACCACAATAATCTCAAAAGGCTTTTCAGACTGTCTCCTAAGGGAATCAAGACATTCTAAAACACACTGTAACCTATCCTTAGAATAAACCGAAACAACAACAGAAACTTTACTCATATGTTACCAGCTCAACAGCCGACGCATATTTTTGTTTGTCCATTTACATGTGAAATAACCTTTCTAAGCTTTCCAGAATTGTCTTGCGGAATTTCGTCAACGAACTCGAACTTCAATCTCATATCTTCGCCAAAAAGCTCATGGATCTTCCGCATCGCAACCTCTAATATTAGATCGGAAACTGTACTATCTTCTTTAACAACAACTTGAATAACAAGTTTCTTTCTGCTTTCCTGAATAACTCGGAACCACTTTATCCAATTAGTATTTTCAAACGGGTAGGGAAAGAAGACTGTTGGCGAGATTAACCTTCCATCAGTAGTCGTCAAAAAGTCATCTTTGCGTCCTTCAATAAGCCTCATAAGAGGCAAAGTTCTTCCACATGAACATTGATCTTCCGAAGGAATTCCGACATCTTCCAATCTATATCTTATAAGCGGCATTATGCTGTTGTACAAGCTTGTGCAGACAATCTCCCCTCTCTCCTCTGGCGCCACAGCTTCGCCGTCATCATCCACAAACTCCATCAGCACAGCATCAGCGTTAACATGATAACCATTATGCTCCTTACATTCCCAAGCTAAAAGACCGAACTCGCTACAAGCATAAAAATCAAATAACTCAGCTCCAAAAACGGAACTAATAAATTTTTTACTCTGCTGATCTAAAAGCTCAGCGGTTGAAATAATCAACCGCAGCTTAAATTCCTTAACAAAATCCTTCAATCCACGAGCCAGAATAGATAAGCTTGATGCGTAACCCCTAATAACATCTGGCTTAAACTCTTTCAGAGATGCAATTTGCTTCTCCACAGAGTCAAAAATTGAAATATACCTACGCTTTACTATACCAAAACGCTGAAAGGCATTCTTTTTCTTTGGAAAACTCCGCGGATCAGTCACAACAGCCAGTCTATCCTTGAACCGAAACCCATCATCAAACATAGCCCTTAACCAAACAGCAGATTCAAAATCCTCAACACTACTATCAACAAGTATAGCTAATGGAACCCCAGTAGAACCACTCGTAGTTCTGTTAATTAAGGAACCTAAATCAACATTCCTAGCCACCACGTCCCTAAGATCAAATTCTTGAACCTCAAACTTCGTGATTGACGGAACCTTTTTCAAATCCTTAAAACCATTAAAATCATCGGGCTTAAATCCAGCAGCCCTAAACTTTTTATGGTAAAATGCAACGTTTTCATAGGCATAATTCAACAAAGCCTTAAACTGCTTCAACTGCAAACGCTGCAGCTCAGAAGGCCGCAAATAAAGATTCCGCCTAAGCCTATGCAAATAATAGAGCACCCGCGGAAGCATGCAACCACCAATAGTCCACAAGCAGCCCAAATTAAGAAAGTAAAGAGAAAAACTAAGATTGGCGAATAAACTAGCATTCAAGCTTTTTTTTAAATGCGCGACAAACTAAAGCGAAGCCACTTTAATAACGCATTAAATGCTTTCACGAAGTATCCTCATGAGAATAGGAAAACCGTGCCGAAGCTTCAATTTCTTCTCGCCCACACGCGGCCGATATGGAATCTCAATCTCCGCTATGGTATAGCCCATTCGCTCAACACGATGATTCAACTCGACTTCAATGTCGAATCCAGCAGACGTTGGCTGCCAGCCCTTCAAAATGTTCCAGCGTATTACACGCAAACCAGTCAAGGGATCGCGAAGCGAAACACCATTCAGCAAACTATGAGTAAACGCCAAAAACCGATTTCCAAGATAGAACGAGTTCCGCATGGCGCCCAAATGCGTATGCGAATTAAACCTGTTACCGCAGACCATACCCACCTTTGGATCCGCATCCAAAACCCGAATCATGCGCGGAACATACTCCGCGGGATAAGTATAATCCGCATCACTCAAAACAACATAATCAAACTCGCCGCTTAACTGGCGCAGCGCAAAACTTATCGCGTCACCCTTACCCTTACCCTCTTGCAACAGCACATCAGCGCCCAAGCTTTTCGCCACATGCACCGTCCTATCGCTACTTCGCCCATCCACAACAAGAAAACGAGCACCACTCAAATACTGCTTAAATTCTTCCAGAGTAAGCCGGATACCTTCCTCCTCGTTCAAAGCAGCCAGTAGAACCAACGTTGATGAATAAGACTGGCTTTCTCCCTTCTCCGGCATAACTTAAACCCCAATTAACCAACAATCGCCTGATTAACAAGCTCTCCAGATACACTATCAACTATAGCATATTTAAACTATTATGGAAAAAACATCTATAATATAGCCCCACCGAAAACCAATACATTACAAGCCACGAGTCACATTAAGCCACAAATTAACCGAGCGATTATGAAACACAAACTCTGAAGAGTCCGCATCATAAAGCCATAATTCAAAAAATAACTGAACAAAAAACCCACTACGCTCAGCATCCCAAACCGCAACCTTATCCACAGCCACAAAATGCCCATCAATCACAAGGCCGCCCACACGACAAACATTACCATCAAACGCAACACGCTCAAAAGAAAACGAAACCTCACGCTCCCAAGTCGCATTATCAACCAAAAACAGACGATACTCATAAAAAGGCTCCAAAGGACTGGGCACTCCAGCGGTGCTATTAGGCAAAGGTTCAGACTGATTCCGAAGCTTAACACAAACCCTATAATACGCAAGCTCACCCAAATGATTCCCAACCCCTAAATAAACCTTGTAAGGCAAACCAGCAAAAACATTAAACGGATAGCCCTCAGCCATGCGACCAGGCCCCAAAAGCCAAAGCTCCGAAAACACCTCACCTTTAGGAAAAGAAATAACCTGCATCACCGTAGGCAACAAAATAATCACACCCAAAACCAGACAGGAAGCAAGATAAAGCAGTTTTACATCGCCAAAATTCAATCAGCAACACCTCCAACCTCAGGCCTCATGTCCAAAACTCGCTTGAAGTACCACTTTCTCAGCAACCGCCAACCCAAAAGGCCGAAAGCAACAAGCAACACCAAACCCACGCTAGATCCAACTACAGCCCAAACAAAAGATCCAGCCCGCGCTTCCTCAGCATCCAACTTCAAAAGCGCCGCATCCGCAGCCACACCATCCACGGCGTCACTGCACGCCACCGCAAAAGAAAACGCGTTCTCATAATCGCCAGCCTTCAGCGCTACATAAGCATCAGAAAGAAAACCGCCGGCCACATCAAGCTTGGCTAACAATACAGAAACATCTGCGCCAGCAGCCTCAGCCTCGGCAACAGCGGCAAACGCCGAACCCAAATCCGACTCTGCATGCGCAACCGCATCATCAGCTTCCCCCACAGTAACGGCAGAAGCAAACGGCACAAACTGAACAAACAATAAAAACATGACTAAAAAAGCAGCAGACCTCATCCAACCACCAATTTGTTCTTAATCAAAAGGAGCCCCAATTAAAGCGAATCCAACGCGCCCAGCAAAGCCTCATAAACATCCGTTTGCAAGTACATTCCCGAAAGCACCAGCTTCCGCAAAATTACCCGGCCCTGAGCCTTACTTAACACCCTCTTACGCACAGCCAACAACACCAATGTTGTAGTCCAGTACGTATCTACCCCCAAAGAGACAGCAACTTTCACAAGCCAACCATCATTGGTAACTAAACCATCGCCATACTTTTTCGCCAAAAACAGCACTTCAGCATCTTCGATCTCAACCGATTCCTGCACAGCAAGCTTCTTCACCAACTCGTCTTCCGCAGGGGTTGTTTCAACAACTTGAATCCAACCATCCTCAATCGCCTGTTCAATCGTAGAAATCCCAGGCTTCTGTAAGGCCTTTCCTTTAACCACAATCTCTTGATAAACCGACCGAGAGATAATAACTGAACCGAAAAGCGCTTTTAACAACTGAACCTGACTGATTCTCGACAAATAAATCAGCGGACCAGAATCAACAACAACCACTCACGGCGCCTTCTGCCTAACAGCATCTAAATCAAGCTGTAAATTCCTTAAAGAATAATCTAAAGTAATTCCCGCCTTCTCCGCCTCATCTAACATTTCAACATACGGCAACCCAGCATACTTAGCAGCTGAACGAAGGGACATTTTACGCTCACGCAAACCATCCAAAGCCCTCTTTAACTTCCACCGCTTTATAGCATCAGCCAACAATCTCCGAATCACCTCAGCCCGCTCCGCTTTCTCTTCACGTTCAATATTCAGTATATCCTCAAAAATCTCCTCAGGAACACGAGTAGTCACGGTTTGCACTTCACTCACCGTTACAAATAAAGCGATACGAAACCATATAAATGTAACGCCAAACCCCAAAAACTGCTAAACAATAAACAAACAAAACATCAGCAACTACAGTCTAACAAAAACATCCAACGCCGAAGCAAATGCGCTTAAACTCTCATTAACAGCCCCTAGCGTATGCGCCTCAGAAACGAAGCAAGCCTCAAATTGAGACGGGGGAACAAAAACGCCCTTCTCAAGCAACCTTCGATGATACAACTGGAAAAGCCCAGCATCAGCAGTTTTCACAGACAAGTAATCATGAACACGCTGAGCAGTAAAGAAAATCTGAAACATCGACGCAACACTATTAACTTGATAATGCAAACCACGCGATTCAAGCATATCAATTAAAGCTGCCACCAAAACATTAGTCTTCGCCGCTAAATCTTCATAAAAACTCTTGCCCTTCGACTTAAGATACGCCAGAGTTGCTAACGCCGCAGCAACGCTAATAGGATTACCACTGAACGTTCCAGCCTGATAGACACCGCCAGCTGGCGCAACCAAGGACATAATATCACGCCGCCCAGCAAACGCAGCAATCGGAAACCCACCACCTAAAACTTTACCCAACGCAACCAAGTCGGGGACCACGCCGAAATACTCTTGCGCACCGCCAAGCGCCAACCGAAAACCAGTAATAACCTCGTCAAAAATCAAAACAACACCATATGCCTCGGTCACCTCGCGCAAAGTCTGCAGAAAACCAGCAACTGGCGGAATCACGCCTATATTGCCCAAAACAGGCTCCACAATAACCGCGGCTAACTCATCCTTATTCGCCTTAACAGCTGCCTCAAACGCGCCAGCATCATTAAACGGTACAATCACAGTGTTCCTAACTGACTCTTCAGGAACACCAAGAGAAGTCGGCACACCAAACGTCGCCGCGCCAGACCCAGCCCTTACCAGCACACTGTCATGCGCACCATGATAGCAACCCTCAAACTTCAAAATCTTCTTCCGCCCAGTAAAAGCGCGCGCCGCACGTATAGCACCCATCGTAGCTTCTCCGCCCGTGCTAGTTAACCTAACCATTTCAGCACAAGGCACAAGCTCACAAATAAGCTCAGCCAAATCCACCTCCTGCTCAGTAGGCGTCCCAAACAAAGAACCAAACTCTAACTGCTCCCTAACAGCGGCAACAACATTAGGATGAGAATGCCCCAAAATTAACGCGCCATAACCTAAACAATAATCAACATACGCTTTACCATCAACATCAAAAAGCCTCGAACCCTCAGCCCACTTAGTAAAAAACGGATAAGGCTGAAACGCACGTACAGGACTATTAACGCCGCCAGGCATCAACAACTTTGCTTTCTCAAACAATTGCTCAGACCGCGACAACTATTAGCAACTCCTTTCCTCTGAAAGATAAGCCCATTACTAAAATCATTTACGCAACATTAAAAGAGAATTATTTGCTGGAACAGAGAGCCTCCAAAATTTTACGTTGACTTTTAATCAAAGTTAACCGTTCTTCTACATGCCTATTATATTTAGAGTACTTTCTGTATGTTTCCAGAAACTTCTGACCCTTATCGGTAAGTTGATAGCATTGCTTTTCCTCTACGAAAATAATTAATGACGCCCTGCTTACCTCGTACAGATACTTTGTCAAAATCTTGTAACTCAACTTTGCCTGATACATGATCTGCGTTTTTTTAGCATTTTGGCTGACCGCACGCAGAATATCAGCGATAATATCAAGCCGACTCCGATAGCTACCCAACAGAAACACACCAAAACGCAAGGGTAAACCAGAAAACCACAAAAAATGGGAGAAAGCTTAGAGGTGCAGCCAGCCTCTTCCGCCTTTCTTCAGCTGCTGCTTCTGCTTTGGCGCTTCACGGTAAAGCTGCGCACGCTTCTCTCGGCGCTTAGGCTGCTGAGATGTGATGCTGGTCTTGATGAATTTGGTCCATCCGCCAACTTGAGGCGGCGGAGGAATATACCGTTCGGCATTAGCGATTTGATGTTGCTCCAAAATTTCTCTAAAACTCAAAGCCTTATAATCCTTGGTGGCATGAATTATAAGGCCTCTTTCAACGAAAAGATAGCGGTAATCAGCGGTGGCTATGCCCTCGGCAAGTACCTTGTCGTCTAAGCGTTCGCTCCACAGCCGCTTCCACTCAATCTTAAGCGTTTCAACCAGCTCTTTGTCATTAAGACTCAAAAGTATCAAATCCCTCCCTGACAGGAGCGGATGAGAATAATGGCGTTAACAGCACTCTTCTTACCGCGCTTCTCCCCCGTTACCTCATTCTTCTCCCGAAGCCAGTTATATAAACAATGCAGAATGAAACATCTATACAATTTATCTAGAACATTCATATACTTTTCTATCATAAGCATTTGAATCATCTAGAACACTCAAACACGATTTAATGAAAAGCCAACAGAACAGCAACACCTTAGAATGTTTAAATTGCACCTCATCAATAACCAAGAAGAGGGAAGAAAACAATGAACCCGATTTCTGTAAGGGAAGTCTTCTCAAAAGGCGTCGCCACAGTATACGAGAACGAGCCGCTCTCCAGATGCTTGGAACTGTTCAAAAAAGAAATGCCGCCAGTCCTCGCAGTTTTAGACGACAAAGGCAAATATGTCGGCGTAATCGCGAGACGTTGGATAATAAGGTCGAGACTTGACCCCGCAACAACCAAGGTTAAGAGCTTAACGCGCACTGCACCAAAAGTTTCACCTGAATTTTCCATAAGCAAAGCAGCCAAGCTGATGATAGAAAGCGGCGTTAGACAGCTACCAGTTTTCGAAAAAAACAAGCTGATAGGCTTCGTAACCGATGAGAACATCATTCATGGTGCTGTAACCCAGGAATGGGGTAATACGCCAATAGAGAAAATAATGACCCGCACACCATACACAATTGAAGCGCACCGTTCCGTAGGCGCCGTGCTAAGCCTAATGCGTGAACAGGGAATTTCACACGTGCCCGTAATTGACAACGGAAAACTCGCAGGGATGATAAGCATACATGACATCATAGAACACATTTTTCAGCCGCAGCGTCGCCAGACGCTTGGCGAAATTGTAGGCGAGAAAGTTCCGGTAATAAGCGTCCCGGCGAAGGGCATAATGCGAAAGCCAGTAATCACGGTCTCACCTTCAACCACACTGAGAGAAGCGGAAAAGAAAATGCACGCATTTGAGATTTCATGTCTTGTGGTAGAAGAAAAACAAAAACTGATGGGAATAGTAACAAAGCTGGATTTTCTTGAGCCAATATCTCAGATGGAAATTCCTGAAAAGAAGCTTGCAATTCAGTTCGGAGTAAAAGGCATAGTTATAAACCCTGACCAACAAAGTTTTATGATAGCGGAGTTTGAGTCCTTTGCACGCAAGTACCAGGAAACGCTTGAACTAGGAACTTTATTTGTTTACATGAAAACCCACGGAACAAGCCATAAAGGGATACCACTTATCCACTGCCGCATGCACTTGAAAACGGTGAAAGGTGCCTTCGTAAGTTCCAGCGAAGGCTGGGGAGTAGAATCAACATTCCGAGTGGCACTAGATCGGCTTGACAGAAGACTCCTAAGAAGCAAAGATCTGGCCACTAACCCAAAGTATGTTAGTGCTTATCTACAAAAAATGGGCATCCCAGAAGAAGAGCTTTAAACGCCGTTTCCCTTTTTCATTTCTCAAAGCGCATATTCCACTTCAAAACTGCTTGGACTAAAATTGCCTGACAGAAGGGACTTCTAATTCCGCCTTAACCATTTCTACACGCGTACAGCCACAAACCACGCAGGGTAGGCGACAACAAGCCGTGACGCTAATCAAATTTCCGCTGTTTCCTTCCAGCAAAAAACTGAATAGAGCGCCAAAGCAACAACTAAAGCTTCGACTATTACGGATGCTTGACCAAGGTAAAAGGGGTTGCCGAAAAATAGCGGGTAAATCAGGTATGGCATCTGCTCATGGGTGAACATGTCAAAGAAGATGTGGCTGAAACCGCCAAATAGACAACAAAGGTAAATGTTTCTCAAAGGGTATCGGACTCTAGGCGACTTAAGCCGTAGGGCATTATACGTGGACAAGAGCGTACTCTCAAAAAACCGTTCCACGACATACACGGCAACAGCAATTAAAATGTTGTAAACAGTTAGTACAAGCGCGAAGCCATGCCAAATTTGATGATCTAGCGGTTCTCCAATTAGAAGGTAGTAGAGCGGCTCCAAATCTACAATGGTAGCTGAGGCAGATAACGCAAGCGGGTCAATTGTTCTCTTTCGCCTGAAGTATAGAGAAAGCACGGCAAGGCCATGAAACGGAGTTAAAGGCATTTCTGAAACCGCCAGAGCCTAGAATAGTAACTTGTTACCGCAGAAATCTAATTTTGAAACGCCAAGCTCGCCTTTAACCTCGCGTAGCTGTTCAGCATTGAAAACTGGACCGTCTCTGCAGACGCGGTACTTGCCTATCACGCAGCTTCCGCATAATCCTATGCCGCAACGCATCAGCCGCTCCAAGCTGGCTTCCATCGGAATTCCATGCTTCTCTGCAAGGAAGAAAACTTGGCGTATCATTGGCTCCGGTCCACAAGCGTAAATCATATCAAACTGTTCTTTTTCAAGAAGCGCTTTCAGGGGTTCGGTTGCCAAGCATTTGAGACCGTAGCTGCCGTCTTCAGTTGTAGCTATTGTGCATTGTTTAGAGCATAACGCCGTGAACTGAGGTAGAAATAGCAGTTCGCTTTTTGTTTTTGCGCCTATGACAAGCATTAAACGCTTAGCTTTTGCAGATAGATTCTTGGCTAAAAATAGCAATGGCGCAACGCCTGTGCCGCCGCCAACCATTAGGATGCTGCCGTGGTTTTCGGTGAAGAAGCTTCCGAATGGCCCGCGCAAACCCAACATTTCGCCAATCTTCATTCCATGCAAGGCACGCGTGGCTTCACCAACTGCCTTGACGGAAACGGAGACGCTGCTGCCTTCAGTGTCCATTATGCTCAGTGGAATCTCGTCTACGCCTGGTATCCAGAGCATCAGAAACTGGCCTGGCTTAGCTTTTGCGCAGAGCTTATCTGCAAAGGTAAAGGTTTTGACCGTGGGGCTTTCGACTTTTATATTGGATACGCGAGTGATGCGTAAAGTGTTAGTTGCGGTGAGCGAGACCGACAAGTTCTTTTACACTCCCGAATTTTTTCTTTTTCAAATAAGCGCTTATGCCGCGGTTAATGTCCTTAAACACGGCAGGGCTTTTTAGCGCAACAGCAGTTCCTATTTGGACGGCAGAGGCGCCTGCGAGAATAAATTCTACAGCGTCACGCCAGTCGGTTATACCGCCACAGCCGATTAAGGGAACCTTCACCTTCTCGTAGATGTCATAAACGCATCTTAAGGCTACAGGCTTTACTGCTGGACCTGAAAGCCCACCGCGCTTGTTACTCAGGATTGGCCGCAAAGTTTCAACGTCTATAGCTATTGCGCGGAGAGTGTTTATGGCTGTCAGGGCGTCGGCACCTGCTTCAGCAGCGGCTTCAGCTAATTCTGTTATGTCGGTTACGTTTGGAGAAAGTTTAACGATGACGGGTTTTCGTACTTTAGCCTTAACTTTTCTAACAACGTCAGCGAGAACCTTGGGGTTTTGCCCAATTTCTAAGCCTGTTTCTTTGACATGTGGACATGAAACATTAAGCTCTACGGCGTCCGCGCCGGCTTCAGCAGCCGTCTGGGCTGTTTCCGCATATTCCTCAGCTGAAAAGCCGTAAACGCTTACGATTAGAGGCACGGTTAGAACAGTTTTTGCATGGCGAATTTCGCTTATGTAGCTGTTTATTCCTGGGTTGGGAAGACCCATGGCATTTATGAGACCGCATTTTGCTTGGACTACAGTGGGATTTGGGTACCCAGCACGCGATTTTATCCCAATGGATTTTGTGACGACAGCGCTCGCGCCATTTTCGGCGATACTTTTTAGCGAGGCGGTGGTGTAACCGAGGATGCCAGAGGCTAACATCGAGGGGTTTTTGAGCTGCAAGCCAGCAACGCTGATGCCTAACGAGTTGTTACGCAAACACTTCTGTCTCCTTTTTGCTTAGATACGCTTATTCTCCGTTTAAAGTTTCGTTTAAAACAGAGCGAAACTTATATTTTTGTTTGTAGTAAGCTAATTTTTTCTAGGCAACCTATCAAGAGGCGGCTTTGATGACTGAAGAGAAAAAAGAGCAGACTGCAGATCTTCAAAAGCTATTAGATGCGGAGAAAAAGCGTTCAGAAGATTACTTGACGCGACTAAAGTATTTGCAGGCTGACTTTGAGAATCTGAAGAAGCGCGTTGACCGCCAGATTGAAGAGATTAAAAATTACTGCACAGAACGCCTTGTTATTCAACTTTTAGATGTTCAGGACGAGTTGGAAATGGCACTTAAAACAGCGCAATCAGCCAATTCAGCGCAGCCGCTTATTGAGGGCGTGCAGATGACGCTAAAGAAGTTGAGAAAAATTCTTGAGCAAGAAGGTGTTTGTCCTATAGAGTGCGAAAAAGGCAAAGCTTTCGACCCCTCGTGCCATCAGGTTGTTGCCGCCGTCGAACAGGACGGTGCTGAAGAAAACGTTATAGTTGAGGAAGTAAGAAGAGGATACAGAATGAAAGGGAAAGTTATCAGACCAAGCATCGTCAAAGTTTCAAAGTCACTAAAATCACAAAAGAAGGAGGATGATAAGGCATGAGTGGCACTAAATCGACTGAAAAAGTATTAGGCATTGACTTAGGCACTACAAACTCTGCTGCCGCCATATTCGAAGGCGGCCGCGCAACTGTTATTCCAAGCGCTGAAGGCCCAACCATGGCGGGAAAAATGTTTCCGTCAGTGGTTGCCTTCACCAAAGATGGGCAGTTGCTTGTCGGTGAACCAGCAAAGCGGCAAGCAGCTGCTAACCCTGAAGGAACAATTTTTGAGATAAAGCGAAAGATGGGAACCAATTATAAGGTGAATGTTTTCGGGAAGGAGTACACGCCACAGCAGATCTCCGCGTTCATACTGCAGAAGATTAAGCGGGACGCAGAAACCTATTTGGGCACGCCGATACGCAAGGCAGTCATAACCGTTCCAGCGCACTTTGACGATAACCAGCGGCAAGCCACAAAGGACGCAGGCGAAATCGCAGGCTTCGAAGTGATGCGCATCCTTAACGAGCCAACTGCGGCTTGTCTCGCTTACGGCGTAGATAAACTAGACAAAGAAATGAAGATTTTGGTCTTCAGCTTCGGCGGCGGAACCCATGATGTCACAGTGATGGATTTCGGCAAGGGCGTTTTCCAAGTGCTCAGCACAAGCGGTGATACACAAATCGGCGGCATGGATGTGGACAAGGCCATCATGGAATACATCATCGACGAGTTCAAGAGGCAGACGGGCATCGACCTTACAGGCGACAAAATGGCCATGACAAGGCTTAAAGAAGCTGCGGAAAAAGCAAAGATTGAATTATCGACGTTGATGAGCACGGACATCGATTTGCCGTTCATCGCTTCAGATAGCACAGGACCCAAACACTTGCATCTCACGCTTACCCGCGCCAAGCTAGAAGCCTTAGCGCAGCCTGTAATTGAGAAAACAGGCAGAACAATCATGAAGGCACTGGAAGACGCAAAGCTAACGCCCAAGGACATAGACAAGATAATACTCATCGGCGGTATGACGCGGATGCCGCTTGTGCAGCGGTTTGTGGAGCAAATAATGGGCAAGCCCGTGGAGCGCGGCGTTGACCCAATGGAATGTGTCGCCGTCGGCGCGGCAATACAGGGTGCAGTTCTCACAGGCGAAGTAACCGACTTGCTTTTGCTGGATGTTACGCCGCTATCGCTGGGCGTTGAAACATTGGGTGGTGTTTTCACAAAAATAATTGAGAGAAACACAACCATACCTACAAGGCGCAGCCAGATTTTCACCACAGCAGCAGACTTCCAAACCACAGTTACAATACATGTGTTGCAAGGCGAGCGGGCAATGGCCGCGGACAACGTGTCACTTGGAATGTTCCACTTGACAGGTATCCCGCCGGCGCCTAGAGGTGTTCCACAGATAGAAGTCACATTCGACATTGACGCAAACGGCATACTCAACGTAACCGCTAAGGACTTGGGAACCGGGAAAGAAGCTAAAATCACAATAACCGCTTCGACGAAGCTGTCTAAAGAGGAAAAGGAACGCCTCATCAAAGAAGCAGAGCAGTTCGCTGAGCAGGATCGAAAGAAGCGGGAAGAAGCAGAGTTGAGGAACAACGCGGACAGCCTACTGTACACGGCTGAGAAAACCAAGAAAGACTTAACAGACAAACTGACACAAGAGCAGATAGGCCGAATAGACGCGGCAGTCACGGCGCTGAAGGATGCGTTAGCCAGCAATGACATGACGAAGGTGAAAGCTAAGACGGAAGAGCTGCAGAAGGTGCTTCAGGAAGTGGGCACAATAATCTACCAGCAGGCAGCAGCAGAATACGCTAAACAGAAGGGACAACCCGGACCTTCAGGTGCAGGAGCAGAAGCAGCAGGAGGCGCAGCGGACAAAAGCAAAGTTGTTGATGCAGATGACTATAAAGTGAAGTAGTCGCCGAAACAGTTTTCACTAACATACTATATTTCGAATTTAGCGGTAAAGTGCAATGCCTGAAAAAAGAGATTACTACGAGATTCTCGGTGTCTCCAGAAACGCAACTAAAGAAGAAATTAAAGATGCCTACAGAAAACTTGCACTACAGTATCACCCTGACAGAAACAAGTCACCAGACGCAGAAGAGAAATTCAAGGAAATCTCAGAAGCCTATGCAGTTCTATCCGACGACGAAAAACGGAGGCAATACGACCTTCTTGGCCACGCAGGCTTCGACCAACGCTACACCACAGAAGATATTTTCCGCGGCGTAGATTTCGAATCGATATTCCGAGATTTAGGCTTCGGCTTCGGCGACTTCTTCCGCACATTCTTCGGCGGATTCGGCGGAAGCGATTTTGAAGAGCGAATAAACCGCGGAGAAGACCTTGTCTACGAGCTGGAAATAACACTAGAGGAGGCGGCCAGAGGAGCCGAGAAGGAAATTTCGGTGCCGAGAACCGAGAAGTGCGATGTCTGCGGCGGTTCAGGCGCCAGCCCAGGCACTTCACCACGTACATGCCCAAGATGCGGCGGCAGCGGGAAGGTTCAGCACATGCGAAGAAGCAGCTTCGCCATGTACGTGCAAGTAACGCCGTGTGATACATGTCGCGGAAAAGGCACAGTAATTGATTCACCTTGCAAGAACTGCCATGGCACAGGACTCATGAAGAAACGCCGAAAGATAAGTGTGAAGATCCCAGCGGGCATCGACGAGGGTTATCAGCTGAGGCTGCGCGGAGAAGGCGAAATGGCGCCCAATGGCGGCGAGCCAGGAGACCTTTACGTGCTCGTCCACATTGCACCGCACAAGTTGTTCATGCGAGAAGGCGATGATCTATGGTACGTGCTGACGATTGGTTATCCACAGGCAGCTCTCGGTGCAGAAGTGCCCGTTCCCACTTTAGATGGACCGACAACTGTGCACATTCGCCCAGGAACGCAGCCAGGCGAGATTATCCGCTTGAAAGGCAAGGGTATGCCGCGTTTTAGGGGTTATGGCAGAGGCGACTTATTAGTGCGCATTGGAATTTCGGTTCCAGAGAAACTGACGCCAAGGCAACGCGCACTACTGGAGCAGTTGGCAGAAGAATTTAATCAGGAAGTTAAGTCCAAAAAAGGCAGATTTAGTTTTTAACCTATAAACCTTTGTGGCTTGCAGCGTTTCTATTGTTGGGAAGATTTTAAATGCGATATCGCGTAAATATGGATGTTGTGGGGGGTTAGAAGTGGCAATCAATTTGGATACGCTGATAATACAGTTGATAGTTAACATAATTATTCTGTCGCCGGTGCTGTGGATTTCTGGTCGGCTCTTGGCGGGCAAAGATAAGGCAAAGTTTACTGATGCCGTCTGGATTGTGGTTCTTGGAACATTAATCGGCGGTGCTTTTCAATATTTCTTTTCAGGAGTAATTGCATCCTTGATTGTGCTGTTTATTTGGCTGGCGCTTGTGAAGCATTTCTTTGACACGGGCTGGCTACGCGCGCTTGCGATAGCCATAGTGGCTATACTGATATGGGTAGTAATAGCGGTGATAATAGGCATCATCGTTGGCATAGCCATAATCGGCTTTAGCCTAATTTAAAGCTGAAACAGAATCCTCTTTTTCTTTTTGCGTAAACGTTTTAAAAAATTAGAGGAGTAGTGGATTCTATTCGAATTCTATGGTTGCCGGCGGTTTATCCGTGATGTCGTAGAGGCATCTGACGACGGTGGGGATTTCGCTGGTTACCCGCTGGGAAATACGTTTAAGCACGCTATAGGGAACCTCATGCGCTTTGGCGGTTACGGCATCCTTTGACTCGACTATTCTGATGGTGATGATGTTGCCGTAGACTCTTTTGCCGTCTTTGATGCCCGTGGCTTTGTCGCTGTGGAGCACAGCGAAGTTCTGGAAGGTTCCCAGCTTTCTGGTTTCCTCTTCCACGATTTGAGTGGCTTTGCGGACGATGGCGACTCTTTCTGGCGTTACTTCGCCGAGCACTCTAAGCGATAAAGCTGGTCCTGGGAAGGGCATTCGCTCAGAGATTTCCTGTGGCAAACCGAGCGCGCGGGCTACTTGGCGGACTTCGGGTTTGAAAAGCTCTTTTAACGGCTCAAGGATTTTGTAGCCGTAAATCTCAGGGTTTATGCCTATCTGCTCCAGCACGTTATGCTGGGACTTTATTCCTTGAACTGTTTCCACCACGTCGGCTTTAATGGTGCCTTGCGCGATGAATTCGATTTGCTCTTCCTTGGCTGCTTTGCCCAGGGTCTTGTAGAATTTATCGCGGAACGCTTTCCGCTTTTCCTCTGCATCTGTTTTGCCCTTCAGCGCTGCGAAAAACTCGGCTTTCGCATCGATGTATTTGGTTTTGATGCCTAAGCTCTTGAGAGTGTTTACGACAAATTCTGGTTCTCCTTCCCGCCTTAAACCGTCATCTATGAAAACTGCCAGTAGCTTGTCGCCTACTGCCTTGTGCACTAGTACGGTGGTAACTGTGCTGTCAACGCCTCCTGAACAGGCGGAAATTACCTTTCGGTCGCCGACGGCTTCGCGTATTTCTTTTAATGCGTTTTCAACGAATTTTTTGGCGTCAAACAAGCGCTTTCCTCCAAACTTCAATTGTGTAGTGTGAGATAAGCGAGCGCCCCTTTTTAGCTTTGTCATAAAAGTGCTTCTTCAGCTATCATTACAATAATCATTCTATGCTAAAACAGAAGCGCCGAGAGCAGGCCACTGGCGAGCCCGAAAAGGATCGGGAAGGGCAGACCTGGGAACATGCCCTTTTTCTCGAGCATGACGAGCGTTAGGTAGGCGCCGGCTAAAATTCCGAAGAGCGAAGCAGCGCAGGCTAGTAGGCCGAAGTTGAAGAGCATGCTTCCGGCGAGCATGGAGTAAAAGACAAGGTCGCCTAGTCCCATTTGCATCTCCTTGAAAGAGTAGCTTAAGCCGTGAAGCTGGTCAAGGCCTAAATGGGCTATTTTGCCTACTGGTCCATAGTAAACCGCGAATACGTCGTAAACCGCTAAGAAGATAAGAATCAGCGTTGCGCTTAGAAGGGGCACGTAGTTTCCGAAGAATGCTCCAAGCGCCCCGCCGAGGCAGATAACCGCGATGTTGCGGGCTTTGCCGCCAAAGCGGAAAACGGCAAGGTCGAAAATGGCAGCTATGGCGATTGACAGAGGCAACACCATAAGGGCTAAGCTTGGAATAAGAGCAGAAAGCAGAGACAAATAGATAATCGATAACAGCAAAGCGGCGACTGTTAAAGCAAAAGCAATGATAAATGTAATCAACTTCTGGCTTTTCTTTTTAAGCAGCACGTAAAAGATGGTGGCGCTTATGGCGACGAGAACAACGAAGTAGACGGCGTTGCCGAAGAGCCCCACAGGGTTTTCTTCTGGAAAAGGCGTAACAGAGATAGGCGGAGCTGACTGGGTTATGAAAAGGGCGGCGCAGCCAAGGCCGAACAGCAAACTTGCCAGTATTGGCGCCAAATATACGATTTGAGCAGTGAATTTTTTAGTCAAAGTATTTCACTCCAATCGGGAGCACGTTATTGTGACATGCAAGTAACATTGGTCACAGAATAAACTTTGCTTCCGGTCAGTATCGCGAATAGAATTGGAGAAGTACATGACACAGGACGGGCTGGGACAGTGCCTTAAACCAAGCGTATGCCCAAGCTCATGCACAGCCTCTTTCAGTGTCCGCGCAGAAAAAAGCTCGATGTCAGGTGCCTCGCCGTAAAATTCAGGTTTTAGCCGCCATAGAGATATTAAAGCAGCATTTCCAGGACAACAGGCTTCTCCAAAAACAAAATTTAACTCGGGAACGAAAAGGTCCGCGTCTACAACACCTAACACACGGTGCAAGCTTGTGTGTTTAGCAGCAAAACTTTGAATTGTAGTTAGAATGGCGTTTGAGCGGTATTGCCTGCGCTTTTTGTCAAAGTATTCAGCTCCAAGAGAAACTTGCTCGTCAAGCACAATGCACTTAGTATTAGGGAAAATTCGCGGCAGCTTCTCTGCAAGTCCAGTTAGTACAGCAACATCAACATGCCCAATGGGTAAGATGCCGACCCGCATAGCTAGGTCTTAAACCTCGAATACGTCGCCTGTCTTCGGTGCTACAGCATCCAAGCTCAGCTCGGATTTAGCCCAATTCGCCAAAAGCTCACAGTTGCTTTCTTCACCGTGGACAACAAAAACCTTCGGGTGTCCACCTAACCGCCTCAGGGCTTCTTTAAGTTGGCTGGCGCCACAGTGAGAAGAGAAGTCAAAGTGCTCGTAATGCGCTTTAACCTTACGCACTTTGCCATCAATCGTGCACACGCCCTTGTCCAAAAGTTCTCTTCCAGGTGTCCCGGGGATCTGGTAGCTTACTAGGAAAACGGCGTTGCTGGCTTTTTTCCCGATTTTTGATAGGTAAAAGGTTGCGGGTCCGCCTTTCAGCATGCCAGCGGTTGAAATAATCACGCCTGGAGTTTTGACGGCTTTTCGGCGGTCGCGCCAACCGTCAACCCAATCAACCGAGTGCATAGCGTTCATAAATAGTTTGGGATCTCTCAAGAACTCTTTATGGTTCATTATTATCCTGCTAGCCTCACGGGCCATACCATCTAAGAAAACAGGATATTCAAAGTGATGCGCAGCCAGAACGCAGGCTATCTCTTGGGATCTGCCAACGCCGAAGGCGGGCACAAGAACGGTGCCGCCTCGCTCAACCACTTCAATGGCGGATTCCACAAAGCGTTTTTCCAGTGTTGCACGATCCTCGTGATCCTCGTTTGCGTAGGTGCTTTCAATGATTACAGCGTCCAAGTCACCATAGCTCATAGTGGCGCCTGCTAAGAGTTTACTGTCAGCAATGTTGAAATCTCCTGTATAGAGCAGTCTTTTACCTTCTGCATTAATCAAAACTTGAGCACTTCCAGGCGTATGCCCAGCGTTCAAAAGCTGAAAGCTGATGTCGCCTACCTTTTCTTCAACGCTGAAATCCAAATGCTTGTTGCTTTGCATCATTGCCTTCAATTCCAAGTATTCAAAGGGGAGAAAGTAGCCTGAAAGCCTGATGAAGTCTTGAATCAGAATTTGTGTTAATTCCAAGTTAAGCCTGTTCGTGTATAAGGGCATTTTATTGGCAATATAAAATATTGGAAGGGCACCCGAATGATCAAGGTGACTGTGAGTTAAAATCAAAGCGTCAACTTCTTTGGGAGGTATATGCATGGGAAAGCCAGGTTCATGATCAAGCATTACGCCGTAGTCTAATAGAACTTTAGTTTTTCCTGATTTGACAGCTATCCCGATTCTTCCAACTTCGCGGGTTCCGCCGAGAAATCCAATCTGCAATCAGACCAATCCTTTTCGTTTAAAGTTCTTCAAGTATTCATGAATCTGGTGTGCTGTTTTAAAAATGTATTGACCCTAATTTTGGATATGTAGCCACCGAGCCCTTTTTTATAGCTTTAAGAACTTCATCAACGTCTAGGCCAGCTTGAATTTCTGTGTAAACATTGCATAATTCTGCTGGCTGATGCGCGTCGCTGCCTGCTACTCCTGGCACACCCATCAACTTGGCTAACTCGTGCGCTTGCTTGTTGGCTAGCGGAGACGATGCGCCATTAAGCACTTCCACAGCATCAAACTTGTAATTACGTGCCAAGTCGCCCATGCCGTACTCGCGGTAGGGATGCGCAACGATGGATACACAGTCTCTTTCACGGGCGAAGTCAATGATGTCGTCTACAGTCCAAGGCTTAGGCGGCAGTTCGTCGGTGCCTAAAATCACTGTGTCTCCCTCGGTGGTGCTTATCTCCACGCCTGGAATGATGAGGATGTCAGGGTAAACAGATGCAAGCTTTCTCGTCGCGCTTAGACCTTCTACAGTGTCGTGGTCAGTTACGGCTGCAGCTTTGATGGAATTGTGCGCCACAAGTGTTTCGATGAGAGCTTTAGGAGTTATAGATGAGTCGTATGAGTATGTGGTGTGGATGTGTAGGTCAGCGCGGATCAAGGTTCATCGCTCAAATGTTTTCGCAGAATCATCTCTAAACGAGTTAAAATGTTTTTGCTTCCTTCCGCGTGGATGTTTACATGCTCAAACTTTACAGCTTTTTTTAGGCATGAGCGCTTACAGTATTTTTTGATGCTGTCGCCCCATTGCTGGGGATCATTGAGCAGTACTACTGTCTCGTAATTGGCGTATGCTATGTAGTCTGACACATGTTTTGCCACGTATTCTATGGTTTCTTTGTCAAGTGGCAGGGCTACTTCATGTTGGGACAATGGATAAACCTCATCCAGTTCAAGCGGAATAGCGCCGAAAGGCGCCGCGTAGAAGCAAACATGCACTTTGCTGGAAAGGGCTTCGTCTAGGTTTTGGAGAATTTTTCGTATTTTGGCGTATTCGGGTGTTTTGTGGAAGGGTTTTTTGCGTGTTTGGGGCAGAAGCAGGAGCAGGCGGGCAGTGTCAGGCGGAGAGTAACGCTCGAAAAGGCGATTTCGGTAGTTGACAACCTCTGGGCGCGCGGTGCTGAGGGAGCTGAAAAAGAAGAGACCACTGCGCTTTACGACCGGGCTGTGCGCTGCAATGAAGTCAGCATATTTTTTTAGCTTTTTCAAGGCAGTAAGTAGCGTGGGATGTGCATGCGCTCGCATCTCCAGATGCTCCCAGAGGCGGCCGTCTTTTATGGCTTGTTTTATGCGCTTTAACTCGGCTTGGCAAACGTAGAGGTTATGCTCAGCCAGAAACGTTACCCTATCTGCTTGCGGCATTTCAAGCACTGCTTTTGGTTTTGTGCTTGTGCATTTTGGGCATTGGCAGGGGAAAAACTCGAGTTCTTCAAGCCGCCACGTGCCGTTTTCAGTCATGTAACGGTTTTCTCGTGCGTACAGGGCGTAGGCGGCGGAGTCGAAAAGGTCGCAGCCCAAGGCTACGGCTAAGGCGAACATCATAGGGTGGCCGGCGCCGAAAAGGTGCAGCGGACGCTCAGGGGGCAGATTCATCTTCGCCGTCATTATCATGTCAGCTAGCACGTCAAAGCGGTAGTTTTCCATGACCTCGGTTGGGCTTCCAAGCGCATGCACTTGAAAGGGCAGCTTACCCATTTCAACAGCGGATCGCGCGACCAGGTCTAGATGGCGCCCGCCTTGAACTGGCCCCACCCAAAGTATGTCCTCACGCGTTTTGGTTTTGAAGAAGTCTTCGGCGCGCCGCAGTGTTTCCGCCACGGTTTTTGCGGCGTAGCTCTTGGTTATTCGCCAGCCAGTTGGAATGTCCAGTATGGTGGCTATGTCGCTGCCTATGCGCTCCTGGTACTCCACAATCTCTGCTTGGCTTACTTCCACGTTGCCGTAAACGAGAATCTGGTAGGCGCCGGAATCAGTCATTACGACGCCGCTGAAATCTAGAAACGTATGTAATCCTTGCTCTATTGGCGTGTTCTGGAAGCGCTTTTTGAGGATGTACGCGTTTGTTATAATGGCGTCGAATCCGAAGGTTTCCTTAAGCTTTCTCGGAGCAACAAGTTTAATGTTGGGATTTATTACTGGGAAGAGAAGCGGCGTCTCCACTGTGCCGCTTTTGGTCTTGAGTCTACCGATTCTTGCTAGTAAGTCTTTGTCTTTTATTTCGAAGCTCATTTGCGAATCTACACAAATCATTCTGCGCGCTTATAAAAAATGTTAGGCTCATCGCACAATTGGATGCGCTGTTAATTTAGATGAGGCATCCTTATATTCGCTTGTTTTCTCTAATACACTCGGTAATAGAGGATCGTGAGCATGGTCTGCACTGTTGAAGTCAGCGAAATGCCGAAGCTTAATGATCCCATTCTAATCGAGGGGTTGCCAGGCATAGGGTTCGTTGCTAATATTGCCTGTTTGCACTTGATTAATGAGCTAAAGGCTAAACGGTTCGCCGAAGTAGTTTCTGCGTCTTTTCAAGATTTTGCGGTGACAACCGATGCGGGTGGCGTCCGCTCGCCCGTAAGTGAGCTTTACTATTATAAACGCGGGGATGGTGGGCGTGACTTAATCATATGGTATGGCAATACGCAGGCGTTGACAACGTTCGGCCAGTATGAATTGTGTGGAAAAGTGCTGGATATAGCGCAGGAGCTGGGTTGCCGTTTTGTGATATCCATCGGCGGCTTCAGGAAGGAGGAGGTGCAGCCTGTTCCAGGGCTTTACAGTGCGGCGACGGACAGCGAAACGTTGAAGGATGCGTTGGCTTTGGGGAGTAAGATAATGGTTGGACACATATTCGGCATTGCAGGTTTGCTAATTGGTTTGGGCAGGCTTAGAGATTTAAGAGGATTTGCGCTGTTGGTTGATACGCCTGGTATGTATCCTGACGTGAACGCTACTAGGTATGCTTTAACTGCTTTGGGCAAGTATTTGAATTTGAACCTTGACTTATCAAAATTGGATGCCACGTTGGAGCAAACAAAAAAGCTGCTGGAGCCTTTTGGATTGATTAGAAATATTGTTGAAGAAAAGAAGAAAGAGGAGCAGCAGATGCGCTGGTTTATTTAGCCTTTATTTCACTAAGGAATTGCTCGTAAACTCTTTGCACTCGTTCAGCAGCAGGTCCCGAGCCTTCTACAACGCCTTTTTCAGTTAGCTTGATTTTGTCCATGACCCATATGAAACCTTTATCTTCATAAAGCTTAACCATTGTCGGGAAAACCTTCTCAAGGCGGGCGGCCAGGGCTTTTAAGTCGAAGGGTTTTTCGGTGCTTGATATGTGGGCAACAACGTTACCGCTTAGGAAAACGCGGTGATAAACTTGGCCTGTTTCGTCCTTGGCTTCGGCTATGCAAAGGCTCAGATTGTCAGGGTTAATGCCGATAAGCGTGCCAGTAAAAGTTTTTCCCGTAGTGGTTACTATGCTTACTGCTTTATCCGCCAGCGCAGCAACTTCGGCGAAAAATTTTCTTTGCGCTACCGACACATTTAAACCTCCATTCAAACTACGAATTTGCACTACACATATATATCTTTGAGGCTTTAGGCGGAGTTTCTTGCTTTGGCATTTAAATATACACCGTGTTTAAAGAAACAAGAGAAACACATCATTCTTGGATAAGCTTTGATGCTGATGCATACTTTGGTTTCTCTTGCTTTAAAGTACGAGCATCGAATGGCTGCTGGTTTTCTGCTACTGCGCGGATAGCTCCTCTATAGGTTTCTGCAATGAATCGCTAATAGCCGCCAAATATGAATGCGCTTTATGTTGCTTAGGGGTTATTGCCTAAAATGGCGATTGCCGAGCAGAAGCCGTTTGGGGGGGGTAATGTTTGGCTGTTGTTTTCTTTAGTTACTTTTCCATTTAGAGCAGTATGTTTATAATGGTGGGGAGAGGCGTTAGAATATGGGGGATGATGTCGCCGTCCCAGTCTGACGGGGAAGATGAAGAAGGACATTTGACAGACCCCCCTTTTGTTTGTTGGCAAGTTTGATTTTTGGGTTTGGTTGTTGTTTGGCGCGCTGGTTCTGCCGAAAGGTTTTTATATTAATGTTTTTCCATGTATATTTTGTCTATACAAATAAAAGTTGTATAGCCAAATTGGAGGTGATGTGTCATGGTCGCCAAGAAAACAAGAGAAGACAAAAGCATAGTATCGCCTGGAACCGCACTGGCGAGGTGGACGGACCCATTCAGCATATCGCAACAATTTGACCGCTTATTCGAGGAATTCCGCAGATCCTTCGACGATCTGCTAAGCCCATTCTTCCCAATGACGCACATAATCGAGGAAGAAACCGCGCTGCCAATCCGATACGCTACAGTTGACCTCATCGACAACGGCGACTCCTACACTGTCACCGCTGAACTGCCAGGCTTCAACAAAGACATGGTTGACGTCCAAGTCACCAAAGACGGCGTCACCATCAGAGCAGAGCGCAGAGAAGAAAAAGAAGAAAAACGCAAAAACTACCTGCACCGCGAAAGAGCCTACTCCAAGATGCAGAGATTCATCGCCTTCCCAGAGGAAGTCTTGCCCGCGAAGGCTGAGGGATCAATGAAGGACGGCGTGCTCGAGCTGAAAATTCCCAAGAAAGAGCCGAAAGCCGCTGAGTCACCTCACAAGGTTGAACTGAAGTGAAGCCGTCAACCTCGCCCCCGAATTTTTTTCTACCAGCACTTGGTGAAAAATGATGACTGACGCTTCTCAAATTGACGCCATACTTGCAGCAATTGAAAACCCACTTAGGAGAAAAATACTCAAGCGCTTAAGCCAAGAGCCAAGCTACCCGCTTGAAATAGCAAAGGAATTAGGCATAGGCCAGCAGCTTGTTGCAGCACATCTGGCCATAATGGAACGCAACGGCATCGTCTCATCAAGTTTAGAAAAAAGCCCACTTGGCCCTAAACGTAGACTGTATTTTCTTAACAAGCCCGTCTGCGTCACAATCAGTTTTGGGCCTCACCTTTACAGCGAACAAGTTTCCACTTTCGAAAGTATACCAAACACTCTTTCCAAAGAGTGCGATAGCTTCCTAAACAGAATTAACGAAATAGAAAAAAGCCATGGCAATTACAGCTTAGATGACTTATCTAAGCTTTTAGCAGACATAGACAACGAGATTTTGCGCATCGAAAATGAAAAAACCGCGCTGCTATATATCAGAAACCTCGCCATGAAGCAAGTTGCCGACATATTAAACACGCAGAAAAGATCAACAGTCGAAAAGAGAATCATGTATTTCCTTCTTGATGAAAAAAGCGAAGATATCGAAGAAATATCCGCGGCTTTAAACCTACGAGAAGCCATCATACGTGAAATCCTCAAGAAACTAAAAGGAGAAATATAACTCATAACCCAATCAACGCCAATGGCACAGTCGCCGCAAGACAAAGTGCTAACTTTCATTACGATTTTGCTCTTAAACTGCTACTTGCAATGCTAAAACCCAACTAAGAGCACAGCGATTATGCCGCTTAGAAAGACGCCGTCAAAGGTTCCTGCGCCGCCTATGCTGGCTACTGGCGCCCCGAGTTTAGGTATATTGTCCAAATTTAGAATATCTGCGCCTATAAGCGTGCCCAGCACGCCGGAAACGTAAGCGATTATCTGCGGCTGCATAGGCGAGAGAAAAAGCGCTACTGCCGCTGCGGCTAACGGCGGAAGAAACGCAGGGGTGACTATGCCTACGCCTTTTACAGGCCTCGCAACTGCATACGTGAATAGGGCGACCGCTGCTACTCCAATTAAGCTGTAGAACATCATTAGGGGTGCAGCTTTGCTAAGTAGGTAGATGCTGACGGCGGTTGGTATAAGCGCGCCGCCGACGTTAACAGCAACTGTGGTAACTGTCGTGTCATATTCCACGTAAGGAATTCGATAAGTCACCCATAAGTAACTCACGTACTCCTCCCGTATTATAGGCACAACAGCCTTGATCTTCATTAACGGGATATTTACTGTGCTTCCAAGCAATGTACCGATCAAAATAAGGAAAATTGTCATTGAGGTGAAGCCGATATTTGCGAATGCAACACTGATGACCCCTAGAAAAAGCAGACTGCACACAAATATCAAAAACAACAAAAGAATAACAAAGATCCGAGAACTGTGATGAAAGTAAATGGTTCGGCTCATTCATTCGCAACCTACAGCAACTCACTCATTACCAAAAGGAGCTAATTAACACTTCTTACTTTTCTCTGCATTTTCAGCTTGAAATTTAAATGAAAATAAGGAAAAAGAACACAAACGAATAACAAAACTATGCTGCGGAAGAAAGCGCGCTGCTTCGAATAAAGCTCAACCCTGATGAATGTAACTATGCAATGACCCGTGGGTTAGCTCTTTAAATGTGAAGCACTTTCCCTGCAAGCGTTTCTGCCTGGTAGGGCTCACAGTTGTGCGCCGCGATTCTTCGTGGACATATAGGTTTTACTGGAAAAAACGACCAAAAGAAGCGGGAGCTAAGTCAT
>Ga0315298_1002239_pt1 | contig 33282 bp, 30 predicted proteins | sample WHS_1_MG_FD_203077 | JGI IMG/M metagenome (GOLD analysis project Ga0315298, IMG submission 203077) | Extremophilic microbial mat communities from Washburn Hot Springs, YNP, Wyoming, USA - WHS_1_MG | ecosystem: Environmental > Aquatic > Thermal springs > Hot (42-90C) | place: USA: Wyoming... | reverse complement strand
CCGGGTGTTCCTCCTCACTCCGCACAACGTGGAGGTCTCCGCCGAGGATAAGCGCTGGCTCCGTGAGAGGGGTTTCTTCAACCAGTTCTGAAGCCCCTCCCGGGAGGGGGCCGGGGCTTTCCGCCGGATGCGGCGGGGTCGGTGTCGTAGTTCGTGTCCATGTTCAAGCCTATCGATGGTGAGGCCAGCATGACCAGGATAGCTTTTATCGGGGGAGGGAGGATGGCCGGGGCCATGCTCTCCAGGCTCATCGGCTCGGGTTGGTGCCGGGGTGAGGAGATCCTGGTATCCGACGTGGACGGGGTTCGACTGGAACAGCTCAGAGCCGAGCACGGGGTGAGGGTCACCACCGATAACCGCGAGGCCGCTTCCGGCTCGCAGACACTGGTCCTGGCGGTCAAGCCCCAACAGCTAGACGGGGTGCTGGAGGAGATAAGGGGGACCCTGAACGCGGGCCAGTTGCTGGTCTCCATTGCCATGGGCAAGTCCACGGGGTATATCGAGGAGAGGATCCCGGAAGGCGTCGCCGTAGTGCGGGTGATGCCCAACAACCCGGCCATGGCCGGAGCGGCGGTCTCGGTCATCAGCCCGGGAAGGCACGCCCGGGAGGAGGACCTGGAGCGGGTGGAGGAGATCTTCGGGCGCATGGGAGACGTCTACCGGGTGGACGAGTCCTACCAGGACGCGGCCATGGCCATCTCCGGGTGCGGACCGGCCTACTTCTACCTCGTCGCCGAGGCCCTTGCCGATGCCGGGGTGAAGCTGGGCCTGGACCGGGAGCTGGCCCTCAAGCTGGTGGCGGGGACCATGCTGGGCGCCGCCCAGATGCTGCGCCTCTTCGATTACGGGCCTTCCAGGTTGAAGGATATGGTGGCCTCTCCCGGAGGCTCCACCATCATGGCCCTGGAGGCCCTGGAGGAGGGCGGGGTGAGGGCGGCCTTTTTCAAGGCGGTGGAGGCGGCCTTCCGCCGGGCCAGGGAGGTATGAATTGCGGCTCCTGGGGGAGGTCCTTTGGTGGGCGCTCTTCGCCTACATGTGGTTGATAGTCTGCCGGGTGCTGATAAGCTGGCTTCCGTTGCGCTGGCCGCGGGGGTTGCGACCACTGGTGGTGCTTATCTACGACCTCACGGAGCCCGTGCTTTCCGCGTTGAGGAGGATATTGCCGGCGGTGCCCGTGGGCGGGAAGGTGGCCCTGGACGCCTCGCCGTTTGTCGCCATATGCATGATCGCGCTCTTGCAATGGGTGATCTCGCTGTTATTCAAATGAGGAGAGGCGCCGATATAGATTGGCGTGAACCGGGTGCTGGCGAGTTCGCGAGGACGGCGGTAAGATCCCGGGGACGGGAGACCGGATGGCTCGGAAGAAGGAGGCGGTTGAATTGGCTATCGGCCCCATGGATATCCATCACAAGGAATTCAGTACCGTACGCGTAGGCGGGTACAACAAGGAAGAGGTGGACTCCTTCCTGGATATGGTGGCTGACGAGCTGGACAGGCTATTGCACCGCAACCAGGAACAGGCGGAGCTCATCGAGAGCATGCGCGAAAAGGTAGCCCAGTTCGATTCCATGCAGCAAACCCTGCAGAACGCCCTCATAAACGCCCAGAAGAGCGCGGACAACATCGTGCAGGAGGCCAGGATGCAGGCCGAGGCGCAGATCAGGGAGGCCCAGGAGCGCAGCCTCCGCATCCTGGAGGAGGCAAAAGCGGAAAGGGAGCGCATACTTCAGTCCTATTCCGGTATCCGGGAACAGGTGCTCCGCTACATCGCCACCATCCGCGAGATGCTGGACAAGAACCAGGGGCTCATAAGGGAATACGAGGCGCGGCTGGCGTCCGCGGAGGTACGGGAGGCCGTGTCCGAGAGGCCCGCCGCAGCCGCGGAAGCCCCGGGGATGCCCGTGCAGCAACCCCCAGCGGGGATCACCGGGTATGGGACGACGGAAACGAGGCCGGCGGCGGAGAGACCCGTCCAGCCACACGTCGGGGAGGAGATGACCCCGGTCCCCGGGGAAAGGCCGTCGCCGCCCGGGGAAGCGGCTGCCCCGGCGTTTGCCACCCCCGTCACCCAGCCGGAGACGGTACCCGAACCGCGTTTCGAGCCCCCTCCGGCCGGACCCACGGTGACCCCGGAACAGGAGATGGAGATCCTGGAACGCTCCCTGAGGAAAGAAGAGAGAGAGGAACAGCCTCCCGCGCCGCCCGAGGCCCCGCCCCGGGAAGAGAAGGAAAAGCATTTCTTCTGGGAATGAGCACGGCGGGCCGTCCCCAGGTAAAAAGGGGCGAAGGGAGGCCGGGGGCGCAAGGCCTGCTGGGGCGCACTCCCTGCCAGAAGGGACACATGTTACGCTAGACGGCTTGGGTGGATGAAACCGGAAGGGTCAGAAAGCGCCGAGGCATCAAGTACGGCCCCCGGTGAAAGCGACCGGGGGCTTCATCGTTTCCCGCCGAGAAGACCTGGCGTGGCCCGCGGGTATCCGTGAAAACCTCACGCTTTCCACCGGGAGGAGACACGGGGAGGGGACTGAATATAGTAAATAATAAACTAATTAATATTTTAATACTTCAAGACGGGATTCGGCGTCGGCGACGGACATCCCCTTGAGGAGCACGGTCTTGTCCCTCGAGGATGCCCCACGGACCAGTTCCAGCCTGGAGACCGCTACGCCCAGCATGGCGCCGAGCAGTTTCAGCGCCTCGCGATTGGCCTTGCCGCCCTCGGGTGGCGAGTGCACGGCCACCACCAGCCTTCCCTCCCGGACGTCCACCACCCCGCTGCGTGACGATCCGGGGCGTACCCTGATGTTCAGGAGAGTGCCGCGCCCGCTGGGGCGAAGGGGAGAGTTTGTCGGTCCCATGCGCCTATTATAGGACACCATGGCTTTCCGGCCACCGGGCACCGGTGGTCGAGCCGGCCGGTTGAGAAGCGGTGAGGTTTGGGGGTTGGGGCCAAAGAGGAAACCGCCGTCAGGCCCTGCGGGCATGGGGAAAGACCAGTGGGCCACTGCATTTCTCTCACCGGTGCCTATCCATTTACGCCGAAGTGCGTAGGTCATGGGAAGACGGCTGCCGGGGGCCGCGTTTTCCGCTTGGAGTCGAGGCTTTGAAGTTGCGCCCCGGCGGCCCGCGTGATAATAATGGAGCAAAATAAACCAAGGATACGGAGTGAGGACGGCATGGACTATCGATCGACGCTGAACCTGCCCCGCACGGATTTTCCCATGAAGGCCGATCTGCCGCATCGCGAGCCGGAGATACAGCGTTTCTGGAAGGAAATGGATATCTATCGGCGGGTCCTGGAGAAGAACCGCGGACGGCCGTCCTTCATCCTTCACGACGGGCCTCCCTACGCCAACGGGGACATCCACCTGGGCACGGCCCTGAACAAGATCCTCAAGGACATCATCGTCAAGTACAAGAGCATGCGGGGATACTTCTGCCCCTACGTGCCGGGATGGGACTGCCACGGTCAGCCCATCGAGCACGAGGTGGAGAAGAGGCTGGGGGAGGAGAGGGGAAGGCTGGAGGTCATGGAGATACGCAGGCGCTGCCGCGAATACGCCATGCATTTCGTGGAGCGCCAGTCCACCCAGTTCCAGCGCCTAGGGGTGCGGGGGGATTTCCAAAACCCCTACCTCACCCTCAAGCCGGCCTATGAGGCGGTGAACATACGCGTCCTCGCCGAGTTGGCCCGCCGGGGACTGGTTTACCGGAGCCGGAAACCCATTCACTGGTGCCCACGCTGCGTGACCGCCCTGGCCGAGGCGGAGCTCGAGTATAAGGAGAAGACCTCCCCGTCCATATACGTGAAGTTCCCTCTCCTGGACCCCCTTCCCGGCTACCAGGACCGGGAAGCCGCCGTGGTCATCTGGACCACCACCCCGTGGACACTCCCGGCCAACGTGGCCGTGGCCCTGCACCCGGACATGAATTACGTGATCGTGGAGGCGGGCAGCTCACTTTTGCTGGTGGGGGAACCGCTCTTGGAAGCGGCCCTGAAGGGGATGGGGATAGAGGCCCACCGGGAGCTGAAACGCCTTCCCGGGAGGGAACTGGGGGGCCTCAGGGCGCGGCATCCCTGGAGGGAGTGGCCCTCGGTCCTGGTGAACTCGGATTTCGTAACCACCGAGCAGGGCACCGGGGCGGTGCATATAGCCCCGGGGCACGGGGAGGAGGACTACCAGGTGGGCCTGGAATACGACCTTCCCATGCCCATGCCGGTGGACGACCGGGGACGCTTCACCTCCGAGGCGCCGGAGTTCGAGGGGCTGTTCATCGAGGACGCCAACCCCAGGATCATGGACGACCTGCGCTCCCGGGGCCTGCTGCTGGGAGAGGGGGAGTTACGGCACCCTTATCCCCACTGCTGGCGGTGCAAGGGACCGGTTATCTTCCGCGCCACCCCGCAATGGTTCGTAGGCGTGGACCGGGAGTACGAAGGTTCCACCCTCCGCAAAAGGTGCCTGGAGGCGGTCAAGGAAGTGCAGTGGATACCGGGCTGGAACGTACGCCGCATGGTGGGGATGCTGGAGAGCAGGCCGGACTGGTGCATATCCCGCCAGCGGGCCTGGGGTGTCCCCATACCCGCTTTCTACTGCCTGGAATGCGGCCGCGAGGTCATGACTCCCGAGACGCTGCGCAGGGCGGAGGAACTTTTGGCTGCCGAGGGCTCGGACGCCTGGTTCCTGCGTGAGCCGGAGGAGATACTGGGCCCGGATTTTCGATGCCCGGAATGCGGAGGCACCAGGTGGCGCAAGGAGACGGACATCCTGGACGTGTGGTTCGAGTCCGGGGTAAGCCACGAGGCTGTCCTCCGGCAATGGGAGGACCACTACTGGCCCTGCGACATGTACCTGGAGGGCAGCGACCAGCACCGCGGCTGGTTCCAGACCTCGCTGCTCACCGCGGTGGGATCCAGGGGTGCCCCTCCCTACCGCTCGGTGCTGACCCACGGCTTCGTGGTGGACGGCGAGGGCCGGAAGATGTCCAAATCCCTGGGCAACGTCATCAGTCCCCTGGAGATATGCGACCGGCTGGGGGCGGACATCCTCCGCCTCTGGGTGGCGGCCGCGGATTACACGGTGGATATCCCTGCCTCGCGGGAGATATTCGACCGCCTGGTGGAGGCCTACCGCCGCATCCGCAACACCATCCGCTTTCTGCTGGGGAACCTTTACGATTTCCGTCCCCAAGAGCACGCCCTTCCCCCGGAGGAGATGGAGGAGCTGGACCGCTGGATCCTGTCCCGGTTGCAGAGGCTGGTGCGTAGGTGCACCCAGGCCATGGACACCTACCAGTTGCACGTGGTGTTTCACGCCCTGCACAACTTCTGCGCCGTGGACCTCAGCGCCCTCTACCTGGACATGCGCAAGGACTGCCTGTACACCTTCGCCGCCGATTCGCGCCCCAGGCGCTCTTCCCAGACGGCACTCCGGGAATTGCTGCGGACCATGACCCTTCTCATGTCCCCCATACTCAGCCATACCGCGGAAGAGGTCTGGCAGGCGGCTCGCGGGGAGGGCGACCCGGAGAGCGTGCAGCTCGCCGATTGGCCGGAGGCGAAGGAGGAACTGGAGGACGCCGCCCTGGAGGATGATTTCGACCTTCTGTTGCGCCTGCGCGAACTGGTGACCAAGGCCATCGAGGAGCGGAGGGCGGCCAAGGAACTGGGGACCTCCCTGGAGGCGGCGGTGAAGCTCACCTTGCCCTCGACGTGGAAGGAAACGGTGGGGTCCAGGGAGGAGCTCCTGCCCACCCTGTTCATCGTCTCCGGGGTGGAGGTACGCTACGCGGAGGTCGAGGATCCCCGGGTGGAGGTGGAAAAGGCGCCGGGATCCCGGTGTTCCCGGTGCTGGAACTACCGGCCTTCGGTGGGGCAGGATCCCGACCACCCGGAGCTATGCGACCGCTGCCTCCCGGTGGTGCTGGCCGCGGCGGGATGAGCGGAGAAATGGGTTAAGGGCCTTCCGGGGGAGGCGCGAACGAACGACCGCGGGGTTGTCGAAGCGAGAAAATGATGCATAATATTAGGGATAAACCTGGGGCCCGGATCGGAGGTTGACGATCGGATCATGAACAAGAAGAAGATGGCCGCCTTCAAGAAGATCCTGCTCCGCGAGAAGGAGATACTGGAGAAACAGTACCGCGACCTGGAGCAGGGAAACCTGCACGCCTCCCAGGCGGACTTCTCGGGGGAGATGCCCTTCGAGGAGGAATACGCGGCCAGCGGGACCAGCACCTTCGAGAGGGAGAGGGACCTCTCCCTCTCCGAGAATGTCAAGGACCTGCTGCAGAAGGTGAACGAGGCCCTGGAGCGGATCGAAAACGGGACCTACGGGATCTGCGAGATGTGCGGCTTGCCCATACCCGAGGAGCGCCTCGAGGCGTTGCCTTACGCCAACCTCTGCATAACTTGCAAGCAGAAGGAAGAGCAGGCTATGCGCTGATGGCGGCGACGGTCGCCGCCGCCCTGGCCACGGATCAGGCCAGCAAGGCCCTGGTTCGACGTTTCCTCCCCCCGGGAAAGACCCTCGATCTCCACTTTTTCGCCCTCCGCCAGGTACGCAACCCGGGAACCGCCTTCGGGCTCATCAGAGGGCAGTCCCTTCCCTTCTTCCTGGGGAGCGTGGCCCTTCTCCTGGTCCTGGTGATGGTGCTTTGGAGGTTCCGGGGTGAAGAGGGGAGGGCCTTCACGGCGGCTCTGGGCTTGATAATCGGGGGGGCCCTGGGTAACATCATCGACAGGATATCCCTGGGGGCGGTGGTCGATTTCATAGACCTCCGCTTCTGGCCCGTCTTTAACCTGGCGGACACGGCCATAGTCCTCGGCGTGGGCATAGCCCTCGCGCTGGTTATCCGGGAGGTATGGAGGGAGGGGAAGGACGCCACGCGGGGTTGAGGTCCGCATATCAGGCACGGCGGCAGTCTCGGTTTTAGGAGTAGAAGGAGTCAAGTTGCGCCCCGAGTTGTTCAGGATAGGCCCCCTTACCGTCCATTCCTACGGGTTTTTCCTGGCCCTGGCCTTCATCGTGGGCATGCTGGTGAGCTTCCTCTACCTGCGGAGGAAATTCGTCGACGCCTACGTGGTCTTCGAGCTGGTGCTGGCCGCCGCCCTGGGAGGCATCGTGGGGGCCAGGCTCTTCTACGTGGCGGGCCACTGGAGGGAGTTCTCTCCGCGGTGGTGGGAGGCCTTCAAGTTCTGGAACGTTCAGGGGCTGGTATTCTACGGTGGCTTTATACTGGGCATCCTGGCCGCGGTGGCCGTGGTCAGGCTGAGGCGCATATCCGTGGGGCAGGTTTTGGATTCGGGAGGACTGGCCGTCCCCGCGGCCATGGCCGTGGCCCGCGTGGGCTGCTACCTTAACGGCTGCTGTTTCGGGAAGAGCTCCGGCCTCCCCTGGGCGGTGACTTTCCCCCTGCGCACCCAGATGGAGATGGGCATGCCCCTCAATCCCGTCCATCCCACCCAGATCTACGAGCTGCTCATGGACCTGGCCATCTTCATCGTCCTCCTGGCCGTGCACCGCCGTTTCCGCTACCGTGGAGAGGTCATGCTCTCTTTCATCATGCTTTACGCCGTGGCCCGCTTCGTTAACGAGTTTTTCCGCTACCACACCGACCCCCGCGGCAACCTCTTCTTCCAGGCCTTGAGCGCGGCGGCCTTCCTGGCCGCGGGCCTGGTCCTGGTGTTCCGCCGAAGGATTCTCTCGGAGGACAGGTGACTTGCGCTCTTTCCGCTGCCGGGTAGAGGCGGGTGATGCCGGGAAGAGGCTGGACGTCTTCCTGGCCGAACGGACCGGCATCACCCGGAGCAGGGTACAGGAATTGATAGCCCTGGGAAAGGCCAGGGTAGGGGGAGAGGCCCGGGGGAAGCAATACCGTTTACGCCCCGGCGAAGAGGTGAGCCTGGAAGTCCCGCCTCCCGAGCCCGCGGAGCCGCGTCCCCAAGACCTCGGGCTGCGGGTGCTCTACCAGGATGAACACCTGGCCGTGGTCTCCAAGCCGGCGGGGATGGTCGTCCATCCTGCAGCCGGACACCGGGAGGGTACCCTGGTCAACGCGGCCCTCTTTTCCCTGCAGGGGCTGTCCGGGATCGGAGGGATGCAACGCCCGGGCATCATCCACCGCCTGGACCGGGACACCTCCGGGCTGCTGGTGGTAGCCAAGGAGGACCGCGCCCACCTCCTTTTGCAGGAGATGGTCAGGGAACGGGCCCTGAAGCGTTTCTACCTGGCCCTGGTGCACGGAGTGCCGGCTTCGACGCTGGGCACGGTGGAGGCCCCGGTGGGGAGGGATCCCCGTGACCGCAAGAAGATGGCCGTCACCTCCCGTGGGGGGAAGCCGGCAGTGACCCATTTCCGGGTGCTCGAGGATTTCGGTACCGCTTCCCTCCTGGAGGTGGAGCTGGTGACCGGGAGGACGCACCAGATAAGGGTACACCTTTCCTACATCGGACACCCGGTGGCGGGGGACGCGACCTATGGCAGGAGGGGAAGGCTGGAGAGGGAGCTGGGGCTGAACCGCCAGTTCCTGCATGCCCACAGGCTGCGCTTTTCCCATCCCTTCACCGGGCAACCCATGGAGTTCGAAGATCCCCTCCCCGAGGACCTGGCCGGAGCCCTGAAGCGGTTACGCACGGGAACCCCTTGAGGCCTTGGGCCCGTTTTCACGGGCCACCACCTTCATCCTCCATCCCGCGGTTTCCGGCATCGGGACCCGGAAAGGCCATTCCCTGGACATCCCCGGATCATTCCGGTCCCCGAAGGTCACCCGGCGTTGGGAGGGAGTCCAGAGCCACCCCGAGGTCCCACCGGAGGCCCCGGGGAGGCCATGTGGGGGTCCTTGCCCGGCCGATTTCAGCCGCCGGGATGGAGATGCGAACAGGAATATCGCAACCGTTCAACCTTATGATGGAAGGCGGCCTCCCGGTTAATAAGTACCGATCGGTAACCTTTCGGGGCTTGCGGGGAACCGTTCACCCCCCGAAAGGATGCATTCTCGGCAATTACCTCAACTTTTGCCCCCTTCCGGAGGATATAGATAGGGAAAGGAGGCGAAATGTGCCGGCGTCCCACGAATACTAAGGCTGCCATATACAACGGCACATCGGAGAGCCTGGTGAGAATACAGATTCTCACCCTCTTCCACCGCAACCCGGGGCTGGTGGGTACCAGCGTGGAGTTGGCGCAGGCCATAGGCAGGAACCCGGTCACGGTGGCGGAGCAGGTCCGTAAGCTCGCCCAGCTGAGGATACTCGAGGAAGTCGAGGTGCGGGGGGAAGCCGCTTACCGTTACCTGCCCCCCCGGAGCGTAGCCGCGGGCGGCGTAGTGGAGGGATCGAGGTTCCCGGAGACCAATTGAGGCCGCAAGGATAGCTTTGTGGGCATGACCCTTGGGGGTTTAAGTACTGTCCTTTTCAGGCCAAGAACCGGATCCCATCTCCCGGAGCTGGTTTTCCAGCTCCTCGATCATGAGGTCCAGCTTCCTGCGGCGTAGCAGGAGGGCCTGGCGGCGGGATTCCAGTTCCTCGCGAAGACCACCCGATTTGACCCGCGAAGGACAGACATCCGCGAAGGGGCACCAGGGGCACAGGTGGTTGGGGTTGGGGGGGAACCTTCCTGCCCTTATTCCCTCCGCCACGCGGGTTAGCCGCTCGCGCACCCCCACCAGGGAATCCTCGTCACGCGGAGAGGTGGAGAACTTCTGGTTGATGAGGAGGTAATAGAAGGTCAGCTTGGAGGGGGTTATCCCCCACAGCTCGCGGCAGGCCATCTGGTAGATGGGGAGCTGGAGGTCTTCGCGGAGGCGCCTCAACTCCGGCAACCTGCGGTTGGTCTTGTAGTCTATGACCTCGTAACTTCCATCCGCGTGGCGGTCTACCCGGTCTATTACCCCCGTGAGCAGGTAACCGTCCATGGGGATTTCGAAGCGTTGCTCGACGGCCACGGGCAGCCGGAAATGGTCCCGGTTGCGGTGGTAGAAGGCTTCCAGTACCTCCCTCGCGTGGCGGAAGAAACTCCTCTCCTCCTCCTCGTCAGCGAAACCCTCGCTTTCCCAGCAACTTTCCAGCTGGCCGAGGAGCTCCTGGAGAGAGGGAGGCTCCGGGACGTCGCGCCCGTAGAACCATTCCAGGGCGGAATGCAGGCTCCTCCCGAAGGAGAGATAGGGGGAAGGCGGGACCTCCAGCCCCTCCAGGTACTGGAAGCGGTAGGCGAGGGGGCACCTTTCGTAGGTGCTTACCGCCGTGTAACTCAACCTGATCTCCACTTCTTCCTCCCTCTTCCCCTCACCTGCACGGTGGGGCGGCTCGCATCTCCTTCACCCTCGGCGACCCCTACCGACCCTTACCCGTAAGGTATCTTCGGTGATTCGGCGGGGAATACCTCCCCGGCCTTGGGAGGCCAAAAGCTGTCGCCGGCGAAGGTTATAATAACCTAAACCTGCGGGACGGCCGCAAAGCCTCCGGGTTCGGAGCCGGGAAGGGGAAAGTTTCCGCGCCACGCGGGTTGGCGTCATTTCCGCGGGCGTGAATGCGGCCGCGTCCAGGTGGAGCCGTGAGGCGGGAGGTGGAGATTGGGAGTACCCTTCGTTCATCTGCACAACCACACCGAGTACTCCATGTTGGACGGCGCGGCCCGCATCCCCGATCTTCTGGAGGCGGCCGCGGAGATGGGGTACGAAGCCCTGGCGGTGACCGATCACGGCGGGATGTACGGGGTCATACCCTTCTACCGTAAAGCACTACAGAAGGGCATAAAACCCATCCTGGGGGTGGAGGCCTACCTGACCCTGGGTTCCCGGTTCGACCGCCGCCCGGCCAAGGAGGACCCCAACTATCACCTGCTGCTGTTGGCCGAGAACCGGAAGGGCTACCGCAACCTGATGAAGCTGGTCACCCTCTCCTTCATGGACGGCTACTACTACAAGCCCCGCATGGACAAGGAGATCCTGCGGGAATACCGGGATGGCGTGATAGCCCTCTCCGCGTGCGTCAAGGGTGAGATAGCCGTGCGCCTTCTGGAGGACGATTACGAGGGGGCCAAACGCGCGGCACGGGAATACCTCTCCATTTTCGGGGCGGATAACTTCTTCCTGGAGGTCATGGACCACGGCCTCCCCGAGGAGAAGAAGGTCAACCCGGGCCTGGTGGAATTGGGTAAGGAGCTGGGCATCGGGTTGGTGGCCTCCAACGACCTGCACTACGTACGGCGGGAGGATCACATCCATCACGACGTGCTCCTGTGCATCCAGACCAACTCCACCCTGGACCAGGAGGACCGCCTCAGGTTCTCCAGCGACCAGTTCTACCTTAAGAACTACGAGGAGATGAGCCGGCTTTTCGCCCACCTTCCGGAAGCCCTGTCCAACGCGGCGGAGATAGCGGAACGCTGCAACGTGGAGCTGGAGTTCGGGAGGTACCTGCTTCCGAAATACCGCGTTCCCGAGGGCTATGACCTGGACGGGTACCTGGAGAAGCTGGCCTGGGAAGGCCTGCGGAGGAGATACCCGGAGGTCACGCCGGAACTGGAGGAGCGCCTACGCCACGAGCTCTCGGTGATCCGGGATATGGGCTTCTCGGGTTATTTCCTCATCGTCTGGGATTTCATAAAGTTCGCCAAGGAGAGGGGGATCATAGTGGGTCCGGGGAGGGGCTCGGCGGCCGGCTCCCTGGTCTCCTATTGCCTGGGGATCACCACCGTGGACCCCATACGCTACGACCTGCTCTTCGAGCGCTTCCTGAACCCCGACCGCCGCACCATGCCGGACATAGACATAGATTTCTGCTACAAGCGGCGCCCGGAGGTCATCGATTACGTTTCCCGGAAGTACGGAAAGGACCGGGTGGCCCAGATCGTGACCTTCTCCACCATGGCGGCGCGGGCGGCCATACGCGACGCGGGAAGGGTCTACAACCTGGAATACGGGAAGGTGGACCGCCTGGCCAAGATGGTGCCCGAGCAGCTCAATATGACCATCGACAAGGCCCTGGAGCTTTCCCCCGAGCTGAGGGAGGCGTACGAGGGCGACGAGCTGGCCCGTAAGATCATCGACACGGCCCGCAAGTTGGAGGGCATCACGCGGCAGGATTCCATACATGCCGCGGGAGTGGTCATCGCCGATGACGACCTCTCGGGCTATACCCCCCTGCAGAGAAGGGGGCCGGACGAGGAGGTGGTGACCCAGTACGACATGGAGGCCATCCAGGCCATCGGCCTCCTCAAGATGGACTTCCTGGGCCTGCGTACCCTGACCGTGATCAGCGACACCCTGGACAACATCCAGAGACGCCGGGGCATACGTTTGAACCTGGAGGAGCTGCCCCTGGATGACCCGCGGACCTTCGAACTGCTGCAGAGGGGGGACACGGTGGGGGTTTTCCAACTGGAGAGCCCGGGCATGCGCTCCCTCCTCCAGGACCTGAAGCCGGAGCGCTTCGAGGACCTCATCGCCGTCCTGGCCCTTTATCGTCCGGGTCCATTGCGCAGCGGCATGGTCAAGGACTACGTGGACCGGAGGCACGGTAGGGTACCGGTGACCTACCTGCATCCGGATCTCGAGCCCATTCTCGAGCAGACCCGGGGCATCTTCATCTACCAGGAACAGGTGATGCGCCTGGCCGTGGAGTTAGCGGGGTATTCCATGGCCGAGGCCGACGGGCTGCGCGCGGTGGTGGCCAAGAGCAAGGCGGAGGAGATGAAGTTCCACCGCGACAAGTTCATCGGGGGGATGGTCTCCAGGGGTTATCCGCGCTCCCTGGCCGAGAAGCTCTTCGACCTCATAAGCCACTTCGGAGAATACGGGTTCAACAAGAGCCATTCCACGGCCTACGCGGTTATCTCCTACCAGACCGCCTACCTGAAGGCCCATTATCCGCAGGAATTCATGGCCGCCCTGCTCTCCAGCGTCACCGGCAACAAGGACAAGGTGCAGGTTTTCGTGAACGAGTGCCGCAAGATGGGGATAAGGGTATTACCCCCGGACATCAACGAGAGCTTCAAGGAGTTCACCCCGGTGGAGGAGGGCATCCGTTTCGGGTTGGCCGCGGTACGCAACCTGGGAGAGGCGCCCGCCGAACGCATCATCGCCGTGCGCAGGGAAGGAGGCCCCTTCCGCTCCCTCATGGATTTCTGCCTCCGCGTGGGGCAAGGGGTGGTCAACAAGAGGGCCCTGGAAAGCCTCATAAAGAGCGGAGCCTTCGATTTTCTGGGTTACTCCCGTAACCACCTCTTGAAGACCTACGAAAGGGTGGCGGACCTGGCGGCGGAGAAACTGCGCCGCAGGGAAGAGGGGCAGCACAGCCTCTTCGAGGCGGCGGAGGGCGAGGAGGAGCCGGATCCGGTGGAGGCCCAACCCCCCCTGGAGGAGTTGCCCAGGGACCAGCTCCTGGCCTACGAGAAGGAGATGCTGGGGATATACGTAACCGACCATCCGCTCATGCAGTACAGGGAGGCCCTGGAGCGCCAGGTGGAATGTGAGATCGCCGACCTGGCGGTTCTGGGTGACGGGGCCGTGAAGTGGATAGGGGGGATCATAACCGGCAGGACGCAGCGCATCACCCGTAAGGGAGAGCTGATGGCCAGCTTGGTCCTCGAGGACCTCACCGGGAGGGTGGAGGTGACCGTTTTCCCGGCCCTTTACATGCAGTACCGCGACGCGCTCAGGGAGGACAATATCGTTTGCCTGAGGGCGAGGGTGGAAGCCAGGTCGAGATCTGAGCCCAGGGAGGGGGAGGAGGAAGCCGCGACGGTCCGCGTGGTAGCCTTGGAGATCGCCGAGCCGCGGTTGAAGAGCCCCGAGGAATGCGACCTTTTCATCCGCCTGGAGGACGGTCAACTGGAAAAGGAGACCATGGACCGGCTGAAGGATATCCTGGCCCGACACCCCGGAGGAACGCCGGTGAAATTGGAGCTGCGGAGCGGCGATTCCCTGAGGATTTTCAAATTGCCGGACGGCCTTTGCGTCAATCCCGACGGTTCCCTGTACGCCGAGGTGCTCTCTTTGCTCGGCGAGGGCTGCATCTCGTTACGCTGAGGATGATGCCGGAAACCCCGCTCCCGTGTACAATTATCTATACCCGCCCCTCGGGAAAGGGTTGCCGAAGTTGAAAAGGCAGGAAAGGGTGGAGAAGGCGGCATGAAGATCTGGAAGAGCGAGGATTACCAGGATCTGGAGGACCTCCGGGGGGCCTTGGGCTGGGATTACTGGCTGGAAGAGGGGCCCCTGGAAGAGGTGCGCTTGATCATAGACAGGGTGGGGCGCGAGGGGGACGCCGCCCTGTTCGATCTCACCGCGAAGTACGATGGGGTGGACCTGAGGGAGCCAGGCCTGCGGGTCACCGAGAAGGAGCTACGGGCTTCGCGGGAGAGGGTGGAATCCGATTTCGTGGACGCCCTGCGCGTGGCGGCGAGGACCATCACCGCTTTCCACCGCCGCCAGGTCTGGGAATCCCAGTTCTGGGATTCCGAGGAAGGGGCACGCGTGGGCCAGATGTACCGTCCCCTGCGCCGGGTGGGCGTCTACGTTCCCGGGGGCAACGCCTCCTACCCCAGCACGGCCCTGATGACCGTCATCCCGGCCCAGGTGGCCGGCGTGGGCGAGATAGCGGTATGCGTCCCCCCGGGAAAGGGGGGCGAAGTAAGCCCTTATACCCTCTACACCCTTTTCCATCTGGGCGTCAGGGAGGTCTACAGGGTAGGGGGAGCGCAGGCGGTGGCTGCCCTGGCCCTGGGGACGGAGACCATAAGGCCGGTGGAGAAGATAGTGGGGCCGGGCAACGTCTATGTGGCCCTCGCTAAACGTGAGCTATTCGGCCGGGTGGGAATCGACATGCTGGCCGGCCCCAGCGAGTTGGTCATCCTCGCCGACGAGGCCGCCCGATACGAACTCGCGGCCAGGGAGATGGCAGCCCAGTTGGAGCACGGTGGAGGAGCCAGGGCTTGCCTGGTCAGCCCCAGCAGGCGCTTGGTGGACCTGACGGCGGAGGAGCTGGAGAGGTGCCTGGGCCTCGATGCCGGCTTGACCGAGCCCCAGGCGGTGGTGGTAAGGGACCTGGAGGAAGGAGCCCGCCTAGTGGATCTGCTGGCCCCCGAGCACTTGTTGATCGACACCCAGGACCTCACCGGGACGCTGAACCATATACACAACGCGGGGGCCGTATTCCTGGGTCACGACTCCACGGTAGCCCTCGGCGATTACGCGGTGGGTACCAACCACGTCCTCCCCACCAAGGGGGCGGCGAGGTACGCTTCTCCCCTGGGGGTTTACGATTTCCTGAAGCGTACCAACATCGTCTTTTCCAACCCCCGGGCCAACAGGAATCTGGGTTGGGTGGTGGAGACCCTGGCCCGGGTGGAGGGTCTTACCGCCCACGCCGAGGCAATGCGGCGGCGCTTGGAGTAGGAGGGGGCTTGGAAGAGCGCGTTTCCAGGGTGGAGAGGAAAACCGGAGAGACCGAGGTCAGCGTGAAGCTGAACCTTGACGGCGGGGGGGAGGTCACGGTTTCCACGGGCATAGGGTTTTTCGATCACATGCTGACCTTGTTCGCTTACCACGCTGGTTTCGACCTCTCCCTCCAGGCCCGCGGGGACCTGCACGTAGACCAGCATCACACGGTGGAGGACGTGGGCTTATGCCTGGGGAAGTGCATCCGCGAGGCCCTGGGGGAAAAGACGGGCATCCGGAGGTACGGTTGGTCCCTCCTGCCCATGGACGAGGCCCTATGCCTGGTGGCCCTGGATCTCAGCGGCAGGCCCTACCTGAGTTATGGCGTGGAGCTCCCGGTGAAGCTGGTATCGGACTTCGACCCCACCTGCGTGCGCGAGTTCCTGCAGGCCCTGGTGAACCAGGGCGGTTTCACCCTCCACGTGCGCGGGATGGCCGGGGAGAACCCCCACCACATCCTGGAAGCGGTATTCAAGGGGTTGGGCAGGGCCCTCAGGGAGGCGATTCGCCGTGAGGATGGCGAGGGCGAGGTTCCGTCCACCAAAGGCGTGCTGTGATGGAGGCCGGGGGTACCCCCTGGGTGGGCAGGCGGTTACTCGGCACGTGTCAGTCACCTTGCTCCTCTTCTGCTTGGCCATCCTTACCGGGTTTGCGGGTTGCGGGAGCCGGACACCGCGGACGGAGGAGGTCACGCAGCCCGGGATCCGGGCGGAGGAGGTCTTCAACCGGGCCGCCCGGGCCATGGAGGAGTATGGAGGGGCGGTCTTCCAGGGGGACTTCACGCAGAAGATAAACGGGCTGGAGGGACAGCCCGGCCTCCCCTCCGAGGTCACGGTCACCGGTACGGTGGAGGGGAGGATCCGCACGCACTGCCCCGCGGGGGAGGCAGCGGAGGAGGCCCAAGTCCTCTCTCTTAACCCGCTTGTGCCCGGCGGCGAGCAGCGTATCCGGCTGATCCTGGTCCCCGGCGAAGGGCTTTATCTGTACGGGTCCCTCCAGGGCTCCGCCCCAGGCTGGTACCTCTACCCCGTAAGCCGGGAGGGTGGAGAAGAGGAGGCCTGGAGTGGGCTTGCGCCCTATTCCCACCTTCATGTTCCCTACGGCGACCTGGGTCCGCTACTCCCCTCGGTGGAAAGGATGGAGGTCAGGGATGTACGGGAGGAGGACCACGAGGTCGTGGTGGAGGCCTTCCCCACCCGGGAGGTGCTGGAAGGGGTCCTGCGCCGTAAGTTCTCCCAGGGATGGGGCGCGGGTGCCACTCCGGAGGAGGTGGAAGCGGCGGTGGGAAGGACCTTGCAGAGCATGACGGGCCGGATACTCTTCACCTTCCGTTCCCCGGACCTCCTTCCGCTCTCCATAAGCCAGGAGGTACTTTATTCGGTCCCCCTCTCTCCCCGGGAAGGTAGCACCATGGTCCAATACCGGGACTTGTCCCGTTTGGGGTTCTCCTTCCGCGAGGAGGAGATGGCCATTTCCCGCCCCCCGGGAGACGTGGAGGTCCGGATCCTGAACCCGCTTCAGCCCGGGCCTTTTTGAGGGACCGCGGCAGCGGTAGCGCCTGACCGGCGGTGGACACCGGCTGCAGAGAGCACCCCCTTTGTCCGTGCCCCCGCGAGGGAAGCCCTTACCATTTCCGTTGTCGTTAAGCAAGGATCCGCCTGAAATCACGTTTATCCCTGGCCCACCCGGCAGTTCTCGCCCCGGGAAAGGCGTCCAGTGGCCTTGAACTCCGCGGCCTGGAAAGTCTTTCCTCCGAAGCCCGTGGCAGTCCGCAAATGACGTTAGCATTACAACCTCCGCCTCAGGGCAGCCTGGAAGGTCTTTCCTCCGAAACCGGTGGCAGGGCCGGCGTTCAAAGCTTCCCCTTTTCACCGGACCCCGGGACCGGGTTGGAGACACCAAGGAGTTTAAGAACACCCGACGGCGATCCGGGAACCGGGCCGCCGTTTTTGGATGTCCCCGCTGGTGATATGCTTATGTGGTGCGGGGGCCGGGGAAAGGGGATGGACGGGCCGGGGACGTCGCTAGCCGGACGTGGCGGGCGCCGGGACACCCCTCTCTCGCCGGCCGGAGAGGACGCGTCGCAAGTATGGGCCATCCTTCAGGGATCGCGGGCTTTAAAGGCGCAGAGCGAAGGAAGGTGGGGACTTGATAGCCATAGTGGATTACGGGATGGGGAACCTTCGCAGCGTGGAAAAGGCTTTCCTCCATCTGGGCCACGAGGTGGTGGTCACCGGTGATCCCCGCGAGGTGGGAAGGGCGCAGGGTATAGTCCTTCCCGGCGTGGGGGCCTTCGGTGACGCCGTCGAGGAGTTGAGGGCGCGAGGCCTTCTCCAGGTGATCCGCGAGGCCCTTTCCGAGGACCGGCCCTTTCTGGGTATATGCCTCGGATACCAGCTGCTCTTCTCGGAGAGCGAGGAAAGCCCCGGAGCGGAAGGCCTGGGTTTTCTACCCGGCCGCGTGGTCCGTTTTCCGACCGGGCTTAAGGTGCCCCACATGGGGTGGAACGACGTCCATCCCGTCCGGCCCCACCCTCTCCTGCGCGGCGTGGAGAAGGGGACCTTTTTCTATTTCGTCCATTCCTATTACGTGGTCCCCGAGAGGGAAGAAGACGTGCTCACCCGCACCGAGTACGGCGTGACCTTCGCCTCCGGGGCGGCGGTGGGGAGGGTGGCGGCCTTCCAGTTCCACCCGGAGAAGAGTTCCTCGGCCGGATTGCGCATCCTGGACAACTTCGCCCGTCTGTGCAGGGAAGGATGGCCGCCGGATGGCCAAGGCGGGGGGCGTTGAGGATGTTTCGCATCTACCCGGCGGTGGACATAAAAGGGGGAAGGTGCGTTCGGCTGCTGCGCGGCGACCTGGGGAAGGTGACCGTGTTCTCCGACCGCCCCTGGGAGATGGCCTTGCGCTGGCGGGATGAGGGGGCTTCCTTCTTACACGTGGTGGACTTGGACGGAGCGGTCGAAGGTCGCCCGGTCAACTTGCGAAGCGTGGAGCGGATACTCCGCGAGGTGGACATCCCGGTCCAGGTGGGAGGGGGCGTACGGACCCTCGAGGACGCCCGGTTGCTGCTGGAATTGGGGGCGGCACGGGTGATCATGGGAACCCGTACCCTGTCGGACCCCCTTTTTCTGCGCCGGGCAGCGGAGGCCCTGGGGGAAAGGCTGGTGGTGAGCCTGGATATGCGGGGGAGGAGGGTCGCCGTGGGAGGATGGACCAGGGAACTGGATAGCCCCCTCCAACACCTGGTAGACGAACTGGTGAGCTGTGGCGTGAGAAGGGTCCTGCACACGGACGTCTTGAGGGATGGGACCCTGGAGGGTCACGCCGGGAACCTGCCCGGAGAATTGCTGGGCCGGGGATTGGGGGTCATAGTCGCCGGGGGTATCTCCAGCCGGGGGGACATCCTGCGCCTGAAAGAGCTGGCGGAGCTGGGCGTGGAAGGTGCGGTGATCGGTCGGGCCCTCTACGAGGGAGCGGTTACCCTGGCGGAGTTATTGGACCTTGAGGAATGATGGGAAGCGAAGGCCGACCTGCGGATGGGATCCCGGGTACTCCCCACGGGGGTTGAGAGGTGGATGCCGGGGGACGGTGGCTCGGCTCCCGGGCCCGGCGAAGGCCCACCCACCCGCTCACGTGCGCGGGCGGAAAAACCGGGCCATAGCGTCCCCGCCGGTCGAGGACCAGCACGGAGGGAGGAATAAGAGGAAGTGCACACCAAGCGCATCATACCCTGCCTGGACGTGGACAAGGGGAGGGTGGTAAAGGGGATAAACTTCGTGCGGCTCCGGGACGCCGGAGACCCGGTGGAGCTGGGGGAAGTATACGACCGCGAGGGCGCCGACGAACTGGTATTCCTGGACATCACCGCTTCCCACGAGGGCCGGGATTTGGTGTTCGAGATGGCCGCCCGGGTAGCGGAGAAGGTCTTCATCCCCTTCACCGTCGGCGGGGGGATAAGGAACCTCGAGGATATCAGGCGCATGCTGGCCACGGGGGCGGACAAGGTTTCCCTGAATACCGCGGCGGTGGAGAATCCCAACCTGGTTGAGACCGCCGCCGGGAGGTTCGGCTCCCAGTGCGTGGTGGTGGCCATCGACGCCAAGAGAAGGGACGGGGATTCCTGGGAGGTGTACATCCACGGGGGGAGAACCCCCACGGGGCTGGACGCCCTGGAATGGGCCCGCCGCGCGGAGTCCCTGGGGGCGGGCGAGATCCTGCTGACCAGCATGGACAGGGACGGCACCAAGATGGGGTACGACCTGGATCTCACCCGCGCGGTGGTGGAGGCGGTGGGGATACCGGTCATCGCTTCCGGCGGGGCAGGCAACCTGGAACACCTGGCGGAGGTCATCCTGGAAGCGGGAGCGGACGCCGTCCTGGCCGCCTCCATCTTCCATTACGGGGAATACAGCATAAGGCAGGCCAAGGAATATCTACGCCGAAGGGGGATCCCCGTTCGCCTGTGACCTCAGCGCGCGACGAAGGGGGACCTCGTATTCCTGTGACGTCAGTAGACGCCAAGGGGCTATGCGAGCTTCCGGGATTTTTTAGCACAGGATCAGCGCAGACGGGCAGAACAAGCCGATCCTGGATGAACAAAAGGCGGTCTCTCAACTACCAGCCTGATCTCCGATGCTCAGGTTGGCTGCGGAAGCCGGGTAGGTTTACATACACGGAGAGCATGTGGTAGAAATATCATCTAAAGCGTGCTTTCTGGCCTGCGCAAGCGGTAAAAGCACTTTCAGGCGTGAAGGCCTCGCGAGGAGGCCAAGACGAGGTAAGGGGGGTCGAATGGAACGGTTCAGAGCAAGGTGGTTATTGATCCCGTTGGCGGCCGTCTTCCTGGCGGGCTACCTCTTGGCCCTCTCGGGTTGCGGGGGGGAGGAAGGCACCACCGAGACGGCCAAGGAACCCATCAAGATCGGGGTGGTGCTCTCCGAGAGCGGGCCTAACGAGCCGCTGGGCAAGCCGGAGCGCAAGGCCATAGAGCTCTACGTGGAGAGGCTGAACGCCAAGGGCGGGATCAAGGGCCACCCCGTGGAGGTGATCATCAAGGACGACCAGAGCGACTCCAACAAGGCGCAGCAGGCGGTCATCGAGCTCCTGGAGCAGGAGGACGTGGTGGCGGTCATCGGCTCCAGCGGGACGGGGCCGACCCTGGCCATGAAACAGGAGACCACCAAGAGGCAGGTCCCGCAGGTGTGCATGGCCGCCGGGGCCAACATAATGGAGGGCGACATCACCTGGATATTCCGCACCCCGCCCACGGCCACCGAGGCGGGCAAGAAGGCGCTCGAATATATCGACCGGGTGCTCAAGGTCAGAAAAGTGGCCCTTCTCTACGACACCAACGCCTTCGGGACCGACGGCAAGAACGTGGTGGAGAAGGAGGCCGGCACTTACGGCCTGGAGTTGGTGGCCTCCGAGGGCTACCAGACCAACGATACCGAGGAGACCATCGACACCCACCTGACCAACGTCATGTCCGCGTCGCCAGAGGTGATCCTGGTCTGGGGAACCAACCCGGGGCCGGCCATCATCGCCAAGCGCATGCGGGATAAGGGCATAAACCTCCCCTACGTGGGGAGCCACGGTATCGCCAACCAGGAATTCATAAAGCTGGCGGGCGAGGCGGCCAACGGGGTGGTCTTCCCGGCGGGCAAGATGCTCATCTACGAGAAGGTGCTCGAGCCCGGTTCGCCGGAATATGAGTTCATAAAGGACTTCGACGAGGCCTACCAGGAGGCTTACGGGCAGCCCATCAACACCTTCGCCGGGCACGGGTGGGACGCCATTCTCATCGTCACCGAGGCCCTGAAGAGGGTGGGGCCGGACGCCACTCCCGAGGAGCTTCGCGACGAGATCGAAAGGACCGAGGGACTGGTGGGGACGGCGGGCATCTTCAACTACTCGCCGCAGGATCACAACGGCCTCTCGCCGGACGATTTGGTGATGGTGAAAATCGTCAACTCCCAGTGGGAGCCTGCCGAGCGGTAAGCTCCGGTCCCTAAGAAGGCGGCGGGGAGGCTGGTTCCGAGGCCGGCCTCCCCTTTTTCGATAATATCCATGCTCGAGCCCGAAACGCCCTCCTTGCGCCCGGCGGGGACGGCGAGGTAAGTGAAGGCCGGGAGGAAAATGCTGGATTTCTTGAAGAACATCCCCCAGTACCTGGCCAACGGGATGGCCAACGGATGCCTGTACATCCTGGTGGCCATGGGCTTCAACATCATCTACAACTCCACGGGGATAATAAATTTCGCCCAGGGAGAATTCTCCATGTTCGGGGGCCTTTTCGCCTATGCGCTGGCGGTATCCGCGGGGCTTCCCATTCCCCTGGCCGCCCTGCTGGCCGTCCTGGCGACGGCCGCCGTGGGAGGGGCCATGGAGAGGCTCATGATCTATCCCCTGCGACGGGCCGGGGTGCTCACGGCCATAATCGCCACCGTGGGGGCTTCCATATTCTTCAAATCCCTGGGTAGGGTGTTCTGGCCCAGCGAGGCCTACAAGGTCCCCGAGTTCACCCCGGGGACCTTCAGGCTTCCCGGGGCCACGGTGTCCAAGCAGTTCCTCTGGGTGACGGGATTGACGGTGGTATGCGTGGCCCTGGTCTACCTGTTCTTCAGCCGCACCAGGGCGGGAAAGGCCATGCGGGCCTGTTCGGTGAACCGGCAGGCGGCCACCCTGGTGGGCATAAACGTCTCCCGCATGTCCCTGTACTCCTTCATCCTGGCCGCGGCCCTGGGCGGAGCGGCGGGGATGATAAGCGCTCCCTTCGCCAGCTATGGGATGGGTTTGGAGATGGGGATCAAGGGCTTCACCGCCTCGGTGGTGGGGGGCTTGGGTAATACCTTCGGGGCCGTGGTGGGGGGATTGGTGCTCGGGCTCCTCGAGGAGCTCATCCCCGGTTTTCTCAACGTGGTACTGGGCATCTCCACGGGCTACAAGGGTGCGGTCTCGGCGATAATACTCATCGCCGTCCTCCTCTTACGGCCCCAGGGGCTGTTGGGGAGGGGGCTAGCGGAAAAGGTTTGAGGTCCTGCCGGCGCAACCGGAGGCCTTGGAAGGGACGGGCATCGAATGGAAAGCAGTGGAAAAGGAGTGGGAGGGGTACCGAGGAACGGCGGAATCCCCGTAGACGCCGGGGATGCACCCGGCAAGCGGTCCTCATCAGCGAGGGGCCTGCTTTCCATCATCCGCTCCTACCACCTGTTTATAGAGCTCGGGGTATTCCTAGCCCTCTTTCCCCTGTGGGCGGATCGCGTATCCAGGCCGCTGGGCATACCCCTGGTCATGGTCATGCGCCTGGTGGGGATCTACACCATCGCCGCCGTGGGCCTCAACCTGCTCATGGGTTACGCCGGCCAGATATCTCTGGGCCACGCTGCCTTCTTCGGTATAGGCGCCTATACCTCGGCCCTCTTATGCTTGAAGGCCCACTTTCCTCCCTGGTTGGGAATCCCCGCCGCCGTGGCGGTGTCGGCCATCCTCGGTTTCATGGTCGCCCCGGTGTTGAGGCTCAAGGGACACTACCTGGCCATGGCCACCCTGGGCCTGGGAATGGTGTTCTTCGTCTTCATGCGGGAGATGACCTGGCTCACGGGGGGGAACGACGGCCTGCGCAATATACCGGCTCTTTCCCTCCCCGGGCTGGCCATCGGGGAGGGCAGGGACTACCTCCGAAAAGAATACTTCTTCATATGGATAATAGCCCTACTGGTGCTGCTTTTCTGTCATAACCTGGTGCGTTCCCGCTCCGGCAGGGCCATGCAAGCCCTGCACCAGTCGGAGGTGGCGGCGGAGGTCATGGGAGTGGACGTATCCTGGGAGAAGATAAAGGCCTTCGTCCTCTCCGCGGCCCTGGCGGGTATGGCGGGCGGCATTTTCGCCCATATACAGGGATATATCGACCCCAACCTCTTCACCATCGTCCTCTCCATCCAGCTGGTGACCATGGTGGTGGTGGGAGGCATGGAGAGCATATGGGGAGCGGTGGCCGGGGCGGGAGTGATTACCTTCATCCCCAAGGTCGTGGAGGCCCTGCCCAAGTGGCTGGGAGAGGTGCCCCACTGGCTGGAGAAATACAGCAATTACGAGGGCATCATCTACGGCCTCATCCTGGTGCTCACCATGGTCTTCATGCCCAAGGGGATAACCAGGGGGCTGGCGGACATGCTCCGCTACCGCCGCAGCCCCTTCGTCAACCCCTTGCGCAAGAAGGCGTTGGAATGAGGAGCGAGGGATATCCGATGGGACCGGGGGCCAGAGACGGGAGACGAGGAGGGGCGCAAAGGGGAGCATGGGCTTGAAGGAGGTTCCGCGAGGCGCACTTACCGGCGTTGGGAAACAGAGAAGGGAAGGGAAAGTCCCTCTTGCGGGAAAGGCGGGAGGCGTGGAAGACATACTGGTCGTGGAGGGATTGACCAAGACCTTCGGCGGGCTGGCCGCGGTCAAGGAGGTATCCTTCCGGGTGCGCCCCAACGTGATCAAGGCCATCATCGGACCCAACGGGGCGGGGAAGACCACTCTGTACGACCTCCTGACCGGCCTGTACCGTGCGGACGGAGGGAGGGCGATCTTCGAGGGAAAGGACATACTGGGACTGCAGCCGCACCGCATAGCCGCCCTGGGTATCGCCAGAACCTTCCAGACGGTACGCATTTTCCCGGAGATGACGGTGAGGGAGAACGTCATGGTGGGACTCCACCATCGCACTCGAGCGGGCATGTTCGCCTCCGCCCTGCGTTTACCGCGCGCTCGGCGCGAGGAGGCCTGGATGTGGGAGGAGTCCCTCGCTTATCTGGACATGGTTGGATTGGAGATGCAGGCCGAGAACCTGGCGGGTTCCCTCCCCTTCGGCCAACAGCGCCTTTTGGAAGTGGCCCGGGCCTTGGCCACAGGCCCCAGGCTTCTGCTGCTCGATGAGCCGGCCGCGGGCCTGAACGACTACGAGACCCGTGAGCTGGGGGAGATCATCAAGCGTATCAGGGACGGTGGAGTAACCGTCCTGCTGGTGGAACACGACATGGCACTGGTGATGAGCATATCCGAGGAGGTTCTGGTCCTGGACCACGGGGAGGTGATCTCCGAGGGCACGCCCGAGGAGGTACGCAACGACCCCCGGGTCATAGAGGCCTACCTGGGTACGGAGATAAGCGCTTGAGTCCGGTTCCAGGACCAGCCTCGGATGGAAGAAGGAGGATCGAGGGGCCGGACGCGCAGAAAACCGTGAACGGCGCGCCGGCGGCGGAAGAAGCGCTTGGAACGGGCGCCGAGATGCCGGCGAGGTTTCTCCTCGAACGGGAGGTACGGATTTGCTGGAGATCAACAACCTTTCCGCCTTCTACGGGAACATAGAGGCCTTGCGCGCCGTGGACCTCTGGGTGCGCGCGGGGAAGATAACCACCATCATCGGCGCCAACGGAGCGGGGAAGACCACCCTCCTCCGCGCCATATCCGGGCTGGTCCCCACCCGTTACGGGGAGATAAGGTACGTGGGCACCAACATAGCCAACCTGGAACCCCACCGCATCGTGCGCATGGGGATATCCCACGTCCCGGAGGGACGACAGGTCTTCTACACCATGACGGTGAAGGAAAACCTCTACCTGGGAGCCTACCTTCGCGGAGGCCGGAAACGTCGGAGCGAGGTGGCGGAGGACCTGGAATTCGTATGCCACCTCTTTCCCGCCCTAAAGGAAAGGCTGGGCCAGGTAGCGGGCACCCTGTCCGGAGGCGAGCAGCAGATGCTGGCCATCGGCAGGGCGCTGATGTCCAGGCCAAGGCTTCTCCTCCTGGACGAGCCGAGCATGGGCCTGGCGCCCATGGTCATCAGGGACATATTCTCCTGCTTGAAGAAGCTCAACCGCGAGGGCCTCACCATACTCCTCGTGGAGCAGGACGCCATGATAGCCCTGAGCATATCCGATTATGCCTACGTGATGCGCGCGGGCAAGATACGCCTGGAGGGCGAGGCTTCCGAGCTCATGGGAAAGGAGGAGATCCTCCACCTCTACCTTGGGGAAGAGGACGCTGGGGGTGGGTGATCCCGCCCGGGACCCTGGATACGGCTTTCCCGCCCGTTGCCCGGTAATCCTGATGGCCATGACCGGAAGTGGTTCCCGGCACCGGCCCCGCGGGGACGCGGACAAGGAGATGAAGCCCGAGAGGCAGGGGAAGGGGCGGGAAAGAGATAGGTCGCAAATGGGCCATCGGCGGTGGCCGGAGAGGCCCGCCTCCCGGCGCCCGGAGGGGAATGGATACGGGGACGGCGGCTACTGGCGCAAGGACCCCGCCTCCCGGCGCCCGGAGGGGAATGAGAAGGGCGGAGCGGGTTGAGGCGTGGGGATGCACGCTCAACCTCAGTAAAGGGTTTTGGGGCTGGCGTCCCTCGGGACCCATGATGTCCATGCGGCGGTGAATTTGGTGTCGCCGAAAGGAGAGAGGGGAGATGGAAGTGGAGATCCCGGAACTGAAGTTCGACCGAGAGGGGCTCATACCCGCCATCGTCCAGGATCACGAGAACGGAGAAGTCCTCATGTTGGCCTACATGGACCGGGAAGCGCTGAAGCGTACCCTGTCCAGCGGGAGGACGTGGTTCTGGAGCCGCAGCCGCAGGGAATACTGGTGCAAGGGGGAGACCTCCGGCCACCGCCAGTACGTGCGCAAGATCCGCTACGACTGCGACGGAGATGCCTTGCTGGTGGAGGTGGTGCAGGTGGGGCCGGCCTGCCATACCGGGGAGCGTTCTTGTTTCTTCCGGGAGATCCAGGGGGCCAGGACGGACCTGACGCCTGAACCTTCCTCATAATCACGCGGCCGGCTGTGCCGAGGACCCCAGGTGCCCCACGCCGCTTTATGTGACGGCTCCCCTTGACGATATCTTCAAAGAAGGAGAAACACAGGGCTTCCCCGCCAAAAACCCGGCGGAGAAAGGAGCGGGTATGCCCAGCTGCCCATTCTGTGGAGCGGACAATCCCCAGGACGCGCCTTTCTGCTCGCTTTGCCTCGCCAGGCTGACCACCGAAGGTGCCCGGCCCGCGGCAGACAGACCCGAAACCGGTCACCGGGAGGGGTTTCCTTCCCAAGCGGCCAGTTCGACAACGGGTTACGTATCGCCCGGCGATTTCAGAGCCGTGAGCGCGGAGATGCCGAGAAGGCCAGCGGGAAAGACCGCACACCCCGGGCGGTCCACCCAATCGAGGCACATGAGCGCCGGCGGGGCGATCTCGCTGGTCCTCAAGCATTCCCTCATCGTCTTCGGGATCCTGGTTCTCGCCGGGTTTTTACTGGGTTTTCTCCTCGCCGGGGCCTTCTTCTCCGGAGGGACATCCGGGTTCTACGTGACCCTTGGCCTGGTCTACGCGGTGGAGGCGTTCTTGCTCATCTGGGGAGGTTATCGCATCTCCATGGAGGCCATGGAGAGGGATCGAGGCTGGCTCTACGGGACGGCATGCGTGGCGGCGGTGATATTCTTCTGGCAGCCGCTGGTAGCCTTCCTCATCGGGTTGTTGCTGACCGAGAGGGTGGTGGTGCCCCAGACCTTCAACCCGGTGGGGATCCTGGTCGCCCTGTTCCTCTTCCTACCCTTGGGGGCATTGGGCGGGTGGCTGGCGGAGAAAAGGTATCTGGGGTGAGGCGTCGAAATACCATTGGGGAGGTTTATACGGCATGATATGCCCCAGCTGCGGTGCGGAGAACGCCGACCAAGCGGAGTTCTGTACCCTCTGCCTCAAGCCCCTCGAGCCCGTAGCCCGCGCTCCGGAGGCAAGAGGGGAACCCTCGCGCCGTTCGGGCGTGTATACCGCGCCGGGGGAGTGGAAGGCGGACGTGGTCTCCCCCGGTGAAAGATTGCGACCCGCCGCTCGGGAGAGGATAAGGCATTTTCGTGTTCGCCTGGCCGTTTACATCTTGCTCGCCGCCGCGGTGGTGGTTTGGTTGGCACTCAGCTTGACCGTGTGGGGCAACCCCCAGCCGGGGAGAAGGGCTTCGCAAATAGTAGAAGCCTTGAACGCGGGGGAGGAGGAAAGGTTCGTATCCTTCTTCAAACCCTCGGACGCTTGGGGTGCGAGGGAGATGTTCGAGGAGCTCCGCGACTACCTGGGAGGGGGAGGCTCCTTCCAGGACCTGAAATTCCGCCTGGATCAGGAAGATCCCTACACGGCCCGGGTTTACATCGAGGGGGGCACCATCCATTTCGCCGACGGTGACGTGCGGGCCATCGAACCCTCCGACGGGCTGGTGATCCGCCTGGAGAACCGGGGTGGGAAATGGCTGGGCGCCGTGGGGGGCACGGACCTCGCTCCCTGATCTGGGGCATCTAAACTGGCCACGGTTCATCCATGCCATGGCCCGGTGACGTGGCCGAGCCGGCTCGAGGATGGGTTCGTCCGCGGAAATCCTCGAGGGCGGGGGCTTTTCGGAAAATCTGAGTACGCTACCTTCCGGGTGGATGCTAAAATTGCCATGGCCCGGTGACGTGGCCGAGCCGGCTCGAGGATGGGTTCGTCCGCGGAAATCCTCGAGGGCGGGGGCTTTTCGGAAAATCTGAGTACGCTACCTTCCGGGTGGATGCTAAAATCAATACGTGTAAAGCTTGAGCCGAAGTGGCGGAATGGGTAGACGCGCTGGTCTCAAAAACCAGTGGGGTTTCCCCGTGCCGGTTCGAGTCCGGCCTTCGGCACCAGGAGAATGCCCCGGCAAGGGGCTTTCTCCTTCGTGGGGGCCTCGGAGGCTTGCAATCCCCACCACCTTCTTGCCCACGCTTCTTTCCCACACGGCGAGGGGAAACCCGGAGGGGAAGGCGAGCTGGGCAGGTAAGGGGCGGATCTTCCGGGGGAAGGGAAGTCGAACGGTTAGGGTGGGGAATTTGTCACTCCCCTGTTCTATCTTAAAGTCGCGTTCTCCTTGGATGCGGGGACGGGGCCAAAGCCCCGTCCCCGAACCTCGACCCAGGCGCACGGCCGGGAAAGGTGGTAGGGGTGGAGAAACGGAACACGGAAAGGTACGTCCTGGTCGACGGACACAGCCTGGCCTACCGGGCCTATTACGCCCTTCCCGCTGACCTTTCCACTTCCGCGGGGCAGGTCACCAATGCCGTCTACGGATTCGTTTCCATGCTCATAAAGATATTGGAGGAGCTGCGCCCCCATGCCCTGGTGGTGGCCTTCGACAAGGGGAGGCCCGAATTTCGCCTGGAACGTTTCGAGGAATACAAGGCTCACCGCAAACCCATGCCCGATGACCTGAGGGAGCAGATGGACCTCATACGGGCCGTGCTGGAGGCCATGGGCGTTCCCTACCTCGAGGTGGAGGGATACGAGGCCGACGATGTCCTGGCCACCCTCAAGGACAGGCTTCCCCCGGAGGCCGAGATATACGTGGTCACCGGGGATCGGGATGCCCTTCAACTGGTGGACGACAGGGTGCGCGTGGTGGCCAACCGCAAGGGCATAACGGATATCGTGGTCTTCGACCGGGAGAGGGTGAAGGAGAAGTATGGGGTGAACCCGGAACAGATCGTGGATTACCTAGCCCTCAAGGGAGACGCCTCGGACAACATCCCGGGGGTTCCGGGAGTGGGGGAGAAGACCGCCGCCGCCCTGATCCAGAGGTTCGGGGACCTGGACCAGGTATACCAGTCCCTGGAACGGGTGGAGAATCCGCGCTGGCGACGCATTCTCGAGGAGAACCGAGAGAGCGCCTTTCTAAGCCGGGAGCTGGCTCGCCTGCGCCATGACGTGCCCCTTGAGCTTCCGGATCCGGAGGCCCTAAAGCTCAGACCCTGGGACGAGGAAGAGGTGGGCCGCCTTTTCCATGCCCTCGAATTCCGCAAACCGGCGGAGAGGTTGTCCTCGCTGCGGAGGGAACTCTTCCCCGCCGCGGGGCAGGAGGAGGCGACATGGACGGGGAAAGTAACGGGCATCCTGGACCATCTCGGGGCCGAGGAAGCGGAAGCCACGGCCGTCCTCGAGGCCGCACTCCTCAGCGGCGAGGCATGCATCTACCCCTCCCTGGAGGGGGAGGGGTTCACGCGTGGGAATCTCCGGGCGGTGACCGTGGCCGCGGGAGGGAGGTATGCCCGCTTGAGGATGGAGGCCGATGGAGGGGAGATCAAAGCCCTCTTCGATGCTTTGAGGGAGCGGGAAGGAGTGCGCGTCGTCTGCCACCGAGGCAAGGAATTGATGGTCCAGTGCGCCAAGCTGTGGGGCGTTTTCCCTCCGGTGCACTTCGACGTGCAGTTGGCTTCTTACCTGGTGGATCCCTCGGGTCCAAGCGACGAACTCGGGAGCATGGCCCAGCGCTACCTCAACCTCGTGCTCCATGAGGAGAGGAACGGGCAACTCGGCCTCCTGGACAGGGAGGAAGATGAGGCTACCACCGAGGCCCGATACGCCCTGGTTATGGGAAGGCTTGCCCATGCGCTGCGGGCAGAGATGAACCTCCGCGGGCTTACCCCTCTCTTCGAGGATGTGGAGATGCCCCTCGTGGAGGTCTTGGCGGAGATGGAGGCCTGCGGGGTACGCCTGGACTCCGAGTTCCTATCCTCCATGGAAAAAGAACTGCGGCGGGAGATAGAAGGCCTGGAGAAGGAGGCCGAGGAACTGGCCGGATGCTCCTTCAACCTGAACTCTCCGCAACAGTTGGCCCACGTGCTCTTCGAGGTCCTTGGCCTGCCGCCCGTGAAAAAGACCAAGACGGGTTACGCCACCGACGTGGGGGTACTTAATGCCCTGCGGGACAAGCATCCCCTGGTGGACGTGGTATTGCGACACCGGGAGCTCTCCAAGCTGCTGGGGACCTATGTCTCCGCTTTGCCCAAGATGGTGGATCCCCGCACCGGGCGCCTGCACGCCTCCTTCAACCAAACGGTGACCGCCACCGGGCGCCTTTCGTCCAGCAACCCCAACCTGCAGAACATCCCCATCCGCACAACAATGGGGAAAAGTATCCGGAGGGCTTTCATACCCACATCGGAGGAGGGTTGCATACTCACCGCCGATTATTCCCAGATAGAGCTCCGGCTGCTGGCCCATCTCTCCGGAGATCCCAGCCTCCGGAGGGCCTTCGAGATGGGCTTGGACATCCATGCCGCCACCGCTTCGGAGGTTTTCGGCGTCTCCCTGGAGGAAGTCGACGAGGAGATGCGCCGCCGCGCCAAGACCATCAACTTCGGTATCCTATACGGTATGAGCCCCTTCGGGCTCGCCGAGCAACTGGGCATCGACAATCAGGAGGCGGAAAAGTACATAGAGGCCTATTTTCGGAAATACCCTCGGGTGAGGGCTTACCTGGACCGAGTGGTCGAGGAGGCTACCCGTACCGGTTACGTGACCACCCTCTTGGGGCGGATAAGGGAGATCCCGGAACTCCTGGAGGGCAACCACCGCCTGCGGCGCCTGGGTGAGAGGTTGGCTTTCAATACCCCCATCCAGGGCAGCGCGGCGGATATCATCAAGGTGGCCATGGTGCGCATACACCGCCGTCTCAAGGAGGAGGGCCTGGCCTCCCGCATGATCCTCCAGGTACACGACGAGCTGGTCTTCGACGTGGAGAAGGGCGAGGAGGAAGCGGTAGAGGAGTTGGTGAAGCGGGAAATGGAGAACGCTTACCCGCTCGAGGTTCCCCTGCGAGTCGAGGTGGGGAAGGGTCCTTCCTGGTACGACGCCAAGTGATCTTCAGGGACCTTTGTGCCCGCATCGGGCAGCCTGCAGGAAAATGCGCAGATGCTGTATCGTTTCAGTAGGCGCTTTTAGGGTTGAAAAGTATCGAGAGACTACCCTATCATCCTGGCAAAACAAGCTAAAGAGGAAGAAAGGGGTGATCTCCCTTGCTGCCATCCATGGTACTACAAGTGGTGTCCGAAGCGAAGACCCGAATTGACTCATAATTTTTCTACACGAAACGGGTTCGTTGCCTCAAAATGAAAATCTACTCCAAGCGAGGCGCCGAAAATCCCCTCGGAGGACATGTTTCCCGAGGGGGTGAGGAAGTTGAGGTTGGACCTCATGACCAGGAAGAGGATTACTCAAGAAGTGGCCAAAAGATACCGGAGGGCCGGAAAGAAGGAAAAGGGCCGCATACTGGACGAATTCTGCGCCCTCACCGGATACAACCGCAGCTATGCGGCGGGGATCCTGAGAAAGGGGCCGCCCGCCAAGGGGAGGGGCAAGAGGGCCCCCTTGAGGCCCGTCGGCCCTCGCCGGGGCCGCAGGCCGCTCTACACCGCCGAGGTGAAAAAGGCCCTGGTCAAGGTGTGGGCCATCCTGGACTGCCCCTGCGGGAAAAGGTTGGTGGCGGCCATGCCCCATACCCTGGAGGCCCTGGAGAGGTTCGGGGAGATCAGGCTGAAAGACGAGGTGAGGGAGAGGCTGCTTTCGGTGAGCGCCGCAACATGTGACCGGCTGCTTTCCCCAGAGAGGCGCAAGCTCCGTTTGAAAAGCCGGCACAAGACCAAGCCCGGCTCCCTCCTCAAGCACCAGATCCCGGTGCGGACGTTCGAGGAGTGGAACGAGGGCCGCGTGGGCTTTCTGGAGACCGACCTGGTGGGCCACGACGGGGGGCAGGCCAGCGGGGACTACTGCCAGAGCCTGGATGCCACGGACGTGAAGAGCGGGTGGACCGAGCTGCGTGCACTCCGCAACAAGGCGCAGGTCTGGACCCACCAGGCCATAGACGACATCAGGGAGAAGCTCCCCTTCCCCCTCCTGGGCCTGGACTCCGACAACGGATCGGAGTTCATAAACGCCCACTTCAAGAGGTATTGCGAGGAGCACGAGATCACCTTCACCAGAAGCCGCCCCTACCGCAAGAATGACTCCTGCTACGTGGAGCAGAAGAACTGGACCGCGGTGCGGAAGTACGTGGGGTATTTCCGCTACGACACGGAAGAGCAGCTCCTCCTCCTCAACCAGCTCTACGAGGTGCTCTGCCTCTACCTCAACTTCTTCCAACCCCAGGCGAGGCTTTTAGAGAAGGTACGGGAGGGCTCCAGGGTAAAGAGGCGCTACGATGAGCCCAAGACCCCCTACCAGAGGATTCTCGAGGACCCCGAGGTGGAGGAGATCATCAAGCGCAAACTCAGGCGCAAGTACAAAAAGCTCAACCCGGCTCAGCTCATGCGGGAGATAAACTCCCTCCAGAGGAAGCTCTTCAAGACGGTCGGCTATGGCGTGATGGACCCTGTCAAGGAAGCAGAGCAAGAAGTGGTATATTTGGAGTAGATTTTTTTATGAGTCAACGAATGGGTTTTCGTGTAGATTTTTTATTGACGCAACGGGTAAAAGTAAATCAGTCGTGTTAAAGAGTTGCTGTCCACAAAAAGTAGGCACCTCACCCCGGCAAAACCTCAACACGCCAACTTGTCATAACCCACCAGGCCCGCGAGGACCTCCTTCACCCAGGGATCTCCGCTTCTTGACCGAAGCAGCGGCATGTTCTTTTTCAGCCAGGCCTCCGGGTCTCTTCTCACCTCCTTGCGCGGGTAGGCCATGGCCGCCTGGGCCTTCCTTGCGTCCTCCGTCTTCACCCTCTTGGAGATGAAGGAGGAAAGTTCCCCATTCTCCTTGAGCTCTATGATCTGGCACATGTGGTCGGCGCCCTGCGGCCGCCAGCTCATGCCCCGTTTCTTGGTGCGGGCGGCCAGGAGCCTGTCCGCGTTGACCCAGGTGGCTTTCGGGGGAGGAGAGATGCACCCTCCTTCCCGTGGTGCTCCGCTTCTCCTCGCCCACCCGTTGCCAGCCCTCGTAGGAGATGCCCACCTTGAGCTCGTGCTTTTTGCTCTTCTCCCGCTGGAGGGGAATCATGCAGCCGTCCGCCTCCATGAACAGCCTCTGGGTTTCC
>Ga0315298_1002238_pt1 | contig 33295 bp, 33 predicted proteins | sample WHS_1_MG_FD_203077 | JGI IMG/M metagenome (GOLD analysis project Ga0315298, IMG submission 203077) | Extremophilic microbial mat communities from Washburn Hot Springs, YNP, Wyoming, USA - WHS_1_MG | ecosystem: Environmental > Aquatic > Thermal springs > Hot (42-90C) | place: USA: Wyoming... | reverse complement strand
ATGTGTTGATGTTGAGGATCAGGCACATAACCGACGGGGTGGCGTTGGGGTCGAGGGAGTTTGTTGAGGAGGTGTTTGTGAGGTATCGGAACAAGTTTGGGTTGAAGCGGAAGAACGGGGCGAGGCGCATACCTGGGATGTTGTTGGGGGAGGTCTATGCGTTGCGCGACCTCAAAGTGAACGCGATCGAGTAAGGGGGAGAAGGGCGAAAGCGCAACGAGGGGGCAGGGAGATTTCTAAGAATCAGAGATTGAGCAGGCCGAAAGACTGGCGATGGAGTTCGGCGATGGGGGATTGTTGTTGTGTAACGTCGTTGATCGTGTCGGCAGTGTGGTGATTGGGGATAAATCCGGGGTTTCAGTGGCGTTGAACGGGGCTGGAGACGCTTTGCTGGATCAAATCTGAGGTTTCCGATGGTTGTTTGGTGCGGTTGGGGGCTGTTTCGTGCCGGCGGCGCAAATAGAGGGACAGACACGATATTCCCGAGGGTTGTTTGGTGTGGTTGAGGGGTGTTTCGTGCCGGCGGCGCAAATAGAGGGACAGACACGATATTCGATGTCGACATACAGATCGGGAACGTTCAACGTCCAACGTTCAACTCTCAACGTTCAATGGGGTGACTGAATGGGTGCATGGTGACCGGGATAGAGGGACAGACACGATGTTTGGGGGAGTGTGGTGATTGGGGTTAAATCGACAATTTCAGGGGCGTTGAACGGGGCTGGGGACGGCTTGCTGGATCAAATCTGAGGTTTCCGATGGTTGTTTGGTGCGGTTGGGGGCTGTTTCGTGCCGGCGGCGCAAATAGAGGGACAGACACGATATTTGGGTCGGCCGGTGCGGATGGGCTGATCACGCCAGAGGGATCGGGGGCCGGTTAAGGTTTCACATGGTCAACAAAGTGAAGATTGAAATTGCGAATGTGTCCGAGCAAAAAGCCCGGTTTTACCAAGGTCTGAAGTTGGAGAATCTGTGCGGCAATCGCAAATTAGCGGATCGTTCAAGACTTTTGCCGTCTGACTGTTGAACCACACATTACATCCTCATCTTGCCCCTGCTCGGAAATCTCATTGCTTCACCAGTTCAAGACACCCAACATTTCATCCCAGTGAGAATTCAGGGGCGGAGACTGCGAGCGGCTCGGTTTGGCGTTCCACACGTGAGTCCGTATCTGACATTGATTTCGGCCAGATATGGAATCCGCCGTGGCCGGCGGCGCCAAGGTCAATTTCCCACGTTCCCCAGATGCCTTTGCCCTCGCGGAAACCGTGGTAATAGACATTGTGCGATCCAGGGTAGGTCTTCACCCAGTGACACTCGCCTTCAGCGGCATCGTAGCTGCCATTGATCATGAAACGGCCGATATCGTCGATCCCGTCGCCGACTATTCTCCCCTGGTGGAACTCGAGGTTCAGGTCCATCCGATGTTTGTCGGATGGCGAGTAATTGTAAAACCCGGTCCACGGCCCTGACGGATACATAGCCTCGCCCATGGTCGTCTTATAGTCCATTGGACAGCCGATGTCAAAGCGCGGTGAAAACACTGCGCGGGTGGCAAGCCAGCCAACCTGCAACGAACGCCCTTATTTCGCACGGAAATCCCGTCGGATTGCAGCTTTGGGTGTCTTCGACCGGTGCGCCGGTGGGATTTCCGCGTTATGAGGCTTTGGCGAGAGCGGCGCTGTGTTTGTGGATTTTGCGAACAGCTTCGATGATGTGATTCATGTCGTCGCGACTGCCGAGAAGGAGGTTTTGCGTCATGGCGACAGTGGTGTTACAGACCAGCCGGTTGCCTTTGAGTTCTTCGAAACTTTCCCGATAGGCCTTGAGCCTTGAGGGGCTGAAAAGCCGTTTGAAGCCGCGCGAGTTAATTGCTTCGTCGAGCAACCCGTCGAAGTACTGTTCGTGATATCCGGTGCCGCATGGTACGCCTTCGGCGTTGAGCGCTCGGATGAATTTGTCACGGCTGAGCCCGTTGAACTGGTCGGCGTCGTAGCGGAACGGGTAGAGGTGCCAGACTGGGTTGCTGTTTTCCGGGAGGCGGACTGTTTGGATGCCCGGGATGGTTTTTAGTCCTTCGGTGAGATGTTGGGCGTGGGCACGGCGGATTTCTGTTTCCTTGATGAGCTTGTCGAACTGTTGCATGAGGATGACGGCCTGGAACTGTTGCATTCGGTAATTGCTGCCGCGGGTGAAATACGGTTTGGGGCCTTTGAAGTTGCCGTAAGCCCGACCGCAGTTGTGGAATGCCTGGCAGCGATCGAGCAGATCGTCGCTGTCTCCGGTTACGGCGCCACCTTCGCCTGATGGGAGATGTTTGGAGTTCTGGAAGCTGAAACAGCCGAGATCGCCAAGCACGCCGCATTTGCGGCCCTTGTATTCGGCGAGCCATGCCTGGCAAGCATCTTCGATTACGGCGAGTTTGTGTTTTCGTGCGATTGCATTGATCGGGTCCATATCGCATGGCAGGCCGTATATATGGACGGGCAGAATGGCACGAGTGCGGTCGGTGACGCGGCTTTCGATTGAAGCGGGGTCGATGGTGAGAGTTGCCGGATCGGTGTCTGCGAAGACCGGCAAAGCCTTGTTGATCAACACAGCGTTATAAGTGGCTATGAAAGTGAACGGCGAGACTATCACCTCGTCGCCGGCGTCAACGTCGAGAACGTGGAGGCTGACGAGCAGCGCGGTTGTGCCGCTGGCGGTTGCGAGGCACCGTTTGGCGCCTATGAGTTTGGCGTAAGCGCGTTCGAATTCCTCGACATGCTCGCCAGCGCCTCGGAACCACCGACCGCTTCTGAGGACTTCGATCACGGCGGGTTCCCACGATTCCTGCCATGTTGGCCAGCCCGGCCAGCTTCCTTTGTGCACGGGTGTGCCGCCGAGCATGGCCGGTTTGTCGGCCTCAGCAGACATTACCATGGGCGCCTGGCCGCCGAGCCATGCCATGGCAGCGGAACCTACGGCAGCGCGGTGGATGAACGAACGACGGTTGAGTTGATCTTTCATATGGCTTTATCGAGTGGGTTAAACTTTCGCCGGGCGCCAGACAGTTTCAGAACCGGGAATGGTTTGTCATCCGATTCGACATACCGGGAGCGCCTGTTCACATGGGCGCAGTTTGCTCTTGGCGTGCGCCATGGTCAAGGCATCTCAGCGCTTTGGCGTGGCTCCGCCTCAGATCAACCAGGCATGTGGCGCCAATGACGCCCAACGGGCTGCCGCCGCATTGAGAGCGAGTGATGGTTTGGTGTTGGCCGACGCCTTTGCCCCCGCGCGGGCGAAAAGCAAGAGATCTGAACTCGCCACTTCTGACACCGAATCGAGGCCGCTGGAAACGGAGATCAGAATCAACTGGCTGAAACAGGCTGTTAACGTCAATCATGTCCCATATGCGTCGGCGACGACCAACAATCTTGGCGCGGGTGTAGCGGGCCAGGTTGTTGGTGCGTTGACCGGGTTTGCAAACCATGGATCGAATGTCGTTGGTGTTGGCGTCGAGATCGCCTCGTCGGCAGGAGCTGCTGCGGCGAGCAGGTCTGGATTTCGAGGTGGTGACCGCTCCTGTGGAGGAACGGGATGACGAGGAATTGACCGGGCGCGAGCTGGCCATGCTGAATGCATACAGGAAAGCGGCATATGTCGCTCGGCGTTTTCCGGGTCGGTTGGTGCTGGGCGCGGACACGGTGGTATGTCTGGGCACGAGGAAATTTGGGAAACCTTGCGATCTGGATGAGGCGGTCCGGATGCTCGAACAGCTTCAGGGCAGGACACATCATGTCATTACGGGTGTTGCGCTTATCAGACTCGAGGGTGGGGAAGAGCGTGTGTTTGCTGAAACGACGCATGTGACGTTTCGTCCCCTGACGCGCATGGAAATTGAAGCTTACGTTGCGAGGGTGAATCCACTGGACAAGGCCGGTGCATACGCAATTCAGGAGCATGGTGAGATGATTGTAGCTGCGATTGACGGTTCGTATTCGAACGTTGTTGGGTTGCCGATTGAACGGCTGCTCGAGGAGCTGAAGCGTTGGAAGTTTGATTGACTGTTTGAAGTGAGGCCGAAAGCGGGTATTATCGCTGGCATGAACAGAGTACGGCGGTTGTTGCACACACGGTATCGGGTAAACGATCTCGAACGGAGTGTTCGGTTTTATCGGGACGTTCTCGGCTTGATCGAAGTCCAGAGGCACAAGTCACCTCGGGGGTCTGAACTTGTTTTTCTGAAAGCGCCGGAGAGCGAGGAGCTGATTGAACTTTGCCATTATCCGGAGAGTGGTCCGGTTCAGGTTCAAGCGGACCTTACGCATCTTGCCTTCGAAGTGGAGAGCCTTGAGAAGTTTGGAAGACACCTTGCCAAATTCGGGCTCGAGTACACTGACGGCCCGCATTTTCGCGATGACGGGAGCGGGTTTGCGTTTATTGACGCGCCTGAAGGGTACGAAATCGAGCTGATGCAGCCTGCGACGCAGATGTTGCTTGCGGGCGACAAGTGAGGCTGCCGGATTAACATCGGCGCAAACCGTATTGCGGGGTGGACTTTCGAGGACATCATCGCCGTGGTTGAGATGAATAGAGTCAAATGATTCAGGAACGAACTGACAGGATGCATTGGCAGGCGCGCGGCTATCGGTTTGATTTTCCCCGGCCGGCGTTGGTGATGGGTATTCTAAATGTGACCCCCGACTCGTTTTCTGATGGCGGGAAATACTTCGATGTGAGCGCCGCGGTCGATCGGGCGCGGGAGATGGTTGCCGAGGGGGCGGAGATAGTGGACATAGGCGGGGAATCAAGCCGTCCGTTTGCGATGCCCGTTGATGAGGCGGAAGAACTTCGGCGTGTGATGCCCGTGATCGAGCGGCTTGTTGGGAGTGTGCAGGTTGCTTTGTCGATTGACACGCGGAAACCTCGTGTGGCGAAAGCCGCTCTTGAGGCCGGGGCAAGCATTGTCAATGACATCGAAGCCAACCGGGATGATCCCGAGATGTGGGAGGTGGTGGCCGAGTACGGTGCCGGATATGTTTGTGTTCACATGCAGGGGAAGCCCGAGAACATGCAGCAGAATCCGCATTATGCGGACGTGGTGGGGGAGGTGGGAGAGTTTTTCGAGGATCGGCTTGAGCGGCTGGCGGGTGCGGGAGTTGCTGCTGAAAAGGTGGTGTTGGATCCGGGGATTGGGTTTGGGAAGACTGTGGAACACAATTTGCAGTTGCTGGCGAGTTTGGATTCCTATAGAAGGTTTTTACGGCCCTTGTTGATTGGCGTGTCGCGGAAATCTTTTATTGGCAGGGTGCTTGGCGTGGATGTTGACAAGCGGCTGGCGGGGTCGCTGGCGTGCGCGGTTTGGGCGCGATTGTCGGGTGTCGAGATCGTGAGGACTCACGATGTGGCCGCCACTTTGCAGGCGCTTCGAATGACCGAAGCTTTGCTGGGCGAGAAGAGAAGATGAACTGGGTTCGGGACAACTGGCGAGCGTTTGTGGAGATTCTCCTGCTGGCAGCGGGTATTTACTACTGCATCAGGCTTGTGCGGGGGACGCGCGGAGCGCCGGTTGTGCTTGGATTTCTGCTTGTGATGTTGGTACTGACCTCGCTGACGCTGGCGTTGAATTTGGAGGTGCTACGGTTGTTGCTTCGGAACTTTTTGGCCTTTTTTGCGATTGCGGTGATTGTGATTTTCCAGCCGGAGGTGCGTCGTATTTTTGCGAATCTTGGGAGTTTGCCGTTTTTTGCCAGCACGCGCGAGACGCGGCAGAACATCGAAGTGTTGATCAAGACAGTTGAGCGGCTGTCTGACGTGCGGATTGGCATGCTGGTTGCCATTGAACAGACAATACAGTTGCAGGACGTGGTCGAGTCCGGAGTGCCGGTGGATTGCGTGGCGACGCCGGAGATACTCGAGACGATATTTTTCCCGAACAATGCGATGCACGACGGGGGAGTGATCATGCAGGGGGATCGTATTACATACGCGGCCTGCATTTTTCCGCTGACTCAGAAGCCGGGGCTTAGTGCGTCGCTGGGCACGCGGCATCGTGCTGCGATCGGGCTGAGTGAAGAAACGGACGCCGTGGTGGTTGTTGTGTCGGAGGAGACGGGTGCCATTTCGTATGCGTACAAGGGCGAGCTGGTGCGGAACGTGTCGATCGAACAACTTCGGGATTTTCTGACGTCGGTGCTTGTTCATGCGCCGCCGCCTCGTGGGGTGGTTGAGTGGGTGCGTTCGTTGTTTGGCCGGCCTGCGGTGCATGCGGGTTTGCCGGTGGACACCAAACCTGGTTCTTGAGATTTCATGCGTTTGCCGCCATTTGTCACACGGAACGTTGGTTGGAAGCTGGTTTCGATTGCTCTTGCGACGTTGGTCTGGTTGAGCTTGAGGTCTGGTGTGCCCGGACGACTGAGGCATGGTGGGACGGTGAGCTTGCCAAGGCAGGAAGTGAGTTTGCTGAAGTCGCCGAGTGACACGCGTCAGTTTCGCGTCGAACCGTCGGTTGTGGACATAATTGTCGGCGGTGAGGCGCAGGTGCTTGAGAGAATGCAACCGGATGATTTGACGGTGTTTGTTCGGATGGGCAGGGGGACACTGCCGCCATCAACGCCACAGCCGGTGCAGGTTCATGCGCCGGCTGGTGTGACGGTGTTGGCCATAAATCCCCCTGAAGTTATGATCAGTCTCGCAGGCACGCATCCGGCAGGCGGTGCTGCGCAACAGGACAAGCCATGACAACAGACAAGAAGATTTTCGGTACAGACGGTGTGAGGGGCCGGGCCAACATCGAGCCGGTCACGGCCGAGACAGCATTGAAACTGGGGCGTGCGGCGGCGCACGTTTTCAAGACGCTCGAGAGCCACGCTCGATCGAAGGGCAGGCACAAGATAGTGATCGGGAAAGACACGCGGCTTTCGGGGTACATGCTCGAGAATGCGCTGTCATCCGGGATACTGTCGATGGGTGTTGACGTGTTGTTCATAGGGCCGCTGCCGACTCCTGGGGTTGCGTATGTTACGAGGAGTTTGAGGGCGGATGCGGGCATAGTAATAACCGCGTCCCACAATCCGTATGATGACAACGGGATAAAATTTTTCCGGGCGGACGGCTACAAGCTTGACGACCAGATTGAAGCTGAAATTGAACATCTTGTTTTCAGCGGGGAGATCGAGCACATCCGACCTGTTGCAAGCGAGATTGGCAAGGCGATTCGCATCGACGATGCTCTCGGGAGGTACATCGAGTATGCGAAGGCTTCATTTCCGCGGGGCATGACGCTTGACGGAATACGTATCGTTGTTGACTGTGCGAACGGGGCGACCTACAAGTCCACTCCATGTGTTTTGCGGGAGCTGGGCGCCGAGCTGGTGATACTGGGCAACACGCCTGATGGCACAAACATCAATCTTGATTGCGGTTCCGGCCATCCAGAAAAACTCTGCAAGGCGGTGCTGGAGCACCATGCGCAGGTTGGCATTGCCCATGATGGTGACGGTGACCGCGTGTTGTTGTGCGACGAGAACGGGACACTTGTCGATGGGGACGATGTTTTGGCGGTGTTGGGCATGGACATGCTGCAACACGGGACACTGCCGGAGCGGACCGTGGTGGCGACGGTGATGTCGAACGCCGGGCTCGAGCATGCGATCAACAGGGCGGGCGGGCGTTTGATCCGAACGCAGGTGGGTGACCGGTATGTGATAGACGAGATGCTGAAGAACGGTTACGCGCTGGGGGGCGAACAGAGCGGGCACATCGTGTACCGCGAGCATGCGACCACTGGTGACGGCCTCGTTGCGGCGCTGCAGATGTTGCGCATAATGAAAAGCCGAAATGCACTGTTGTCCCAGCTTGTCCGTTGCTGGAAGAGATTTCCCCAGAAACTGGTGAATGTACCAGTGCGCGAGCGGATCCCGTTCGAGCAGATGGACGGTGTGATGGAGCTGCTGTCCGAGGCCGAGACGGAGTTGAAAGCGCATGGCGGGCGGGTTTTTCTGCGTTATTCAGGGACCGAGCCGAAGGCGCGGCTGCTTGTCGAGGCGCAAGAACATGAGCTTGTCGATAAATGGTGTGCGCGGATTGGCGACAGGTTGCGCCGGCAATTCGGAGATGAAAGCCGCGTGTGAGCGGGTGTTGTGATTGAGCGAGAACAGACGTTGGGTTGTCAGATTGGAAACACGATGTCGCAGGCAATAAACAATGTGAACAGGACGAGGAACTCGTTGGATAACTTTCAGCGTGAGTTTGGCGAGGCATGGCGGGCGATGCCGAACAAGTGTTTGTTTTTTGTGTTACTTGGGGGATGGGTACTTTTGTTTGCGCTGCTTGGGAATCCGACGATGGGGTACTTCAAGACGCCGTCGCTTTTCGGGTGGTTGTACGGTGCCTACACGCGACCCGGGTCGGAAGACGAGCACGGTTTGTTGATTCCGTTTATCGTGCTGGGCTTGTTATGGTGGAAGAGGCGGGCGTTGTTGGAGATTGAGAAGCAGGTGTGGTTGCCCGGATTGATACCTTTTGCGTTGGCGGCGGCTTTGCATGTTGTGGGGTATTTGATTCAGCAACCGCGGCTGTCAGCAGCGGGATTGTTTGGTGGATTGTACGCGTTGATTGCGGTTGTTTGGGGCTGGCGGTTTGCGCGTGCGTGTTTTTTTCCGATGGTGCTGTTGGTTTTCAGCATGCCGTTGGGGGACGTGATCGAGCCTGTTACAATTCCGCTGCGGATGATTTCGACCAAGGCAGCGTTGTTTGTTGTGCGTGACTTGCTCGGGATTCAGGTGCTGGCGGAGGGGGTTATGATTATGGATCCCAAAGGTACCTATCAATACGAGGTGGCGGCGCCCTGCTCGGGAATTCACAGTTTCATAGCGATGCTGGCTTTGACGACGATTTACGGTTTCATCACCTTCAGGACCAACTGGCGCAGGGGGTTGATAGCGTTTCTTGCGTTGCCGCTGGCGCTGATGGGCAATGTACTGAGGCTGGTGTGCATCATTGTGGCTGCTGAGGCTTTCGGTCGGGAAGCGGGCGAGTTTGTGCACAACTGGTTTGGGTTTGCGACGTTTTTGATGGCGTTGTTTGTGATGTTTGTGGTTGGCGGCTGGTTGAGGGAACCAGACGTGGATGGTACGATGGCGGGGACTGCAAAGGCTGTATGAACTGGCGGGTTTTTTTGGCGGGCGCGATTGCGCTGGGCTGCATGGCGGGCGCAGCCGGAGTGCTCTACAGGGTGAAATCCAATCAGCAGTTGGGCGCGCCCGGTTTGAAAGCCAAACCGCTGGCGGGGACTCACCGCGTCGAAATACAGTTGCCAGAGCGCGTGCTGGATTACAGGTCGAAAGAAATGGCGTTGTCGGAGGTGGAGACAAACTCACTGCCTGCGGATACCAGTTATGCACGGCGATTGTACGAGGCGCGGGACGGATTCAAACTGATGCTGGGAGTTGTAATGATGGGCACCGACCGAACCAGCATTCACAAGCCCGAGTTTTGTTTGACTTCTCAGGGTTGGCGAATTGTCGAACGAGAAACGTTGTCGATTCCGCTCGAGGAACCGCCGGGGTACAAGTTGCCCGTGCGCAAGTTTACTGCCAGCTTCGTCGCCACAGACCGGGCGGGCAGTATTGTGCGGGGCAGCGGCGTGTATGTGTTTTGGTTTGTGGCTGACGGACGGGTGACGGCCGGTCATTTGGACCGGATCAAACAGATGACATGGGACTTGTTGCGGACCGGCGTGTTGCCGAGGTGGGCTTATGTGAGCTGCTTTGCAACCTGCCAACCGGGCGCGGAGCAGGAGACATACGAACGAATGAAAAAATTTCTGGCTGCTGCGGTTCCGAAGTTTCAGACTGCTTTTCCGATGCCGCGCGGAGAACATCGGATTGCTGCAAGCTCAAGTGATCCACGACAACAATTAGGCCAGCAAAACGAGACTAACTGAGAATGAAAACTCATCAGAAAAACTGCACGGATTCGGTTGGGAAACACTCTCGTCGCGCTTTTTTGGGGCGCAGCTCTGTTTTGGGTGTTGGCGCAGTTGTGGGGCTGCCTCAGATTGTTTGTCGGAGCGTGCTGGGTGCGGCGGGGCAGCCTGGCGCGAACGATCAGGTGGGGATTGGGTTTGTTGGCATGGGCCGCCAGGCGGGGGACCTGCTGCGGATGCTGCCTGCGATCAAGGAAGCGCGGGTTGTAGCGATAGCCGACCTTAACCTTGAGCGTGCCGAGGCGGTTGCAGTCAGGTTCAACGCGGCGGCGATGCAGGACTATCGCAGATTGCTCGAGCGCAAGGAGGTTGACGCGATAATTACGGCCACGCCTGATCACTGGCGAGCTCTGATTTGCATACATGCGTGCCAGGCTGGCAAGGACGTTTACGCAGAGAAACCGCTGACTCTGACGATTCGCGAGGGCCGGCGCGTGGTTGAGGCGGTTCGCAAGTACAATCGCGTTTTGCAGACGGGCAGCCAGCAGAGGACCTCGTGGCCGAACCGTTGCGGTTGCGCTCTGGTGCGCAACGGTGCAATCGGAAAGATCAATCGAGTGATTGCGCACAATTATCCCAGCCCGTGGGAATGCGGGCTGCCCGGGCAACCCGTTCCGGACAAACTTGACTGGGACCGATGGTGTGGGCCGGTTGAACCGGTGCCTTACAATCAGGACCTGTACTTGCCGCGTGCGAATCCGGGCTGGATTTCATTCAGGCTGTTTTCAGGTGGGGAGATGACGGGGTGGGGCGCGCATGGGCTTGACCAGGTGCAATGGGCTCTTGGCATGGACGAAAGCGGACCTGTCGAGGTGTGGCCGGAAGGGCCGCGGTTTGATCCGCCGACGTACACTGTGCCTGAATCACGGGAGCGCGGCGACAAGATTTGCAGCCAGCCAAAGGTGTTTTTCCGGTATGCGGGGGATATAATTGTCGAGCTCGGCGACGGTCCGGCCGGTGGCGCAAAGTTCATCGGAGAAAAAGGCACCATCACGATCGACAGGGCAGTGTGCAAGTCTGACCCGCCGGAACTTGCAAAAAACGCTTTGATCGAGCGCCCCGCAGGATTGGTGGAAAGCCACTTGCGCGATTGGTTCAACGCGATGCGGACGCGCCAGCGCCCGGCCGCGGATGTCGAGATTGGACATCGGTCAGCCACGGTTTGTCATTTGGCCAACATAGCGCGATGGACGGGGCAGAGGCTTCGCTGGGACCCGGTGAAAGAGGTTTTCCCCGACGCGCCCGAGGTTAACCTGTTTTTGGATAGGCCGCGCCGAAAAGGATACGAGTTGCCGGACAAGGTCTGAGACCGTTGCCGGAGGCGGTTATGCGAGTTCCACGCCCGCCGCACAGATGGCGGATTTCACCGGCACGTGCCATTGCTGTTCAGATGGAGCTTGCGGGGCGGGTTGTGAAGGAGTGGGACAGTCGTGCGGTGAGATGGGTAGCCGGGCTGGATGCGGCTTTTACACCGTTGCGTTGCATTGGCGCGGCGGTGTTGTGGGACCTTGCAAACGGGGTTGTGGAAGAGCAGCGAATCGCAGTGTGCCCGCTGACATTTCCGTACATTCCCGGGTTTCTGTCATTTCGGGAAGCGCCTGCGTTGCTTGGGGCATTGCGCAAACTCCGGCGGACGCCGGATGTATTGATGTGCGATGGCCAGGGGATAGCCCATCCGAGGCGATTTGGCATTGCCAGTCACATTGGTGTTTTGACCGGGCTTCCGTCGATTGGGTGTGCAAAGGGCAGGCTAACCGGGGAGTATTGTGAGCCGGGGCTTTTCCGTGGGAATAGCGCACCTTTGGTGGACCGTGGTGAGGTAATTGGCGCGGTTGTCAGATCAAGGTCAAACACCAAACCTGTTTTTGTGAGCATTGGTCACCTGATAGACCTGCCCTCGGCTGTTGGGATTGTTCTTGCTGCAGCGAAGGGTTATCGCCTGCCAGAGCCGACACGGCTGGCCGACATGTTGGTTACCGCAGCGAGGAAAAGAGTCAACCGGCCATGATCAATCGGCCTGTTCGATTGGGGGCCGGTACTTGTATTTGCGGCCGAGGGCGAGCGCGGTTTTCAGGGGTTTCATGCCTGCCGTGCAGGACGGGTCCGAGAGCGATGCCGCTGCGGCGCACACGCCTGTTTCGAGGCATTGCCGGAGGTCCCAGCCTTCGTGCAATCCCAACAGAACTCCCGCGCAAAAAGCGTCGCCGGCGCCGGCCATTCCGGCGATGTACTTTTGGGGCAGATTGACCGAGGACTGCCAGAAGTCTTCGCCTTTGCGTGTTCGGGCGAAGGCGCCCTCGGGGAAGTGGATTATAACGAGTTCTTTCACACCGAGCTGCAACATTGCGCCGGCGGCGTGGCGCAACGAGACCGGGTCGATCCTGCCGTCTGCCTGTCTTGTTTTGAATCCGGTTGTGCGGCCTGCCTCGAACTCGTTTAGGATGCAATAATCGACATGTTGCAGTGCCGGGGTGACAATTTTTGCGAACCGGTCGCTGTCCTCGCTCACGACATCGACGCTGGTTCTGAGTCCGGCTTTTTGGGCTTTGGCCAACAGCGCTGCTGCTTTCGTTCCGTAATTCTTGTCGGGCTTGTCGAGCTCATCGAGCAGGAGCAGATAACCGAGGTGGAAAATGCGGGCTCTGACACGATTGAAGTCGATGTCGGATCCGGACCAGAGTGCGTTTGCGCCGCGCATATGAAAGAATGTTCTGCGCCCACTGGAGATTTCGGTCATGACGTCTGTGTAGGACGTGGGTGCGTCCGGGGTTTGGCGGAGATGTTTGGCATCGATTTTGAACTTTCGACAGTCCTCGAGGATGCGCTCACCCAGGTCATCTTTGCCCACCAACCCGGCGGCGTAGAGTGGGAATGGGGCACCGAGAATTGCAAGGTCAACAAGCACGTTGTACGGGGCTCCGCCGGTGCCCTGGCTTTGACTGCGGATGTTGGCGAGACTTTCCGGCTGGGGATACACGTCAATCATCTTGACCTGGTCGATAATCCAGTTGCCGCCGGCGAGTATGCCGGAGCGTGTAGCAGCAGATTTTGTATTCATAACGTGCAATACGCGGCGCGGCTTTCAAGTTCTGTTGCGGCGCCGACATGGTTGTCACGCTCGAGGTTAAACGCTTGCCGTTGGGTTGTCACTTCCAAAATCTCTGCAGCAGGGAAGATGGGGGCGCGCATCTGAGGTTTGCCGACGGGAACGCTCAGGCCGATGGAACGCTGACGTTCTTGTTGGTTTTACCCGAAATAGACTTCGGCTTTGACCAGGGCGTCACGGAGGTCGGCATATTTCAAGTCACGTGAACCGATGTTTCGAGCTGCGCACAGCGCTGCTGCTGTACCTGCACCCTGGCCTTGTCCCATGCAGCACACTGTGTTGCGAGTTGACATGTGGGCTTCGTGATCAGACGTGATCATCATGCCACAGGCGTATAGGTTCTCGAGACCCCTAACGCAGATGGCCCGGTATGGAATGCCATAGGTACCACCATTTTTGACCTGATAGCGAGGAGCAGAATCGTGAAAGCCGTAAACCATGATCTCGTCTTCGAAATGTCTTGCCTGGACCACATCCTCCAGGGTGATGTCGTAGTCGCACTCGATGCGCCGCCCGCGCCGGATGCACAGGCATGGGCTGGTGCGCGCCATGAACGCCTTTTCGCAGCCAGGAACGAATTTCCGGAATAGTTCGACAGCCTTGGCCATGCGCCTGCGAACCTCGAGTTCGGCCATGGCCACTTCGTCTCGGTTGGTAGGGCTGACTGACAACTTGAGGTTGCACTTGATGAACATGAGGTAATTGTCATGCACGGTAGTGGTGATCATGCCCATGCCGATGGCGCGGGCGGCCTCGGCCAACCCAGGCACGTTGATCCACTCGGCACCGGCACGGACGATTTGATCTGGTTGGCCGCTGCGAAGTCCTCGGGCAAGCTGGCCTGAAGCATTGTTTGCCTCGAGAAATGCATTGTATTTGTCGATATCCACATTGCCGATTCCGACGCTGTTGCACACTGGATAGTCGTTTGGCTCGGTATATTGTGCGCCGGCGTAAGCGCACAAATCGCCGTACCCGGTACAATCCACAAACGACTTCGCCATGAAAGCTTCGCGTCCCGACCGGCTTTCGACAATCACGCCTCGAACGCGACTACCGTCTCGGATGGCGCCCGTCAGCAGGGTGTTGACGCAAATAAACACGCCGGCTTCGGCCAGCATCTCGAACGTGACCAGTTTGTACAATTCGGTGTCGATCGCAGTGCAGACGCTGTCGTAGTTGTAGCCACGGATCATCTCCGCATGACCGGAACAACCGCCAACCCTCAAGAGCCGATCGATGATTTCTTGTGGGATTCCCCTGACCACCTGACGTTTTGATACGCCGGGGAAAGCTTTCCAGAGATTGTAGAAACTGTGCAGAGCCGTGCCGCCTTCGGTAACCGTCCCGCCCGGATACCCCTTGGCCTCGATCAGCGCGGTTCTTGCGCCTTGTCGTGCGGCGGCTATGGCGGCAACCACACCGGCAGTGCCGGCTCCGGCCACAACAACATCGAATCTCCGAATCGGCAGCCGTTTGGCTGATTCCTGGTAGTAGTCCCGGGCGTCGTCCGCAGCCCCTGCGATCCCCTCACCGGACAAGCCGATGCCGATGCCGCCGGTCAAAACGCCCCTTGTGAAGTCCCGTCGATTGATTCGTGATGAGGTTCTCATTCGGTTTGTGTACTTGAGTTGATGCAGGTTCTTCGGGTATGCGATCGCCTTCGATACAGCACGAACACCGTATAGCCGGTTTGGCAGAGGAACACAAGTCATGGGCTCGAAATCCACGCCTGAGCGTTGATTTTGTTTGCCGGCCAACATTCATGCAATCCGAATCCAGTTCTCGCGCTTGGAAATCGCCGAGAACAGCGTTATTGTCTGTCTGTTGTATGAGCGGTTTGCCGGTCGGACAGCGTTTACGCGACTGTATGCTCGATGGCCGGACGAAACCCGGCAGGAATATTCAACGTGCGCGCTGCGATTCATGACACATGAACAAGCCGGAAAAGGAGACACGAGTTGAAAACCAACGATCCGCCGTTGCCGACACTACACTGGCGGCGTTGCTGGATCGCCACACACGAGAAGGCACTCTTTGGACTGCCGAAGCCGATGGACGTGTGCGTTGTATGGCGTGTGGGCACCGATGCCGGCTCGCGCCCGGCCAACGCGGCATTTGCAAAATCCGATTTAACGAGCAGGGCAAATTGCAGGTGCCTTTCGGCTACGTCGCAGGCGCAGCATGCGATCCAATCGAAAAAAAACCTTTTTTCCACGTCCAACCCGGCAGTGCTGCGCTCACTTTCGGCATGCTCGGATGCAACTTCCACTGCGCGTTTTGTCAAAACTGGATCAGCAGCCAGGCTCTCCGCGACAAAGCCTCCCGGGGAAACATCGAGGTTGTTCGGCCCGACCAACTGATTGATGCGGCCAAGCGGTGCGGCGCCAGCTCCGTGGTTTCGAGTTACAACGAACCATTCATCACGGCGGAATGGGCGGGGGCGGTTTTTGAATTGGCCACAAGGTCCGGGCTGCTTTGCGCCATGGTTTCCAATGGCTACGGCACGCCCGAGTTGCTCAACTATCTTTCGCCCTGGCTGAAAGCGCTGAAGATTGACCTCAAATGTTTCAACGACCAACGCTATCGGTTTCTTGGTGGGACTCTGGCTGTTGTGATGGACACAATCCGCCGTGCCCATGGGATGGGTCTCTGGGTTGAGATAGTGACATTGCTTGTGCCAGGCCTCAACGATGATCCACAGGAACTCCGGGATCTCACCCAGTTCATTGCTTCAGTCAGCCCTGACATTCCGTGGCACGTGACAGCGTTCCATCCGGACTATCGGATGACAGATGCGCGACCGACCCGGGCCTCGGATTTGTTGCGCGCGGTCGAAATTGGCACCAGCTCGGGCTTGCGATTTGTGTATGCCGGAAATCTCCCCGGCAACACCGGTCAATGGGAGAACACCCGGTGCCCCGGCTGCGGCGAGACGCTGATCGAACGAACCGGGTTCACGGTCCATGCAAATCGGCTCGGGCCCGATGGGAAATGCCCGCGATGTGGGCGGATCATTCCGGGAATCTGGCGGTAGCCGAGTCGCAGCGTCGTTGCCTTGCTGACAACGAGAACTTGGTGGACATTGAAGGCGGCGTCAGTTGATCTTCCAGGTTATGGAAAAGGCAGAAAGAAAAGAGTTCGGTCGGGTGCGGCCACCCGCACAGGCAGGACAGTTTTACCCGGCAAATCCGGAGCATTTGCGAAGCGAAGTGCTCGCGATGCTGGCCGACGCGAAAGACGATGGCGGAATTCCGCCCAAGGCAATAATCGCTCCGCACGCCGGCTACATCTACTCCGGGCCGGTCGCGGCATCGGCATATGTCAGATTGAAACCGGCGCGGGATGTAATTCGCCGGATCGTGCTTGTTGGACCGTCTCATTTTTCGTTGTTTGATGGTTTGGCGGCCCCCGCCGCAGACGCATTTGCAACGCCTCTTGGAACCATCCCGCTCGATAAAGACTCGATAACAAAGGCCAGTTCAATGCCGCAGGTGTGCGTCAGCGATTCAATCCACCGCGCCGAACACAGTCTCGAGGTTCATCTCCCGTTTCTTCAGCTTGTGCTGTCCGATTTCAGGCTTGTCCCGTTGCTCGTCGGTTGCGCCGATGAACAACAGGTCGGAGAAGTAATAGATGCTCTCTGGGGCGGCCCGGAGACGTGCGTTGTCGTAAGTTCGGACCTGAGCCACTACTACGATTACGCTAGTGCGATCGCCATGGACCGCAACACCGCAAGAGCAATCGAGGGCCTGAGGAGCGATTTGCTCACTGAAGAAAGTGCCTGCGGGCGTGAAGCCATCAGAGGGTTGCTCTATGTCGCGCGCAAGCGCGGTCTGGTGTGCCGCCTTGTCGATCTGCGCAATTCCGGCGACACAGCCGGTCCACGAGACAGAGTTGTCGGGTATGGTGCTTTTGTATTCGAGCCGGGTTGATCTGCCTGCCGCTCTTGTGTCAGACTCAGCAAAACCGGGTTTCTTCTCAGAATACATTCGCAACTTCAATGTCCGCATTATTGCCCAAATGAAACTTTAACCGGCACCCTGTTCCCTTTGGCGCGATCATACAAGTGGCATCGAGTCTGGCCAAATATCGTGTCTGTCCCCATATCCCGCCTGCCATGCGCCCTTTCGGTCACCCCATTGAAAGTTGAGAGTTGAACGTTGCACGTTGAACGTTCCTGATCGGTATACCGGACATCGTGTCTGTCCCCATATCTGGGTGCCGCACCCGGTCTCGGCTACCCGACCGGCGCTTGGACAGGTCCACTTGGTCAAGAGTCCGGTCGTCCAAACTGCGTGTCTGTCCCCATATTTGGTCCATACCGGACATCGTGCCTGTCCCTCTATTTGCACCGCTGGCCCCCAAATCCCGTGTCTGTCCCCATATCCGGCCCACCATGCGCCCTTTCGGTCACCCCATTGAAGGTTGAGAGTTGAGCGTTGCACGTTGAACGTTCCTGATCGGTATACCGGACATCGTGTCTGTCCCCATATCTGGGTGCCGCACCCGGTCTCGGCTACCCGACCGGCGCTTGGACAGGTCCACTTGGTCAAGAGTCCGGTCGTCCAAACCTCGTGTCTGTCCCCATATTTGGTCCATACCGGACATCGTGCCTGTCCCTCTATTTCCACCGCTGGCCCCCAAATCCCGTGTCTGTCCCCATATCCGGCCCACCATGCGCCCTTTCGGTCACCCCATTGAAGGTTGAGAGTTGAGCGTTGCACGTTGAACGTTCCCGATCGGTACGCCGGACATCGTGTCTGTCCCCATATCTGGGTGCCGCACCCGGTCTCGGCTGCCCGACCGGCGCTTGGACAGGTCCACTTGGTCAAGAGTCCGGTCGTCCAAACCTCGTGTCTGTCCCCATATTTGGTCCATACCGGACATCGTGCCTGTCCCTCTATTTGCACCGCTGGCCCCCAAATCCCGCGTCTGTCCCCATATCTGGGCACCACAGCCGGCTTGGACCGTCCGACCGGTGCTTGCTCAGGTCCACCGGGCCAAGAGTCCGGTCACCCAAATCCCGTGTCTGTCCCCATATCCCCACCATGCGCCCTTTCGGTCACCCCATTGAAGGTTGAGAGTTGAGCGTTGGACGTTGAACGTTCCTGGTCGCTATGCCGGACATCGTGTCTGTCCCCATATTCGGGGGCCAGATGCCCCAGCTCGGTTCGGCAGTCAAACGGGGTCGGGGCGCTCGGCTTGTGGTCAACACCGAAAGTTTTGACCGCAACCGCGGTCTTGACCGCGGCACTACAGAGCGATCCAACCAACAGCTTGAAGTCACGCGTTTTGTCGGAGTTTTCGTGGAAGGACCGGCTCGGTCCCTTTTCTCAATAGGAGCCGCTGAGAAGAATAAACTGGATGACATGCAATCCCATATGCGGCGCCTTGATACTCCACCGGGAGTTTGGAAGATGGCACAGCACTCGGCCGTGTGCTGTGTCGCGACGTCGGTATGAATCCCGCCCGCGCACATTCTGATCAGTGCCCGTGCCTTGTGTCATGGCGTGAGATTGGAACACAGCTAAAGCCATTTTGAGAAAGTCCTGTCCCTTGCCAGAAACATGCAAACGCCAACAAGGTCACATCTGGACAATTGACCACCCTTCCGCTTTTGCCCCCCCTCGCGCGGAAGTGTGTCCTCTGTTCAGCAGTTTCACCACTGATTGCACTTTGCGCCCGAGCGGAAGGCGAAGTTACTGCTCACCCCACCGTTCTCAGCGCGGCGCAGCCGCAGTCGAAGGATCGCAGCGAGATAAATGCGTTCGTTCCAAGCTGGGCGCTGTGTCGCGCCGCGCTGAAAGGGGCGACTTCGTCGCTCAATGGGGGGGAGATGCAAAAGTCGGATCAGCGGCCGAACAATTCGAAGCCAAAGGTCACAAAGAATCTGCTGATCTGCAGTTTCAGCGCAGATCATCCAGTATTATGCTCCAAAGGCCGCACTCTGGCGACAAGTTGAGCAAACTCGCAGCCTGAAAATCTTCGCAAGTATGATCGATTTCTCAATATAGTAATACGACACCTTGCATCAGGTAAAACACACCTTGCCCGCACCCGATTGATTCGATTCCTTCCCGACTCTGAACCAATCCGTCTTTGCGGCTTGAATGCTTTGACATTTGCAAGTCTTAGTACAGATTTCTCCTGTCTTGCCCATGGAAAAAGAAAAATACATTAAATCCCCCACTGTCGGGAGCGGGCCGGCAACTGCAGCATGGCACACACTGTCCCCAAAGGAAGTGGCGCAGTTGTTAGATGTCGATCCCGAACGCGGTCTTTCGTCGGATGAGGTCAAGCGTCGCCAAGCGGAATATGGCCTGAATCAGATGACTGCGCGGCGTGGGACGCCAGCTTGGATGCGTTTTCTGCAGCAGTTCAATCAGGCTCTGGTGTACATACTGTTGGCTGCAACGGTCGTTTCGGCTGCATTGGGTGAATGGGTGGACGCATCCGTTATCTTTGGAGTCGTCTTTATCAATGCGATCATCGGTTTCATTCAGGAATCAAAAGCCGAAAAAGCCATCGAAGCACTTGCAAACATGGTCCGCACCGAAGCCACGGTCAGGCGCGACGGCCGAAAACAAAGAGTTCAGTCGGCTGAACTCGTGCCGGGGGACATCGTCCTTTTGCAGTCTGGGGACAGCGTGCCGGCAGATTTGCGGCTTTTCCAAATCCGTAATCTGCAGGTCGAAGAAGCCGCTCTTACGGGCGAATCGGTGCCTGTCGAGAAAAAGGCCGATCCATTGCCCGAAGACACCAATTTGGGCGACCGGATAAACCTCGCGTTCGCGGGCACCCTTGTCACCTATGGCCAGGGCGAAGGCGTCGTTGTGAGCACGGGCGATCGCACTGAAATGGGGCGCATAGCCACGATGATTTCCGAGGCGGTTGATATCTCAACGCCGCTTACAAGGAAAATCGCCGAGTTCAGCCGATTGCTCCTTTACGTAATACTGGGCCTCGCTGCATTGGCGTTTGTGATCGGGCTGGCCCGCGGCGAAACGGCAGGTGAAATGTTCATGATCGCCGTTGCCCTTGCTGTCGGAGCAATCCCCGAAGGATTGCCCGCCGCTGTAACCATCACACTTGCAATCGGCGTCGCAAGAATGGCCAAACGAAACGCCATCATCCGAAAAATGCCTGCCGTCGAAACCCTTGGCAGCACGACGGTGATCTGTTCCGACAAGACAGGAACCCTGACAGAGAACCAGATGACCGTCAGCCGTATATTCGCCTCCGGCAAACTGTTCGAAGTAACAGGCGCAGGTTATGAACCGCACGGTGAAATTCAGATCAATGGAGCAAAAACCGACGTCAACAAAAACATCGCGCTCCGCGAAACTTTGCTGGCCGGGTTACTGTGCAACGACTCCCAACTAACCCGCAAAGACGGCAGACTCAATGTCGAAGGCGACCCGACCGAAGCGGCGCTCATCGTCGCCGCCCAGAAAGCCCAGTTCGAAAGACAAAACATAGAACAGTCCCTCCCACGTCTGGATGTGATCCCGTTCGAGTCGGAGCACATGTACATGGCCACCCTTCACGGTGCGGGCAATGAAAACGTCATCTACGTGAAAGGCTCGGTCGAAAAACTGCTCGAACGATGCACACACATGATCGATGCAGAAGGTAATTTGACCGCAATTGACGCGCGGGCAATTCTGCTTGCTGTTGATGAGCTGGCGCATCAGGGATTGCGAGTGCTCGCTTTTGCGTCCCGCCGCGTCCCAACAAGTTACACCAAACTCTCCCACGAGGATCTCAATGGCGGCCTCACGCTGTTGGGGTTGCAGGGCATGATTGACCCGCCCCGCGCCGAGGCAATCCGCGCCGTGGCACAGTGCCATAACGCCGGTATTCACGTGAAGATGATCACCGGCGACCACAAAGGCACCGCCGTCGCAATCGCAAAACAACTCGGCTTGCGTGGCGGCGCCGGCGCAGCACAGGAACTGGCCGCCGTCACAGGACGCGAATTGGCGGAGATCCCCGACGACAAACTGCCTGAAGTTGCGGAAAGGTCGGCGGTCTTCGCACGGGTTGCTCCCGAACAAAAACTCCGCCTCGTCCAGGCCCTCCAAAAGCGCGGCCATATCGTCGCCATGACCGGCGACGGAGTCAATGATGCGCCCGCTCTCAAACAAGCCGACATTGGAGTCGCCATGGGAATCACCGGCACCGACGTTGCCAAAGGCGCAGCAGACATGATCCTGACCGATGACAACTTCGCCTCGATTGAAGCTGCCGTCGAAGAAGGACGCAACGTCTTTGACAACCTGACAAAATTCATCGCATGGACCCTTCCAACAAACGGGGGCGAAGGGCTGATCATCCTTGCCTCGATTCTTGTCGGAACCGCCCTCCCAATCCTGCCTGTTCAGTTGCTCTGGGTGAACATGACCACTGCGTTGTTGTTGGGATTGATGCTCGTGTTCGAGCCGAAAGAGCCGGGACTCATGTCCCGCCCGCCAAGGGAACCTTCAGAGCCGATTCTTACGCCAAGGCTGATCCTGCGGATCATACTTGTGTCGGCAATCATGGTGCTCGGCGGATTTGCACTGTTCGAATTGGAAGAACAATACGGCACGCCGGTGGCAGAAGCCAGAACGGTCGTGGTTAACGTCATTGTAATGGTCGAGCTGTTCTACCTTTTCAATTGCCGGTCGCTGACCCGCCCGTTTTTCTCGCTTGGATTGTTTTCAAATCCATGGGTGCTGCTCGGAGCAGCTTTGATGATTGCCGCGCAGCTCTTGTTCACATACGCCCCATTCATGAACAAGCTGTTCCACAGTGCGCCCATTGGCTTGCGCGCATGGGTCGAGATTCTAGCTGTGGGTGTGGTTGTGTTCCTTGCTGTCGAGCTGAAGAAATGGCTCGACCAGCGCCGTGGTAAAAAAGCGCAAGGCACACCTTGACCTCCAGGCGAAAGGTAAAACGCAATCGAAAAATCTTTTCTGCCATCGCCAAACAACATCCTCATGGTATTAGGTTGGCGGCGGCAAAGAGCCCTCGCTTTCAGAAACAGCGACCGCAGTCACACACACCGGAAAACAATCATTGACGGAGTGCAGCCATTTGCCACAACCTATTCTCAACGGTGTTGAACAAGCCCTGATAGAAAGGGCAGGGGCAAAATGGACAAGCTACCGCTGCACATCGTCCGGCGATCCGAATTGGATCGGGTTTTTGGTCTTCTGCGTGACAACGGATATACCTTGATAGGCCCAACCCGCAGGGACGGAGTAATCCAATACTCGCAAATCCGTTCCCTGGCCGACCTTCCCGTAGGTTACTCTGACCGACAAGCCCCCGGCTCGTATGAGCTGGTAAAAAGCGAAACCCCGCGTTGTTTTGGATTTGTTCATGGGGCAGACTCGTGGAAACGTTTTTTGTTTCCTCCGAAACGGCGCGTTTTCGGCGCCAATCGACAGGCCGGAGCTCAGACCCCATTCGAAATCGACGACATCCGCAGTGCTCCCCCTGCATATGCTTTTATCGGCGTTCGCGCATGTGAAATTGCCGCCATCAGCATTCTCGACCGAGTTATCGGTTCGGAATTGCTCGATCCGTACTATCGCCAGGCACGCGACAAGATGTTCGTTCTGGCCGTGAACTGCATCGAGCCCGGCGGCACATGTTTCTGCGTTTCAATGAACACCGGACCGCGTGTCACACGGTCCTTCGACCTCTGCCTCACGGAACTGGGAGAGGAATTCGGCGTCGAGGTCGGCAGCGAGCGCGGCGCGGCATTGTTCAAACAGTTGACGTCCCGCCCCGCCACAGCGGCCGAAAAGGAGCTGTTCAGATTGCTTATCGAACGGGCATCGGAACGAATGGGGCGCCGTCTCGAAACTGAAGGTTTGCCGGATGTCCTTCGCAAAAGTGTCGAGAGCCCCCGCTGGCAAACAATTGCTTCGCGCTGTCTGGCATGTGGGAATTGCACCATGGTCTGCCCCACTTGCTTTTGCTACAACGTCGTTGACAGCACCGATTTGAAATGCCGAAAAGCGGAGAGATGGCGATACTGGGATTCGTGTTTCACCCTCGAGTTCAGCTATCTCGGAGCCACAAGCGTCAGATACGAGATTTCCTCCCGCTACAGACAATGGATGATGCACAAACTCGCGTGGTGGCACGACCAATTCGGAACCAGTGGTTGCGTCGGCTGCGGTCGCTGCATCACATGGTGCCCGGTCGGGATCGACATCACCGCCGAAGCCGCGGCCTTCAGGGAAACTGCACCGCCGCACGCAATCCCAGTCACACCCCAACAACAAGCCATGCCGTCATGATAGCAGTCCAGGATCGCGCATCAGTTGTATGCCACGACTCGAGGCCAATGGTGCCGGTAACGGCAACCATCGTGGATATCCAAGAGGAGAGTTCAAACACCCGCACCTACGTGCTGCAAATAGATGACCCGGCCCTCCGCAGCGCATACCGATTCGAGCCCGGCCAGTTCAACATGGTCTATGTCTTCGGGGTCGGCGAAGCCGCAATCTCGATCAGCAGCGACCCGGCCAACAACGAACACCTCGCGCACACGATCCGCCACGTCGGAAGTGTCACCCGCGCAATCGCACGAATGAAGGTCGGTGACAAACTGGGGATCCGAGGGCCGTTTGGACATGGCTGGCCAATAGCGCGTTGCCGCGGACGCGACATCCTCATGGTCGCAGGCGGAATCGGGTTGGCACCAATCAGGCCGCTTATCTACGCAATCCTCGCCAACCGCGGTCAGTTCGGTCGCGTGGTGCTGATGTACGGCGGAAGGTCGCCGTCCGACCTCCTTTACCAGAAAGAGCTGGCAGCGTGGCGGGACGACGGCCAAATGGACCTGTTGGTGTCGGTGGACTACTCGATCGCACAATGGGACGGTCCCGTGGGGGTTGTCACAGACCTCATAAAGCGGCTCCGAATAAGGCCCGACCGCACTTCTGTGATGGTTTGCGGGCCACGCATGATGAACAGGCACGTCACATGGCAGCTTCTAAGGCTTCGAGTCGCCCCTGACCAGCTTTTCATAAGTCTCGAACGCAACATGCGATGCGGAGTCGGGCGCTGTGGCCATTGCCAATACGGCCCGAAATTCGTCTGCAAAGACGGCCCGGTCTTCTCTTACGAGAGCATTCGCGAAGTCTTCGGAAAAGAGGAAATCTGACATGAACATCCCGGGGCCATTGAGCCAAAAACCGCGGCTGGCAGTGTACAAGTTCAGCTCGTGCGACGGTTGCCAGCTTCAGATTCTGGAACTGGAAGACGAACTCCTCGAGCTGGCCGGCGAGATCGAAATCGCCTACTTCCTCGAAGCGCGCAGACAGGCGCTCCCCGGACCTTATGACATAGGCCTTGTCGAAGGTTCAATCTCAACCCCGGCTGAAGAACGCCTTATTCGCCAGGCAAGAAAAGACTGCAAGGTGCTGGTTTCAATAGGCGCATGCGCAACCGCAGGCGGCATCCAGGCGCTGCGCAATTGGGCAGACATCGATGAGTACAAAAAACGCATTTATCCACGTCCGGAATGGGTCGCAACACTTGACGTTGCCTCGCCGATCGCCGGCTATGTCTATATCGATTTCGAGTTGCGCGGATGCCCGGTTAACAAACGCCAGCTCGTCGAAGTTTTAAGCGCCCTGCTCGCACAAAGAAGACCCCATCTTCCAACCTACAGCCTTTGCATCGAATGCAAGCGCGCCGGGATACCGTGCGTAATGGTCGCACGCAAAACCCCCTGCCTCGGCCCAATCACACAGGCCGGTTGCGGCGCACTTTGCCCCAAGTTCAACCGCGGTTGCTACGGATGCTTCGGACCCGCTGAAACGCCAAACATCGGTGCTCTCGGTCGATTCTTCCAAGAGGAAAGGAACGTTTCGCGCCCGGCAATGGTCCGAATGCTGCGCAGCTTCAACGGGTACCTCGAACCTTTCAAGACCTCGAGCGATGACTATGAGCAATGCATCCAACCCTGAGACCAGGGTCATCGAAGTGCACAACCTCGCACGCGTCGAAGGCGAGGGATCCCTCCATCTGAAAATCCAGGGAAACCGGATCACAGACATCAGGTTCGGAATATTCGAGCCGCCCCGGTTCTTCGAGGCGTTCCTCAGGGGCCGGTCGTTCGAAGAAGTACCAGACATCACCGCACGAATCTGCGGTATCTGCCCTGTCGCATATCAAATGAGTTCATGCACCGCAATCGAAGCGGCAATGAACGTAAGAGTTGACGGCCAACTGAGGTCGCTGCGGCGATTGCTGTACTGCGGCGAATGGATCGAATCGCACGTGCTCCATATGTTCTTTCTGCATCTGCCCGACTTCCTCGGCTACGAATCAGCAATCAGCATGGCGGCAGACCATAAGGACCTTGTAGTTGGCGCGCTGCGGTTGAAGAAAGCCGGCAACGAAATCGTCCGCCTCCTCGGCGGTCGTGAGGTGCACCCAATCAATGTCCGCGTTGGCGGGTTCCACCGTGTCCCGGATCGGGGTGAACTCGACGCCCTCGCCGAAGAGCTGAATGCATGCCGCAACTTCGCTATAGATGCCATCCGGTTTCTGGCGACTCTCAACTACCCTGACCTTGAAATGGATTACGACTGCGTGGCGCTCCGGCACCCGAAAGAAGTGGCAATGCTGGACGGCGCAATCGCCACAAGCCGCGGACTCGAAATCCCCATCAGCCAGTTCCCGGATCATTTCGAGGAGGTCCAGGTGCCACACTCGACTGCACTCCACGGGCGGCTCAGAAATGGCGGGACTTATCTCGTCGGCCCACTCGCGCGACTGAATTTGAACTGGGACCTTTACCCGCCCGCCATCAAGAAGTTGGCCGACGAAATCAAGTTCACCGTGCCCTGCCGCAACCAGTTCAAGAGCATTCTCGCGCGCGGATTCGAGACTTTGTATGCGCTGGATCACGCACTCGAATTGATAAACGCATACGAACCCCCAAGTGAACCGGCGGTCGAAATCAATGTCAGAGAAGGCGTTGGCCATGGTTGCACCGAAGCCCCTCGAGGCATCCTCTACCACAGATACGAAATCGGAGCCGACGGACTCGTCAAATCCGCGACAATTGTCCCTCCCACCGCACAAAACCAGCCCCAGATCGAAGCCGACCTCGCCGCCTACACACCAAGATTGCTCTCTCTGCCGTCGGAGGAAATGACACTCCGATGCGAACATTTGATCAGGAACTACGACCCGTGCATTTCTTGCGCCACGCATTTTCTGAAAGTAACCGTGGACAGGCTGGATTCCAGCGAGGCGGGCAAAGCACTGGGAGCGCCGAGCACCAATGGTTCACTGTGACACTGCACGCATGGTCGGTCTGAGACAGAGCCTCGCCAGGTTTTTCAATGTCAACTAAAAAAGTCCGCGTCATTGGAATTGGCTCCGCTGGTGCTGGAGATGACGCACTCGGCCTCGAGGCAGTGTCGATCCTTCGCTCGCGATTGCCTCGCACGATCGATGTGGTCAGCGACACCAGCGGCGGTTCAAACATCCCGACATTTTGTGAAGGGATTGATTTCCTGGTCATCATTGATGCTGTCAAACCAACTCCAAACTTCCCTCCGGGCGCAATGTTCGCGTGGTCATACCCGGAGACGCGTTCGGCAATCGATGAGTCGTTCCGCCGAAGCACGCATTCGTTCTCGGTAACCGAAGGCCTGGCCCTGGCAGAACAACTGGGAGTGCTCCCAAAAAGTGTTACAGTCTTCGGAATGGCCGGACAGCACTTCGAGCCCGCTACCGGTTTGTCGGCAACAATCAGGCTGCGACTGAACGACCTTGTCGAGCTCGTGCTACAGCACATTTGGCGAGGCTTTGCCTCAGACCCGCCATGCGCCCTTTCGTTCATCCCGTTGAAAGTTGAGGGTTGAGCCTTCCACGTTGAACGTTCCCAATCGTTGTACCGATCAGGTTGTCCTGTTAACAACGTCCAATGTCCAACGCTCAACGGGCAACGTCCAGCCGAACACCGGTACGCGCCCCAAGGTGTTTCTGCCAACAGTAGATTCACCGCGGATTTTGGGAGTGTAATCGTTGCAAACAAATGCCTTGCCATGGTGAGCATGACATCGGGAATTTCCATGCCACGCGTTGTGCTCGAACCTCACCCAGCTTACGGGGCGATCCGAGGTTGTTTGCTCAGCATTGCCTCGATCCTTGCGAGGTGTTCCCTGGCCTTTTGGTTCTGTGGATCGAGCTTCAGGGTCTCTTGGAACTCGAGACGAGCGGCTTCCAACCGCCCTTGCAATGCATAAGCCACGCCAAGGTTCAAGTGAGCCAATACATGATTGGGCCGCCACCGAATCGTTTGCTCGAACTGATGCTGCGCTTCAGCCAGTTTGTTGTTCATGGCAAGCTCGACACCCAGCAGGTAACGCGCCTCCCAGAACGACGGTTGAAGTTCGACAGCCTTTGCGAGCGCTTCTGTGGCCTCCGGGCGTTTGCCAAGTTTCGCAAGGGCGTCCGCCATGTGAAAGTATGCCATGGCATTGCCCGGCCCCCATCGCAACGCTTCGTTGTATTCGTCTATTGCCGACTGGATCATGCCGCGTTCAGCCATGACCTTGCCAAGTTCGAGATGGCCTTCGGGTGAACGCGGTTCGAGTTTCAATGCTTTTCGAAGACGCTGCTCAGCGGCGCTCCACTGCTGGCGGCGCGCAAGCAATCGGCCTGCATGCACATGCGCCACGAAATGCTCCGGCAGCATGCTGCATATGGCTTCCCATTGCGCGATCGCGCCGTCGATGTCCCCGGTGGCTTCGAGATACTCGGCGAAGTTCTCGTACAGGTAATGGTCGCGTGGCCGACGCAACAGGGCTTGCCGATACACTTCTCGGATTTGAGCCGGTTGTTGGGAAGCCAGCCTCGAGCGGACGGCATGGATTTGCGCGCGGCAGCGTTCCAACTGTTCTTCATGATTAACCTGTTGAACAAATGGCGGCGCCTGAATCCGCTTCAACACGTTCTCGAAAACTCCAAGGCGGTTCCAATCGGTCAACCCAAGAAACCGGTCACAGTCTTCCTGTGTTGCCCAGCCCGACGTTTTTCTCCCGGGGAGGGGCGGCAGATTCTTTTCGATCGCCTCGGCAAGCATGCGCGCAATCAGGTAGTTCCCGGCAAAAGTGAAATGCACGTGTTCAAAGAACAATTCCGACCCCGGGATTTCGTGCTGCGCATGTGACCGCAGAAGGTTCTCGGCATCGACAAGGAACACTTTTCGATCCGCATGCTTCGCGCCAAGATCGCGAATGTACTTGTTCAGGGCAGAATCAGCCCTGAACGGCAACGCGTCGCGATCACGAGCGTTCGCAAACGCCGCAGCCGCGGACTTCTGATCGCCCGATCGCAACAGGCACTGCCCGAGTCTGAATTGAACCTCGGCAAACCCCGCGTCCAACTCTTTTGCCCGTTCAAGGGCGGCAATGGCAGCCGTCAGATTTCCGCCAGATTCGTTGGTGACCGCGCTCCTCACGAGCGCATCGGCTGCGACAACGTCCTCGGAATCGCAATTCATCGAATGCATCGATGCAAAAGGCGCGCAATCGCGCAGATTGCTCGCCACAGTGCATAGCAGAACCGGCGTTTTGGCCCGTTCTGCAACGTGCAACATGTCTTCGACGTTCGCAGCAAAGTGCCTGTGCGCGACATTCCGACGCGGGTCATCCGGAGGCAGTCGTCTTTCCAGAAACATGCTCATTCCAGCCCATGGGGTCTTCTTGTCACCTTGTGAACGCACACGCCGCGCCAAACTGTCAATTAACTGCCCCAACCGTGTGCGTTTGATGACCAATCCAAGTCGAATCGCAAACAGGTTGGGAGTGTGCCGACCGAAAACCGATGCCGGACCAAACGGCCCGATCATTTCGTTGTTGCCGGCATAAACAATCCAAAGGTCGCCGCCCAATCCTGCGCATTCGCGCGCTATTGGAAGAAGGGCATGCGAGTTCACCGCAGTCATGGATGCGCAGACGACCTCGAATTTCACCTCCGGATACCGTTCACTCAACAAGACTTCGAGGTACCTCCCCATGCCAAAAGCCGGTCTCGGATCGCCAAGCGCAGCGGACTCCCCAATCAAGAAAACCCGGAACGTGCCGGGTTTTTTCTTCACGTCCAACACGATCGGCGGCGGGTTCCGTGCGGCTTCGGGGGTGAAAAAGCTCAGCCCAAACTTGTCGTTGGCAACAAGGCAATCTCGATCCTGAATTCGCGCCCGTTTGAAAAATGCCGGGTTGTATCCATACCCCGCCAAACGCAGTCCGGCTTCGAACAACCCAAGTAGAAGAACCGGCAGAACAACCGCCCCAATCAACCGGTAGATCCACAACCTAAACCCGCCCGGCTGCAGGTGCCAAACGGTTTCTGCGTCGGTGGTCTTGTGCTTGACCGATCGGTGCAATTCTTCCTGTTTGCCTGTACGACGTCTGCCTTTCAACGGGGCAAGGCTATCAATTGCTTCACGGGAGAGCAATCGCCCACAACTCAACGCGGTGCAGCAGCACGCCGAGCTCGCAACAAACGCCTTTGCCTTGCCGCGATCACACTGTTACGGCTGCGCCGCGCTGCGAGAAAACGCGGTCTGTATCTCATTCAATCCGACGCCCAAAGTTGCGTGGGCAATCGGGTCCAGGTCCTTCTCACTGCCATGTAGATGAATGGTGGTATGAACGTGGCGCGCCTCCGCTCCGGGAGCCAGTGCAAGGGCAGGCGACGAAGTCTCCAGTTCGTAGAAGTTGCCAAAGCCGGGAGTACCGGGTTTGGCGGGACCGTCGTTGTAACTGTTGACGACGTCTCCGCCGTAAGGGTTCTTTTGCAATTCCCACATCGAGTTGACGTATTTATCCGCGTTCGGTGGCAGCGAAAAACGCACAAGCGTCAACACTTTGCCGGCTGCGTCGTAACTGCCGAGGATGGATTTTGCACGTTTTGGGCCGACTCCGATCTTGCTTCGGTACCTGGCGTCTGCGCGGAAATAAAGGACATCAGGTCGCACAACCAACCGATCGGGCGGCACACGGCCAAAGTACGCGTCGTTCACAACCGGCCCATACTCGGTTTCGCTTCCGCCCCGAATCGGAATCACAACTGTTGTTTTTGCGGAAGCGTTTAACATGCCGAGTATCCAGATGGACAGCAGGCCGGTTTCGGGGCGCCAATCTGCATTGCCTGCATTCTTCACCGTGTTGACTGATTCGAAGCCGACAGATTTCACTGCGGCTGGCACCGATACACCAAGGTCAGCGAGCGCGTCGTTTGCATTCACCAGTCGAACTTCGCGCCTGACTTCGACCTCAAATCTCGTATTGGCATAATTCGTCACGGCGAATCTTCGTCCGCAGACGACCTTGTCGCCCGTAACACTCTCCACCTCGAAAGGTTCGGTATCGATCGGCGGCGGCGTGAACCAATGCTCGAGATCAAACGGGGAACCCGGAGCAAAAAATATCGAGTATTGGCCGCCCTCAGGACCAAGCCAGAAACGGTCTTCCCCGCCGTAGATGTTGATGTGTGGCTCGCGTTTTCCTGAAGAAATCAAACTCCGGTTCAGCCAGCCGTAACCTCTCCCACGCACTCCTGTTGCGGTGCTCGTCATAACACGCCCCTGATAGGCCGGGACAACCGCCACCTGAGACTCTCCGGCACGATCCGCCAGCACCACAACCTTGACGTGTTTACGAAGAAACTCGATGTCCTGGCCGAAAGACGCGGCTTCAATCCCGTTCTGCTGGATTTGTGCTGCAGCCATAAGAATCAACAGCTTGTACAATGAACAATTCAATCTCATGCGACCCATTCTTCCCAAACAGCCTGTATGGAAAAACCGTTTCCGTCCACAACAACCTCCATGTTTTCACTCGCACTGGAAAGCATTTTGCCAAAAGCCGAAGTCGTCACGTTCAGCGCGGCGCGACATGGCGCTGATTTTGCAACGAACGCATTTAACTCGCCGCGGTCGGCCAGTTGCGGCTGCGTCGCGCCGCATGAACCTTTCGAACGTTAGCCAACAGGTTCCGGGACAACAAGTGTCCCGCCCGCCGAATCAAGGCCACAGTAACAATGCGCGCTCTCACATTCGTCCCAATACCAGCCAGATTAACAACAAGAGAATCGTCGTGACAAAGACCACAGGTATTCCTTCGACCAGCACCCAGGTCCGAAAATCCTCAATCTGGTGACGCCGCGCAAGGTAAACACACCACGTCAGCAGAACAACAATAACCGCCATGATCAGGAATACTGTCACAAACATGCACAGTTTGAAACGCATCCGTTTGGTGTCAAGAAATGCTTGGCGAGGCTCCGCCCCAAACCAGTCGAAAATGTGCCGCAATCATGCCCGACACACTTTCGCCTGCTTTCCGTTCTTTCCGACTGCTGAAAACAAACACCACGAGGACCCGTTCCCTGAGCGGTTTTTCTACGCTTCACTTCTGCCTCCACACTCTTCTTCTGCCGCGAGGGGCTCGAGTTTTGCAGCGTACATTATCTCGCTCGCGTATTTTGCTGCGCGACTCGGCAGAAATATCGTGTCGGCAGATATCGTGTCTGTCCCTCTATTTGCGCACATCTTCGCTGCGCGCAACGAAGTCGCCCTTGTCAGCGCAGCGCGTCAGAGTACCAAACTTGAAACGACCGGGTTTGTCTCGCGGCGATCATTTGGTTGCGGCTGCGCTGCGCTGAGCCACAGGAGCAAACTCGCGACGGTAATGCTTCTGTTTCTCGAGGACAGCAAGCACGTAGGCCCTTGTGCCGGGGAAAGTGATCCTGTTGATGAATGCGGCACTATTGGTCAAAGCCTCGCCATCGGCCCATTTCAACACATTCGCACGGCCCGCGTTGTAATCCGCCAATGCATATGGCAGGGGATCATCAGCCCGCTGGTAACGTCGGATCAACTTCCCCAAGTACCACGTCCCTGCAAGCGTGTTTGTAGCCGGATCAAGCAAATGCATTTCTGAAATCGGGTAAACTCCTGCCGTCTCAGCCCATTCTTGCGCAGCGGCATCCGTAAGCTGCATAAGGCCAACTTCGCCGGCTTTGCCTCGAGCCTTTGGATGGAAATGACTCTCGCGCCAGACAACGGCTTTCACCAGTGCAGGATCAATGCCGTACCGTCGAGCGGCACCAATGATGTGAGTGTCCTGACTGTGTTCAAGACGCCATTCTGAAAACTGCCAGACAATGAAAAAAACCGCAGCAACCAGTACAGCGAAAGTTGCAATGGCGAGTCTGCGGCTTTTCATGCTAAACTTGTACACGAGATCGCTGCGCTTTCCAAGTCCGCGCTTCTTCAGCAGATGTCGGTACCACCGAATTCCAAGCCGACAGTTTTCAATTGATTGAGGGCATCAGGCCATCCCGGCAGTTGACCCGTAGTACCTCAGCGCGGCACGACACATAGTTATACTGAAGAATCGATCATATTTGCGAAGATTTTCAGACTGCGAGTTTGCTCAACTTGTCAGTATCTGATTCTCTGGCAACGAGCGGTGCGGTCACCACAGTCCTGCCGTCGAAGTATTGTATTGGATAATCTGCCTGGGACCAGACATGGGGCCAGACACGTAATTTGACCAACCGGACTATTGACCCGCCGGACCTGCCCAAGCGCCGGTCGGGCGGTCGAGGCCGGCTGCGGCGCCCAGATATGGGGACAGGCACGATGCTCGGCACTATTGATCAGTAACGTTCAACGTCCAACGTTCAACTCTCAACGTTCAATGGGGTGACCGAAATGGCGCATGGTGGCCGGGATATGGGGACAGACACAGAGTTAGGCCGAACAACGACCGGGCTTTTGACGCGCCGAAGCTACCCAAGCGCCGGTCGGGCGGTCGAGGCCTGCTGCGGCGCCCAGATATGGGGACAGGCACGATGCTCGGTACTATTGATCAGTAACGTTCAACGTCCAACGTTCAACTCTCAACGTTCAATGGGGTGACCGAAATGGCGCATGGTGGGGCGGGATATGGGGACAGACACGAAATCCGGACGACCGGGCTTTTGACCCGCCGGAGCTACCCAAGCACCGGTCGGGCGGTCGAGGCCTGCTGCGGGACCCAGATATGGGGACAGGCACGATGTCCGATATGCCGATCAGGAACGTTTAACGTCCAACTCTCAACGTTCAATGGGGTGACTGAAAGGGCGTATGGTGGCCGGGAATGGGGACAGACACGAAATTCGGCCGACCGGGCTTTTGA
>Ga0315298_1002235_pt1 | contig 33327 bp, 23 predicted proteins | sample WHS_1_MG_FD_203077 | JGI IMG/M metagenome (GOLD analysis project Ga0315298, IMG submission 203077) | Extremophilic microbial mat communities from Washburn Hot Springs, YNP, Wyoming, USA - WHS_1_MG | ecosystem: Environmental > Aquatic > Thermal springs > Hot (42-90C) | place: USA: Wyoming... | reverse complement strand
TTGGCTGAACCATCATCGCGACTATCCTGGGGAGAAGCTGGCTTGCTCACCTGTTGTCGACGCATGCGGACAAACCTCTCCGCCAAGGTGGGGCCGGCGGGGGTGGTCGGGTTATCCCAGCCCCGGGCCGAAGGCACCACTTCGCCTTCTACTTGTGGCAAACCTTGCCTGCTTCTTCTCCGGTTCTCTCTGGCTACTTCCCGCTCTGTCGTACGCCGCAGTCCAGGTAGACCGAGGGCGATAGGCGCACCTTCGGGCAATTCTTCGCTCTCCTCGGGCGCACTGGCTGCCTTGGCTGCCGCTTGGACCCGGGGGCGGATAGTGAAGGGAGCGCTTCCCCGGGCCTGATTGACGGCTTCGATTTCTTCCGGGGCCAAGGGGATATCCGGTTGGCCATCCTTAATAAGTTTCACATACGTGCGTGCAAAATCTCGGCTCACCACTGTGGTCATGATCAGGCCGTCGCCCATGGAATTGAGGAGAGCAATAGCCGTGCTTTGGCGGCCGCCCAGTTCGTTGTAGGCGTCGAAACGCACGATGCCTAGACGGGAGAAGGAGCTATCGATCCGCACGTCATGGTCGCGCGCCGCCAGGGCTAGGTCTTCAATGGCAATTCGTATGTTAGTGAGCTTCTCATCCAACGCGGCCACGTGCTGCACAATGTCCACATCGCCGCGCGATCCCATGATGATTCGCTGGTTACGCTGGTACTGCCGCAGGTGTCTGTAGACCAGTGCAAGACCTCCCCCGGCAAGTACAGCCACGGCGATGGCGACTACAGCCAGAATCTCGGAAAGCGCCACAGTTCTCCCTCCGCCCGCCTACAGCTTAAAGATAACGTTGGCTTCAATGACATTGTTCTTCATGTACTTCTCGTTGGGAACCGGTCCCACCTTCACGCGAAGGAGGGCAACTTCCCCGTAGGGTGCTGGGTCTATCCCCTTGATTGTGACCACCGTTTGCGCCTTGGCTTTCAGCTGGTCAATCGTCTTTGTGACTTTCTGCGGCTCGGAGGATTTTGAGGTAAGGAGCGTCACCTCTACCGGGACGTTGGTTTCGTCCATGTTCCCCTGGTTCTCCACCGTTATGGCAAAGGCCAGCTCCGCTGTAGAGGTCAGATTGAACGTTCCGCCCGCCGTGATCTGCTTATCATCGGGCAGGGCGACGACTTGCTTGATCGCCACTCCGTGTACGGCCTCCAGGCTGCCGCTGCTCTTGAGCCCGGCCAAGAGGTCCAGCACCCGGCTAGTGGAGGCAATGTCGGGGTCAGACAAGAACTTTGACGTGGGCACGGCAACCCCCGCGATTTCCTTCTTGGTGAGCAAGGCTCTGGCCTTGGGCACAAAGACCTCTTGATAGAGAAAGTCGGCCGCGCTGAAGTAGCGCAGGGCATGCGAAATCTGCTCGGAAGCCACCTCAGTGTCTTGAACCTCAAGGGCGTTGAGAAGTGCAGGTTTGAGCTCAGCCATGCCTTCTTGGCGGAAAGCCATGACCAGCAAGAAGAACTCGTGAACTCCCTGCTTAACCATGTCCTTGGGAGCCTTCAGCTTGCTGGCCTCGACCTGGTAGCGCTCTGAGGCTGCAAAAAGGGTCTCCAACTTGTTCTGGATCTCGGCGCGGCTAATGTCGCCTGGGTTAGTAAGCAGCTGTTCTAGTTCGGCTCCGACCGTGTCTGAGCGCTTAAGCAGGTCTGCCACTGCGGTCATGTACCGGTGGTAGTCGGCAGTTTCGCCCCCGCTCGAAGCTGCGCGGACGATGACCACGATGAGCACTGCCAAGATGACAAGGATGGCGAAACCGAGCAACAGGCGAAAGAGCGACCTAGGCATCGCCTTTCTTGGCCGCCGGCCTCGTTGTCCTATTCTTGGCTCGTTTTGAGTCTCGTCTATGTTCCGGTCGGTCATAAGCAGGGGCGACGCGCACTATGGCGGTGATGGTGGGCGAGGGGGGACTTGAACCCCCACGAGCGTAAGCTCACTAGACCCTGAACCTAGCGCGTCTGCCAATTCCGCCACTCGCCCGGAACGGCCACGAGTATAGCATAGGCGCCGGAAGTTCCTGGCTGCTGTGCACATCGGGGAGGGCGCGTAGAGACAGGTGGAGCGGGGGTGCGCCGAGAAAGGCGGGCCGGGGAAGGGCGGCAGCTCACCCCGGGCGCCCGGCCAAGCTCACCCCGGCGCGGCCGGCCAAGCTCCCCCCGGCGCGCCCGGCCAAGCTCCCCGCCTATGCAGCCGATATACTGAAGTCCATGGCTGAAGGCTCTCTTCTTTTCGACCGCTACCAGATAGTGCGCAAACTGGGCAGTGGCGCTTTCGCCACCGTTTACTTGGCGGATGATCTTAAAATGGGGCGCCCGGTGGCCATCAAGGTGGTTGAACACACTGCCGACGTTGAGGACCGGGTGGTGCGCGAGGCGCAAGCGGCGGCCAAACTAAGTCACCATCACATCGTAGCTGTGTACGAGATGGTGCGGGAGCCCGAGCGCACCTACCTGATCACCGAGTACATACAAGGCCGGACTCTGCGCGAGCACTACCGAGAGCAGACTTTGAGCGACCTCGACCTGCTTGAGGTGGGCGTCCAACTTTGCCGCGCTCTTGAGCACGCGCACAAGCGCGGGGTAGTGCATCGAGACATCAAGCCCGAGAACATCATGTTGGTTGACGGAGAGACCATCGATGTCCGCCTGATGGATTTTGGCGTGGCTCAGCTGGAGGATCGAGCCTCCATCACACTGGACGGCGACCTGGTGGGAACAGTTGCCTACATGTCCCCCGAACAAATTGAGGGAAAGGCTGTCGACTCCCGTAGCGATGTCTACTCGCTTGCCTTAACCCTTTATGAGGGATTCACGAGAAAGAACCCTTTGCGGGGAAAGAAACTCCAAGAGCTTTTGCGTGACGTCTCCCGTCCCGAGATCCCTCCGCTGGAGGAGAATCGCCCCGATCTTCCTCCAGAGCTATGCGACGCCTTGCGGCGGGCCATGGCCCGCGACCGCTATGCCAGACCGGACGCGGGCACGCTGGGCCGTCTCCTTGCCCGAGCAGCCAAGCAGATGCCGGAAGAGGAAGAACGCCCGGAAGAAAGCGTTGTCACCCGGGTGCGGAGAGGACTCCGATCCAAGCGGGTGAACTGGGCTCGGCTGTCTTACCTAGGGCAGCATCTGGCAAGCGGAGTCTTTGCTCTTGGCTGTTTGGCCTACGTGCTTCCCCGAGTGCCCTTTTACCCGCAAGTGGCCATAGTTCCTATCGTTGCCGCTCTGAGCTTCTTTGCTTTGGTGTGGCCGTTCGGTGGGGGTGCACTCACTCTGGCTGTGCTAGCTCCTCCTATCTTCGCCTACGGGATAGGCTGGGGTGTGGTCTACCTCCCACTGGCCGTAATAGTCATGGGGCTTTTGCGGTGGCGGAGAAGAGAGTGGGCTGCTCTACTTCCGGGGCTGGTGCCTCTTGCAGTTCCACTTGGTTTGGGGCTGGCTCTTCTGCCGCTCTCCGGGGCACTTCTTCGGCGCTGGGGCGCGCTGAGCGGATTCTTGAGTAGTCTTGTGCTCATAGTTACGGCTGGTCTTGCTGATTGGACTCGTCTACCGTTTGTTTTTACCCCGAGTCCTGGTCCAGTTCTAAGGACGGCAGAATACGCAGGCTCTCCCGGCGAGGTTCTGCTTGAAGTGGCAAAATTCCTGGACGCGCGGCCGGAACTGGCCCTGCAGGTTGTCCTGGTGACCGTGTTTTCCCTACCACTATATGCCCTTGCCGGGAGCACAATAGAACGGAGGCTGTGGGGCGCCTGCGGTTACCTCGCCTTTCTCTTCCTGGGCTTTGTTCTTGCCCCCATCCTGGTACTGGATGTACCTGTGCGCATAGGGGCGTTCCTGGTTAGCTATGCGGTGTGCGCTATAATGACGCTCCTGGTCGCCTTTCTTGTCCCATCCGAGCGTGTGGGCACCCTCTAGAGACTGAGGGCGGACGCTTACGAGGTCTATGACATGAAGATCGGGCAGCGGCGGGGGAAGGGGTCCAAGCTGTACGTCCAACCGGCTGAGTTGGCCCGCAAGCTCGTCAAAGAAATGGAGGACCATAAGGTTCCTCGCTCCGGACGCGTGCTAGTGCGCAATCGTTACACCATCTTTCTGTGTCCAGACGACTACCGGCGCTTTCGCGACAAGGAGGATGTTCTTGCGGAGAAGCTCGAGCGCCATCTGGCTAAGTACGTGAAGGCCAAGAAGTACGATCTGGCTGGTGAGCTCACTGTGATCATAGATGTGGACCCCGACCTTTCCCTCGGCTACTTCGGCATCCTGGCGGAAAGAGACGCAGTGATGCCGGTGGAGGTTATGGGTGCGAGCGGGCCTGGGGACCTCACTGTCCGGCCTACCAGCGCAGCCGGGCCTACCAGCGCAGCCGGACCTACCAGCGCGGCCGGACTTGCCAGCGGCGACCTATCTGCCAGCGGGGCCGCTACCGCGGGCCCGGTGCCTCCCGCGGCGGGTAAGCTGTCTTCGAGCACCGCGGTTCTCTCGGCAACGGAGGCGAGCCGGCTGGGCCTGGCGCGGCAGACGATCGTGATCAGAGCGGGTGCGCGCGAACAGGAGTTCACGCAGGGGCAGGTCCTCATCGGGAGGGCTAAGGAGGCGGATTTCCGGATTGATGATCCGGAGGTTTCTCGTAGACATGCCATGGTACTTTGGTCGGGGGGCGAGCTGGTGATTCGGGACCTAGATTCCACCAATGGAACCATGGTTAATGGTCGTCCCGTCACAAGCGCGGTCGTGCGGCCGGGAGACCAGGTCATGATTGGTGGGCACCGTCTCGTCATCGAGGCCAGGTAACCCTGAAGCCCGGAGGATAGCGGATGCTGCAGGTTGTTTTACTGGCGGGCAAATTCTTGTTTCTTCTTATCCTTTATCTCTTCATCTACCGGGTTGTGCGCTCAGCTATGAGGGAGCTACGGGCGGCAGCGCCGGCGCCTGCACAGAAAAGCTGGGTAACACCGGCAGCTCCAGGCCCAGGTCAGGGTTATGTGCCAGTGGGGAGCGAAAGCGGGCAAGAACCCGGAGTGTGGACACTGGTGGTGGAGAGAAGCCCGTGTCTTACTCAAGGCACAGCCTTCCCCTTCCCCCTGGGAGCTCGTGCGCTTGTGGGGCGGTCTTCCGAGATGGACATTCACCTAGAGGACACCTTTGTCTCTTCGAAGCATGCTCTCTTTGAGTCGACTTCCCAGGGGCTGGTGGTGGAGGATCTCCGCAGCACCAATGGCACTCAGGTGAACGGGGAGGACATTGCCGAGCGCCGTCTTCTTAAGCCGGGCGACCGAGTTGAGGTGGGCGACACCGTATTCCGTGTGGAGGTGCGGTGATGCGGCTTGAGGCCGGCGTGGTCAGCCATCGTGGTCTAGTACGTCCCACTAATGAAGACTCTTTCTTCTTGCGCCGGGGACTCTACGCTGTCTGCGACGGCATGGGAGGGGCCCGAGCGGGCGAGGTAGCCTCGGAAATGGCCTGTATGGGGCTGCTTGCTCTTGACCCCGACTCGGCCGGCGAGAAAGAGCTCAAGACTGCTGTGACTAACGTTAATCAAGCCATCATCAGCCGCAGCCTGACCGATGAGCGCCTGCTGGGTATGGGGACCACGATGACCGCTGCGCTCATCAAGGAGGGGGTTTTGCTCCTTGCTCACGTGGGAGACTCGCGTGCCTATCTCTTCCGGGAAGGCCGTCTGGAGCAGCTAACCGATGACCATTCCTGGGTGGGTGAGATGGTGCGGCGCGGCGAACTGACTCCAGCTCAAGCCGCAGTGCATCCACACCGCAGCATCATCACCCGGGCCTTGGGAACGGATTTTGACCTGGAGCCCGATCTCAAGCAGGTAGAAATAAAAGAAGGGGATCGCATCCTGCTGTGCACGGATGGTTTGAGTGGGCTTGTCTCAGAGGCCGAGCTAACCGAGATTCTCTCCCAGGCACTGCCGCCCCAGGCAGTAGCTGAGCGTCTGGTCACAGCGGCTTTAGGGGCCGGCGGAGACGATAACGTCACCGCCATTGTGGTAGATGTCCTTGCTGGCGATGAGTCCGGGCAGGCGGAGGAGAGCGCCCGGCGCTCTGGGGAGGGGGAATCTGCTGAGGAGCGCGGTGACCGCATATTGGTGGGTCCAGCTGATAGACAAGCGGGAGTGCGGCCAGTGCGCCGCAAGAAGACTGCAGTTGTCAAGGAGAAGCTCGGTTTCAAACCTGGCAGCAGTCAGGGGGCGGAGTCATCCGGATCGGGAACAGCTAGCGGGGCCCCGGGAGAGGCGCCGGGGGGAACTAAACGGTCAGAAGTGACGGCGTCGAAGGCCGAGGCCCCGGCCACGACAGGGTCCACCCCGCAGGAGGCACAGGCTGCGGGCGCAGGAGAACGACGCCGACGGCGCCGCTGGCTTTATGTGGCTGTGGGGGTTGCCATCTTGTTGATAGCGGTGGTGGGCTTTGCCATCTTTAATTCCACTGTGTATTACGTGGGTGAGTATCAGGGGAAAGTCGCACTTTATCGGGGCCTCCCGGCGACGGTGGCTGGTATCGATCTCTCAGCGGCCATTGAGCTGGGCAGCGTTCCCTACGAATCTTTGAATCCTTACCTGCGAAGTAGGGTGGACGCCCACGAATTGGTGAGTAAACAGGAGGGGCAGCAGTTCCTGCAGCTGCTCGAAAGCTTGAGCTATTCAGAGTGAGCACGCGCAACCGCGAGGTCGTTTTCCTCATACCAGCTTTAGTTCTCACCACCCTCGGCTTTGCCCTGGTCTACACCCAGAAAGCCTCCACTTTGACCTGGACCTCTCTGACCTATGGCGGACTTTTCCTGGCCCTGTTCCTGATTGCCCACGTCGGATGTCGGTTCCTGGCCCCCAAGTCCGACCCCTACCTTCTGCCGATAACCGCACTCCTCTCCACTTTGGGGATCGTTCTTATCTACCGCATCAACGAGGACCTGGCTCTTAAGCAGGCCATGTGGCTGGTGGTGGGTTTGGCTGCCTTCTTGGTGGCGCTTGCCTTGCTGAGAAACCTGAGTGTGCTTTACCGGTTAAGGTACGTGCTTGGCGGACTTGGGATCTTGCTTCTGCTTGTGACGGTGGCGGTAGGGCGCGAGATCAATGGAGCCAAACTCTGGGTCGATCTCGGGCCGATCAGTTTCCAGCCGGGGGAACTGGCCAAGGTCCTTCTTGTGGTGTTTTTTGCCGCTTATCTCGTGGACATGCGCGAGGTGCTTACCGTGAGCACGCACCGGGTAGTAGGAGTACCGCTGCCCCCCTTCCGCTACTTAGCTCCGCTTCTGGGGATCTGGGCTTTCTCGATGGCGCTCATGATCTTCATGAAGGATCTGGGGACTAGCCTACTTTTCTTTGGGGCTCTTCTTGCTCTTTTGTACGTGGCTACGGGGCGGTTCTTTTATGTCCTTGTAGGTCTTGTGCTTTTCGCTGCCGGGGCGGTGCTTCTTTACTTCGTGTTTCCTCATGTGCAGGTACGGGTGAACGTGTGGCTGGATCCGTGGCGGGATGTGAGCGGCCGCGGTTACCAGATAGTGCAGTCGCTTTTTGCTTTAGCTGCTGGGGGGCTCTTTGGCCGCGGTCTTGGCCAGGGCTACTTGATCATGCCCTCCGGCAACACGATCATCCCCAACCTGCCCACCGACTTTATTTTCTCGGCCGTGGGCGAAGAGCTGGGTCTGGCGGGCGCAGTGGGGATAGTGCTTCTCTACTTGATCTTCACCTACCGAGGTCTGAGAGTGGCCGTGCAGACACGGAGCGATTTCTCCCGGCTGCTCAGCACTGGTCTCACCACTATCCTTGCGCTGCAAGCCTTCCTGATCATGGGCGGGGTGATCAAACTTATCCCTCTGACCGGCATCACGCTGCCTTTTGTAAGCTACGGGGGTAGCTCCATCGTGGCCAACTTCATCCTGCTTGCGCTACTGCTTAGGGCAAGTGGCGAGGAGGCATAAGTGGATAAGCCCATCCGCCGCTTGTTTCTCTTGTTCGCGCTTCTTTTCGTGGCTTTGGTGGTGCAACTCACCTATGTGCAGGTATGGGCGGCGGCCGATCTCAATACTCATCCAGCCAACACCAGGGCCATCGAAGCCGAGATGAGAGTGGAGCGTGGAGCCATCCTCTCCGCCGACGGCGGGAAGCTGGCGGTGAGCAAGAAGGAAGGAGAGTACTATCTGCGTGAGTATCCACAGGGAGACCTGGTTTCTCCTTGGCTTGGCTACAACAGTCTGCGCTACGGTCGCGCCGGGGTCGAGCGCGTTTACAACCCGGAACTATCGGGTCAGACGGGGCTGCTTAGTCTTACCAGCTATTGGGACAAGATTCTTGGCCGTACCCACCAGGGCGCAGATCTGGTGCTGACCGTGAACCTGCGCGTGCAGCGCGCGGCCGCCGAGGCCTTGGGCGAACGCAAGGGGGCGGTGGTGGCTCTTGATCCTCGAACGGGCGCGGTGCTGGCCATGGTCTCGTATCCTCGGTATGACCCCAACCGCTTGGAAAAGACCTGGGCCGACCTCAACTCCGATGAGAACCGGCCTCTTCTTAATCGACCCAGCCAGGGGCTCTACCCGCCTGGCTCAGTCTTTAAGATTGTGGTGGCAGCGGCAGCGCTTGAGACTGGAGTGGTCACCCCCGATACAGAGTTCGAAGACACGGGGAGCGTCACCGCCGGCGGCTTTGTGGTCAACAACTACGGGGGCAGGGTTTACGGCAAGCATGATTTCAGCGACGCCTTTGCCAGCAGCATCAACACCACCTTTGCCAAAGTAGGGGTCAAGGTGGGGGCTGAGTCACTGGCTGCTTACGCCTCGGCTTTCGGCTTTGGCCGCGAGTGTCCGTGGCCGTTGGGAGGGGCCGCCAGTCTCTTCCCGGCCCCGGGCGACCTAGACAAGGCACACGTAGCCCAGGTTTCCTATGGCCAGGGCGAGGTTCTGGCGACTCCTCTAGAGATGGCTCTGGTAGCCGCCGCAGTTGCCAATGGGGGGACGATCATGAAGCCGTACTTGGTGAGTAAGGTTCTTAGCCCGAGCGGCGGAGTGCTCGAAGAGACGAGCCCGGCGGTATGGGCGCGGCCGATTTCCCCGGACACGGCGAATACTCTGCGCGAGCTTATGGTGGCGGTGGTGAACCGGGGCACGGGAACCAGGGCGGCCCTTGCCGGCGTCCAGGTAGCGGGCAAGACAGGGACGGCCGAGGTAGCCAGCGGCGAACCTCACGCTTGGTTTGTAGGGTTTGCGCCTGCGGAAGCGCCGCAGGTGGCGGTAGCAGTTCTAGTGGAGAACGGAGGCGCCGGGGGCACCACGGCGGCTCCCATCGCTCGTCAAGTCCTCGCTGCGGCTCTTGGACTGTGACACGCGTCGGTGAGGTAGTATTGCCCGCGCAGGGTGGGTGAGGTAAACCCTGAGGCAACGGAGGAAGATGAGACTGTGATCGGCAAGGTGTTCGACGATCGCTACGAGGTTGTACGCAAGCTAGGCAGCGGCGGGATGGCCGATGTCTACCTGGCGTATGACCGCTTGCTGGGGCGCCAGGTGGCGCTCAAGGTCTTGTCTTCCCGCTATGCAAATGACGAGCAGTTTGTTGAGCGTTTTCGCCGGGAGGCAAGTGCGGCCGCCAGTCTCAACCATCCGAACATTGTGCAGATATACGACCGGGGCGAGGCGGAGGGCACCTATTACATTGCCATGGAGTACCTTGAGGGGCGCCGTCTCAAGGACATCATTCTGAAGTACGCTCCCCTGAGCCCTGAGCTCATTGTGTCGGTCGCCATCCAGATCGTGGAGGCTTTACGTTTTGCTCACCGGCGCAACATCATTCACCGCGACATCAAGCCTCAGAACATCATGGTTGACGCCGAGGGGCGAGTCAAAGTCACTGACTTTGGCATTGCGCGGGCGGGCAACGCCAGCACCATGACCGAGGCTGGTTCCATTCTGGGGACGGCGCACTACCTGTCACCGGAACAGGCTCAGGGCCGGCCGGTGGAGGCAGCCTCCGATCTCTATTCGCTGGGCGTGGTCATGTACGAGATGGCTACTGGCAAATTGCCCTTCGACGGCGACAACCCAGTCACCATTGCCATGCAGCACGTGCACGAACAGCCGGTGCCTCCACGAAGCTTGGTGCCGGACCTTCCCGAGAACCTGGAGGCGGTGATTCTGAGGGCTCTGGCCAAAGAACCCACCGAGCGCTACCTGACCGCCCAAGCCATGTTGGACGATCTGCGCCGTGTCCAGGCCGGGGAGCCGGTAGCCCTGCCGCCGGCCTATGCTGAAGAACCCACGCGGGTGATGACGACGGACGAGAAGTTCGCGTCTGGGCCGCAAGCGACGCAGGTGCGGAAACGGAAGCCGGAGCCGGCCGAGGTCTTTCCCGAGCCCTATGAGGAGCCGCCGCGTAGGCGTAGCAGCCTTTGGCCTTGGGTGCTGGTGGTGATCCTCCTCCTGGCTTTGGGAGGAGCCGCGTACGCCATTTTCTTCAACTGGGGAACGCCGCAGCAGGAGCTAGCGGTGGTGCCCTCTGTGCTCGGCCTAACGGGGGCGGAGGCGAAGCAAAAGATCGAGGCGGCGGGATTCAAGTTTAAGAACGCGGGACAGCAGCCCTCGCTTGAGTACCCGGCCGGCAGGGTCTGTCGCCAGGAACCGGAAGAAGGGGTGAAGCTGGCCAAAGGGGAGACAGTCAGCGTGTGGTTGTCCTCGGGTGAAGGCAAGGTCGAGGTACCTAATGTGGTCGGCATGGATGCGGTGGAGGCAGGTGCGAAACTGGGCGCTCTTGGCCTGGTTCCTAAGACCCAGGATGAGGTCACCACCGAAGCGCCTCCGGGAATAGTGCTGCGACAGGATCCACCCGCCGGAGAGCTAGTGAATCCCGGGTCCACCGTAGTCATCGTTGTGGCCATGCAGACGGAAACGGTGGCCGTGCCTTATCTCATCAGCATGACTGAGGAGGCGGCTGTGGCTGTGCTGCAATCGATGGGTCTGGAGCCCAAGGTGCAGCTAGTAGATTCGACCCTGCCCGGGGGCACGGTGGTCGACCAGGATCCGAAGAAAGACCAGAAAGTGGCGCCCGGGTCCACCGTGACCCTCTTCGTTAGCAACGCCCCCAAACCCACCACGGTCACGGTGCCGCCGGTGGGTGGTTTGGGATACACGCCGGAGCAGGCCACACGGATTCTCCAGCAGTACTCGCTCCGGGCCAAGATCACCTACTACGAGACCCCTGACTTCAAGCCGGGCGTGGTCATACAGCAGGATCCGCCGGCTGGAACGGTAGTGGAGAAAAACACCTACGTAGAGCTGCTGGTCTCCGTGCAGCCCACCACCACTACCACTCTTCCGCCGACGACTACCACTCTTCCGCCAACAACCATGACTACTCAGCCGCCGACCACTCAGCCGCCGACCACGTCAACCCCGTCAAGTAACGGATTCTAAGATGGAGTCACGCCGACCAACTTTTCAGGAAGTACTTCTTCGCCTGCAGGACTTCTGGGCGAAACAAGGCTGCATCATCTGGCAGCCGCACCACACCGAGGTGGGGGCGGGAACCTTCAATCCCGCTACCTTCCTCAAAGTTCTCGGTCCGGAGCCCTGGCGGGTGGCCTATGTAGAGCCTTCTATCCGCCCGACCGACGGCCGCTATGGGGAGAACCCCTACCGGCTTGGTCACTACTACCAGTATCAAGTGGTCGTCAAGCCCTGTCCCGACGACATCCAGGACGTCTATCTAGCCTCGCTTGAGCATCTCGGGATCGAGCTTGCCAAGCACGACGTGCGCTTTGTGGAGGACGACTGGGAATCGCCCACACTGGGCGCCTGGGGCTTGGGCTGGGAAGTCTGGATCGACGGCATGGAATGCACCCAGTTCACCTACTTCCAGCAGGTGGGGGGCATTGACCTCGATCCTCCCAGCGTAGAGCTTACCTATGGTACTGAACGTTTGGCCATGTACCTGCAAGGGGTGAACAACGTCTTTGACCTGGAATGGGTGCCGGGCGTCACTTATGGCGATGTGTATAGGCGGAACGAGGCGCAATGGTCGGTTTACCATTTCGAGCTTGCCGACGTGCCTCTCCTGCAGAGGCACTTCGTTGACTACGAACGGGAGTGCGAGCGCTGCTTGGAGCGCGGTCTCACCCGACCGGCCTACGACTTTGTGCTTAAGACCTCGCATGTGTTCAATCTCCTTGACGCAAGAGGCGCGATCAGCGTCACCGAGAGGACTGGGTACATCGCCCGGGTGCGCAACTTGGCGCGGAAGGTGGCCGAAGCCTACGTGGCTGAGCTAGAGGCCGAAGCTGCCGGCGGGGCCGGTGCTCGGGAGACGGTGGAGGAAGCAGCGGTTGCCAGCGGAGCAGAGCCGCAGGCCTGGTTTTCGCCTGATGATCGGAAGCCCCGGGACTTCTTGCTGGAGATTGGGGTAGAAGAAATGCCCGCCTCCGCTTGTCGAGCGGCTATTGAACTTCTGCCAGAAAGAGTGGCGGGACTCTTTGCTGCCGAGGGGATCGAAGTTACGCCGGATGAGGTCAAGGTCATGGTGTCTCCCCGGCGGATCGCCATCTTGGTTACCGACGTGCCGGGCGAACAGGCACCGCGGGAGACGGCTCAGCGAGGCCCGGCCTATGAAGCGGCCTTCGATGCCGACGGAAATCCCACCAAGGCCTGCGAGGGCTTTGCCCGAGCCAAGGGGGTGACAGTCGCCGATCTGGAGGTGCGGGAGGAAGGGGGCAGGCGCTTTGTCTATCACGTGCTTCGCAGTGAAAGCCGACCTACAGCTGAGCTTCTCCCCGGTATCTGCGAGAAGATTCTGCGTGACATGTACTTCCCCAAGAACATGCGCTGGGGATACCGGGACGTGCGGTTCTCTCGACCAATTCGGTGGCTCGTTGCCCTTTGGGGCGAGGCGGTTATCCCCTTTGCTTATGCTGGCCTGGTGGCCGGGCGAACCAGTCGCGGTCACCGCTGGTTGGGAGGTCCGGTGGACATCAGCTGCCCGGCCGACTACCTGGATGCCCTGCGCTCGGTGGCGGTGGTGGCCGATCACCGGGAGCGGGAAGCGCTGATCCGCTCCGGTCTTGAGCTTAAGGCGGCGGAACAAGGACTGAAGGTGATTGACCCTGCGGGGAAGTTGGAGGAAGTCCTGTTCTTGGTGGAATGGCCCACAGTGGCTGAGGGCGAGTTCTCCGCCCGCCACCTGTCTTTGCCGCCTGAAGTGCTTGAGACGGCCATGCAATCCCACCAACGCTACTTCCCGCTGGTGGATCAGGCCGGCGTCCTTTCTCACAAGTTCCTGTACGTGAGCAATGGTGACCCGGCCTGGCTGGAGCAGATCACTGCTGGCAACGAGAAGGTGCTGGAAGGTCGAATCGAGGACGCCGAATTCTCCTTTGAGAAGGACAAGGCCACGGGTCTAGAGCGGATGGTGCAGCAACTGGACAAGATAGTGTTCCACGTGAAGGTCGGCACCATGAAGGACAAGACCGAGCGGCTTGTGGCTTTAGTGCGTTATGTGGCCGATGTCACTGGTGTTTCTGGCGAAGTGCGGGCTCATGCCTTGGAGGCGGCTCGTCTGGCCAAGGCCGATCAGGTGTCTGTCATGGTGCGGGAATTCCCTGATTTGGAAGGGATCATGGGCGAGACCTACGCTCTCATGGAGGGGCGTCCGCCGGAGGTGGCGCGGGCTTTGCGTGAGCAGTTCCTACCGGACGCAGCCGGGGGTGCTGTGCCGGAGACCTTGCCAGGCGCGCTCTTGGCCACCGCTGAGAAGGTGGACAACATCACTGCTGCCTTTGCCTGTGACGAGCCCCCCACTGGCTCCAAGGACCCCTACGGCCTGCGCCGGGCGGCAGCCGGCATGGTGGCCATCGCTATGAAGCATGGCTTACGTTATGAGCTGGGGGAGCTGCTTGAGCGGGCCTATGACGGACTGGAGCGCTTTCCTGGTCTAGTTGATCGCTCCGTGGTGGTGGAGGAGGCGACAGCCTTCATACTTGAGCGCCTGGCTAAGAGCCTGACCGACGAAGGCCTACCGCGTGACACGGTGGAAGCAGTGCTTCCTACCTCGCGGGTCTTCCTTGATCTGCGGGAGCGGGCTATTGCCTTACAGACCTTCCGGCAGGATCCAAGGTGGGAGGACTTGGTGACCGCTTTTACCCGTCCAGCCAATCTTGCCCGCCAGCTACCTCGGGAGGCAGCCGCGCAGGCAGCAACCTTACCCGCTGGGGGTGTTTCCCCTGAACTATTTCAGGCGGAGGCAGAGGCAGCGCTCTTTGCCGCCTGGCAGGCCGCTGACGCGCAAGTCAGGGCCGCGGTGGCGGAGGGCCGGTACGGTGACGCTCTTTCGGCGCTAGCTGGTCTACGTCCGCAGGTTGACCGCTACTTTGATGAAGTGCTGGTCATGGTAGACGACGAGGCACTGCGGACCAATCGCCTGCGGCTGCTGGCGGGAATAGCAAGGACGGTTCGCCAGGTCGCTCATCTTGAGCTGGTGCAAGGATGAGCTAAAGCGCGGCGCTCCGAACGCCCGTATGCCCGGCCGCTTGTCAGGGGCTCGTGCCGCGGAGGCACGGCCAGGGAGGAAAGCCGGGGGGCCGAAAACTAGGGGCCGGGTTTGCACCCGGCCCCTGCACTTGCCCAAACGGCGATTCCGCACTCAACTTGGGCGATTCCGCGCTCAGCTGCGCGCACTAGCTTCCACTGGGACTTCCGCTCCTGCCTCGTCGGGCAGCTCGTCCGCATCGCCGCCCCGCGCCAGCCGGCGCTGGTACTCGATGTCGCTTTCGAGCCAGGCGTGCACCCAGGGCATGTCGTTCTCCCAGATGGGGTCGAGCTTCTCTGCCACAGCTTGCGCGTAAGCCCGCAAACCAGGCTGGAGCTCATTGAGCAGAGATTCAGCACCCTCATGGGTGGGACGGGCGTTGTTGCGCTCCACCGCCGCCTTAATCACTGCCGGATGGTCGATGAGCGGGCAGGGACGCAAGAGGTTACGGCCGAAAGGCTGCATCCGCCGCAGGTCCTTGAAGAAGTCCGAGCATAGGCAGTCAAGAAGCGGTTTCTCCTTGACGTTCTCAGTGGCGAAGTGAGCAAAGATGCAAGGCTCCACATCCCCCTTGTTGTTGATGTGGATGTACTTCCGCCCTCCAGACAGGCAGCCACCGGTGAGGGTTCCATCGCCCCAGAAGTCAGCCGCCAGGAGTGGCCTTGTATTGCGGATGCGCACCACTCCGTCATGAAGCTGCACACGCTGCTCGGCACTTGGCATCAAGCTCAGGTCAGGGTCGCGACCCACCGGCATATATAGGAAGTACCAGCCGTAAAGAGCGCCCTTTTCCACCATGAGGTCGGCGAACTCGTCGGACACGATCTCCTCGATGTTGTAGGCGGTGGCAACGCAGGAGTAACCAGTGATGGCCCCGCGCTCGCGCAGGCGGTCAAAAGCGGCCATAACCCGGTCATAGGTGCCTGCCCCGCGCCGCAAGTCGGTCGATTCGCGCGAACCCTCGATACTGATGACCACGGAAACGTTGCCGACTTCGACGATGCGGTCGGCCAAGCGGTCGTTGATCATAGTGCCGTTACTGAACACCATGAAGACCGACTGCGGATGGCGCTCAGCCACGTCAAGCAAGGGGCGCCAGACAAAGGGCTCGCCTCCCAGCATCACGTAGAAGCGCGAACCAATGTCCTCGCCCTGCGAGATGATGCTCTCCACATCTTCTTCGGTGAGGTCGTCCTCGTTGTCGTAGTTCGCCGCGTAGCAGCCAATACACCTGAGGTTGCAGCGCATAGTAGGACTGATGAGAATGGCTGTGGGCGAAGAGATGCCCCTCTCTTCCAGGAGCGATTCGGTGAACTCCGGATCCCGCATGAAGAAGTTTGCCATCATCCCGGCAACGAACTTTTTACGTACGTTAGGATGAAGATGACCGATATTCTTAAAGAACGTGTTGCCGGGTCTTCCCGGAGCCGTGTAGTTCGCTAGCCACTCAGCAATCATGTGCTGCTGCGGGGTTTTTGCTGTCCGCTTGACTGCAGCTACAAGACCGCGCATAGCTAGGTCGGAACTACCAATGACACTCAAGGCTGCCGAGATGATGGATGCGGTTCGTTCGTGGTCCCGTCGCTCCCGAGCCCGTGTTAACGAGCGCTCGGGCATTTTCCCTCCTTTCCGAAGGTCCGACTACAATACCTAGCCTAACATAGCACATGTCTTGCGGGCGCTGGATAGGTTTGCTTGCGTCCCGCCAGACTGCTTTTGCAGCGAGCCCAGTCTCGAGGTTGTCTACCAAAAGACAAGGGCCTTTCGCTACAATAGTTGCTCTTGGGGGGTCTTACGGCATGTCACGAAGATCCGAAGGGAGCGACGTCTCATGGGTCCGACCAAATATGTCTACGATTTCTCCGAAGGCGACGCCAGCATGAAGTCGCTGCTCGGAGGCAAAGGCGCCAACCTGGCGGAGATGACCCGTCTAGGCATCCCCGTGCCGCCGGGGTTCACGGTCACTACCGAGGCTTGCGTCTACTATTCCACTCACGGCTGTTACCCGGACGGTCTCAAAGAGGAGATAGAGGAGCATCTCCACGCGCTGGAGAAACTCACCGGCAAAGGGTTCGGCGACCCGGCCAACCCGCTTCTTCTTTCTGTGAGGTCAGGGGCGGCTTTTTCCATGCCGGGCATGATGGACACTATCCTCAACCTGGGTCTGAATGACGAGACCGTGGAAGGCCTTGCCCGCGCCACCGGTAATCCTCGTTTTGCCTTTGACTCCTACCGGCGCTTCATCAGCATGTTCGGAGACGTGGTCATGGGCGTGGACCCGCAACTGTTCGAGGATGCTCTCACCGCCAAGAAGGCTGAGGTGGGCGCTTCGCTGGACACCGATCTTTCCGCCGACGATCTGCGGGACCTCACCTTGCGCTTTAAGAACATCCTAGCCGAGCACGCAGGCGACCAATTCCCAGCCGACCCCCTCACCCAGTTGCATATGGCCATAGTGGCGGTGTTCAAGAGTTGGGACAACCATCGCGCCAAGGTGTACCGGCGCACTCAGGGCATCCCTGACAATCTTGGCACTGCGGCCAACGTGCAGACCATGGTGTTTGGGAACAAGGGAGAGACTTCAGGCACGGGCGTGGCTTTCACCCGCGACCCTTCTACCGGCGAAAACGTTTTCTACGGGGAGTTCTTGATGAACGCCCAAGGGGAGGACGTCGTGGCCGGTGTGCGGCATCCCCGGCCGCTTGAAGAAATGCGCGAGGTAATGCCGGAAGTTCTCGACCAGCTGTACGAGATCAGGGCCATCTTGGAAAAGCACTACCGCGACATGCAGGACATTGAGTTCACCATTGAGGAAGGGAAGCTCTACCTGCTGCAGACGCGCAACGGCAAGCGCACCGCCCAGGCAGCGCTGAAGATCGCGGTTGACATGGTGGCTGAGGGGCTTATCAGCAAAGAGGAGGCCCTGCTCCGCGTGGATCCAGCCCAGCTTGACCAGCTTCTTCACCCCCGTCTGGATCCCAAGGGCGACTACCAGGTGATCGCCACCGGTTTGGGGGCTTCTCCAGGAGCGGCGGTAGGCAAGGCGGTGTTCAGTGCGGAAGAGGCGGAAGAGCGCGGTTCCAAGGGGGAGCCGGTCATCCTGGTGCGGTGGGAGACCAATCCCGATGACATTCACGGACTCATTCACGCCCAAGGCGTGATCACCAGTCACGGAGGCATGACCTCGCACGCGGCGGTGGTGGCTCGGGGGATGGGCAAGCCCTGTATTGCTGGCGTGCAAGAGATGAAGATTGACGCCGAAGCCAAGCGCTTCACGGTGGGCGATATCGTGGTGAACGACGGTGACTGGATCTCCATGGACGGAGCCACTGGACGGGTGATTCTGGGCCAGGCCAAGTTGGTGGCGGCGGGAATCGACGAGAACGTTAACGCCGTGTTGAGCTGGGCGGACGAGGTGCGGCGTTTGAGCGTAAGAGCCAATGCGGATACCCCTGAGGATGCAAGGAAGGCTCGCGAATTCGGGGCCGAGGGCATAGGTCTTTGCCGGACGGAGCACATGTTCATGGAGGAGCACCGCCTGCCCCATGTGCGCAACATGATCATGTCCGAGACCACGGAGGAGCGGGAACAGCATCTGGCTAAATTGCTTCCCTTCCAGCGCGAGGACTTCGTGGGGATCTTCCGGGCCATGTCGGGTCTGCCCGTGACCATCCGTCTTCTTGACCCGCCGCTGCACGAGTTCCTGCCCAACTACACCGAGGTGATGCTGGAACTGGAACGTCTGCGCTTGACCGGGGCAGATGCGGAGAAGCTGCAGGAGCAGGAGAAACTGGCGGCAAAGGTCAAGGCTCTGTCTGAAGCCAACCCCATGCTGGGCACAAGAGGCTGCCGGCTGGGCATTCAGTGGCCGGAGATCTATGCCATGCAGGTGAGGGCGATCATGGAAGCTGCCGCTGATGTGCTGGAAGAGACAGGTGAGCAGCCTCACGTGGAGATCATGATCCCGTTGGTAGCGTTTGAGGAAGAGCTCAGACGGATGCGCGTCCTGGTGGAGGAGACCGCGGAGGCGGTGCTTAAGGAACGCGGGGTGTCCATTGACTATACGGTGGGTACCATGATTGAAATCCCGCGGGCGGCTCTTACGGCCGACCAGATTGCGCGCCAGGCTGATTTCTTCAGCTTTGGCACCAACGATCTCACCCAGACTACTCTCGGTTTCTCGCGGGACGACGCGGAAGGCAAGTTCCTCACTTACTACTTGCGCACCGATCTACTCAAGAGCAACCCCTTTGAGAAACTGGATCAAGAGGGTGTGGGCCAGCTGGTCATCATGGGGGTCCAGAAGGGTAGGTCGGTCAAACCTCAGCTCAAGACTGGGATTTGCGGGGAGCATGGTGGCGAACCAAGCAGTGTGAAGTTCTGTCATCGCGCGGGACTGAACTATGTAAGTTGTAGTCCGTACCGGGTGCCGCTGGCTCGGCTGGCCGCGGCTCAGGCAGTGCTAGAGGAAAAGACAGCCGTTCAAACAGGAGACTGAAGCAAGTTGAGGTGGTGGCGGCCCGCCCGCGGGGCGGGGCGGGCCGCCACCCCATCCCAGGTCGGCAAGACCGGCGAGGTCGGTGGGATCATGAAGCGAGAATGGCCCGGCAGAGTTCGTTTGGCTGTCGACCTCTACGAGGCGGGCCTCTCGCGTTGGGCGCAGCGCTCCTCCGCCTCCCGCGGTCGCGAGTTGCCCGAGCAAGAGTGCGGGCTTCGCACCCCCTACCAGCGCGACCGGGACCGCATCGTTCACAGCAAAGCTTTCCGTCGGCTCAAACATAAGACTCAAGTTTTCATTTCGCCCGAGGGCGACCACTACCGCACGCGACTCACCCATACCCTGGAGGTCTCGGGCATCGCGCGCACTGTGGCGCGGGCCCTTCGGCTAAACGAAGACCTGGTTGAAGCCATTGCCCTGGGGCACGATCTTGGTCATACCCCCTTTGGACATGCGGGCGAGAGTGTGCTTGACGAGGAGCTTCGGCGGCTGGGGGTGGGGGGCTTCCAGCACAATGAGCAAAGTGCTCGGGTGGTTGAGCTGCTTGAGAACGACGGTCGGGGCCTTAATCTCACCTGGGAAGTCCGCGACGGCATCCGCCATCATTCAGGCGAGCTGTCTCCCGCCACCCTGGAGGGCCGGGTGGTCCATCTGGCCGACCGCATCGCCTACGTCAACCACGACATCGACGACGCCTTGCGGGCGGGCTTGATCTCGCCTTCCGACCTGCCTGCCGGACCGGTGGCCTTGTTGGGCGAATCGGGGAGCGAGCGCATTGATGCTTTGGTGCACGACTTGGTCGACAATAGTTTTGACAAGAACGAGGTTGCTCTCACTGCGGGGGTGAGCGAGGCGCTTGAAGAGTTGCGGGGCTTTCTTTTCTCGACGGTGTACCCGCAGGCTTTGGAGCAGGCAGGCGGCGAGAGAATTCGCCAGCTCATCACTCAGCTCATGGAGTACTTTCTCGAACATCCGGAGGCCCTTCCCCGCGCCTGGTGGCCAGGGGAGGACAGCCCGCCTACGGGTGCGGCTCTGGTTCGCTCCGTGGCTGACTACATTGCTGGCATGACTGATCGCTACGCCCAGCGAGTCTACCTAGACCTGTTTGTGCCGAAATGTTGGGCTAACTTGTGAGCGAGCTCCCGGTGAGCGGGCCGTTGGTGAGCAGGCCATGAGCGCTTTCATCAAGGAAGCAAGTGTCCAGGCCGTGCTAGCGGCCGCGAACATCGTGGACGTGGTGTCCGGGTACACCAGCTTGCGCAAGCGCGGGACCACCTACGTTGGGCTGTGCCCCTTCCATCAAGAGAAGACCCCCTCCTTCACGGTAAGCGCGGATCGGGGCTTGTATTACTGCTTTGGCTGCGGGGAAGGGGGCGATGTTGTTACTTTTCTTGAGCACATGGAGAACCTCTCCTTTGCCGAGGCGGTGGAGCAGTTGGCCCAGCGCTTCGGGGTGACGCTTGAGTACGAGGAAGGGGCGACTCGGGATGTTGGCCGCAAAGACCGCGAAGCCCGGTTGCTTACCCTGTTGGACAAGGCAGCCACGTTTTACGAGCGCCATCTTTGGGAAGCAGAAAAGGGCCGGACGGCGAGGGAGTATCTCAAGAGGCGGGGCCTAAGCGAAGAGGTGTGCCGAGCCTTCCGGGTCGGATTTTCCCCGGACGAGTGGAGAGGACTTTCCAGCCGCGCGGCTAAACAGGGATTTACAGACCGCGAGCTTGAAGAAGCGGGTCTTGTGGTCCGCCAAGGGGGAAGAGTCTATGACCGCTTCCGCGGGCGTCTAATGTTTCCTTTGGTGGATCACCGAGGTAGGGTCCTAGGATTCGGGGGGAGGACTCTGACCGATGAGACTCCGAAGTACGTCAACTCACCTGAAGGCCCAGTCTACCGAAAGGGTCAACTTCTCTACGGTCTTTATCAGGCGCGCAAGGCCATCGCGCAGGCGGATGAGGTCGTGGTAGTCGAGGGTTACACTGACGTTCTTGCCCTTGTGCAGGCCGGCATGGAGAATGTCGTCGCCTCCATGGGTACTGCGCTCACTGAGGCCCAGATAGGGTTGATGATGCGCTTCACCCGGAATGTAACTTTCATGTTCGATGCCGACCGCGCCGGTACCGAGGCGATGCTGCGCAGTGGCCAACTGGCGCGGGCGCAGTCGCTTAGGCCCATGGTCATGGTCCTGCCCGCCGGGCGCGACCCAGCGGACGTGGCGGTGGAGGGCGGAGCAGAGGCCCTAGCTCGCGTCAAGGCGGGCAAGATGTCACTCCTACGCTTTGAGCTCATGCAGGCACTTGAACGGGGAGACACCTCCACTCCTGAGGGCCGCGTGAGGGTGTTTGACCAGGTGCGGCGCATCATGGCGCAAGTGGAGTCACCCAAAGAAAGAGAAGAAGAAATACCGCTTGTGGCCGACCGGCTGCGACTCTCCAATGAAAGCGTGGCTCTACTCTTGCGCGGGGGACGTGCACGGTCGGCGGCGCGTGGAGGCGGAGCGCGTCCGGCGGGTCCACTGCCTCTAGCCCAGCGGCTGCTGGCAAGTGAGACCACTATCGAGCGGGAATTCCTGGTGGCAGCCGCCTGCAACTCTGCCCAAGCCTGCGAGATCTTGGAAGCTCTCACTCCAGAGCACTTCAACGACCCCAACAACCGTGAGGTGTTCGTGGGGCTGCGGGAGGCCTTACTCAAAGCCAGGTCGCTTGGGGGGGAGTCGAGCGCAGTGGAGGAACTTAAGTGGCGCGCTCGTAGCGGCTCGCAAGCGGGCGCGTTGTTCGTTCGTTTGGTCATGGAGGCCGATCAGGGCCGCTACTCGACGGCCGTGCTGGAGGAGCTTCACCTGAGGCTGCAAGAGCAGTACTTGAAACGGGAGATAGCGGCTCTCCGGGAGGCTCTTGACCAGGCGGGCGACAACAGCCGGGTGCAGAGGCGGCTCGTGAATTTGGAGCGTCTTCTGCAAAGTGTGCGGGCGGGGCTTCTTAACCTCGACCCCGAGGAGGGACGCTCATGACAGACTGGGAGGAAAGCGAGCTTGAGCCGGGCGGGGATGCCCTGCAAAACATCCTCGAGCAGGTGCAGGGCCGCAGTTCGCTGACTGTGGACGAGGTGATCACGCTTGCCCAAGAGGCGGACCTTACTCCCGACGAGACCGAGTTTCTATATTCGTTACTTGCCGACATGGGCATCGAGGTAGTGGGCGAGGATGCCGATGGTCTGGGAGATCTAGAAGACGAAGAAGAGTTTCTAAGCCAACTGGACGTCACCATCGACCATAATGTTGACGACCCGGTGCGCATGTACCTACGCGAGATTGGGCGAGTGCCGCTTCTCACCCCGGATGAGGAGATTGAGCTAGCCAAGCTGGTGGCCAAGAAGGACGTGGAGGCCAAGCGACGGTTGACCGAGGCCAATCTGCGCCTGGTGGTCTCTATAGCCAAGCGCTACATAGGGCGGGGCCTACTTTTTCTGGACCTTATCCAGGAGGGCAACCTAGGCCTCATCCGAGCCGTCGAGAAATTCGACTACCGTCTGGGCTACAAGTTCTCCACCTATGCCACCTGGTGGATTCGTCAAGCGGTCACCCGTGCCATCGCCGACCAGGCACGGACCATACGGGTCCCCGTGCATGCGGTGGAGACCATGAACAAGCTGAACCGAGTGCAGCGGGAGCTTCTGCAAAAGAGCGGTCGGGAGCCCACTGTGCATGAGCTGGCCGAGATTCTGGGGCTACCTCCGAGCAAGGTGAGAGACATCCAGAAAGCCACCCAGGAGCCAGTCTCTCTTGAGACCCCAGTGGGCGACGATGAAGACTCCGAGCTGGGCGACTTCATCGAGGACCTGGAAGCCGATCAGCCGCTTGAGTACGTGTTTCGTGAGATGAGGCGGGAAGAACTTTTCCGGGTACTTGACAGCCTGCCCACCCGGGATCGCAAGGTGCTTGAGCTTCGCTTTGGTCTAAAGGGAGAGCGTCCGCGTACTCTGGAAGAAGTAGGCGAACGCTTCGGGGTCACGCGCGAACGCATCCGGCAGCTGGAGAACAAGACTCTTAACCGCCTTAAGAACTTCCGGGAAGCGCAGGCCTTGCGGGACTTTGAGTGCTGAGGCGGCGGGTCATCCTTGTGGGATCTGCGGCAAAGCCTTGACCGCAGAGCCTCCTTACTGTACTGTAGCGGCGCGTGTCCGCGCGAGAGCGGGCCGTGAGCGTTACCGAGGGTGAGCACGTGGGACGTGCCCTCCCAAGACAGATGGAGGTTGTAGGGTTGGCTGAGGGGACTGTCAAGTGGTTTAGTCCCGAAAAGGGCTACGGGTTCATTGAACAGCCGGAGGGGGAAGATCTCTTCGTGCACTTCAGTGAGATCCAGATGGAGGGCTTCAAGACGCTTGTCGAGGGACAGGCAGTTCGGTTTGACATAGTCCAGGGTCCGAAGGGTCTTCAGGCTGCGAACGTGTCGCCCTTGAAGTAGGAAGCGCTCGTCTCATCTCGTACCCGAGCGAGGCCCCGCAACCGCGGGGCCTTGTTTTAGGTTGGGGCTCAAAAACTCTTATGAAAGCAGCAGAAAGAATTTGTTAAGAAAATCGCTTAAAGGGGCTAAAGTCCCCGGCGAAGCTGCCGATAGTAAGGGTGAGAGTTTCCCATTCAAACTCTCCTTTCTCCTCTCGGGCGCCTGGCCAGGGCGCCCTTTATTTTCGGCTATAATCGCAGGGCCCCGCGCGTCATCTGCTAGGGGCGAACGAGAGTTGTTTTCTCGTGCGGTTCCTCAAGCAAAGGAGAGCAGGGTCGTGATCTCCCGGCAGGAGGTGGAGTATGTCGCGCGTTTGGCGCGCCTCCACTTTGAGGAAGAGGAGCTTACTAGGCTGCAACAGGAGCTGGGGAAGATCATCGAGTATGTCCACCAGCTTTCTGAGCTTGACCTTTCTGGCCTTGAACCCACGTCTCACGCTGTTCCTCTCAAGAACGTGCTACGCCCCGATGAGCCCGTTCCAGGTTTGAGCCAAGCCGAGGCAATTGCTAACGGGCCGGCAGTGGAAGAGGGGCAGTTTGTAGTCCCAAGGATCGGGTAAAGGTGGTGGTGGACGTAACTCGACTAACCGCCTACGACTGCCGCGAGCTTCTTACTAGCGGGCAGGTGTCGGCGGTGGAGCTCACCCAAGCCTATCTGGACCGGATCGCCGCCGTTGACGACCAGGTGAAGGCCTACTTGCGCGTTGACGCACAGGGGGCCTTGGCCGCTGCGGCGGCGGTCGATGCCAAGCCGCTTGCAGAACGGGCGCCTTGGGAGGGAGTACCCATCGCTCTTAAAGACATCCTTTGCACCAAGGGCATGGAGACCACCTGCGCCTCCCGCATCCTCAAAGGCTACCTGCCGCCCTATGACGCTACTGCGGTAGCGAAATTGCGCGAGGCGGGACTGATTTTCCTGGGCAAGCTCAACATGGATGAGTTTGCTATGGGCAGCTCCACAGAGAACTCGGCCTTCCAGGTCACTCGCAATCCCTGGGATCTAGAGCGTGTGCCTGGAGGCTCTAGTGGCGGGTCGGCGGCCTGCGTGGCGGCGGCTGAAGCGCCCTGGGCCCTAGGGACCGACACCGGCGGCTCCATTCGCCAGCCAGCCTCGCTTTGCGGAGTGGTGGGTCTTAAGCCCACCTACGGAGCGGTGAGTCGCTACGGTCTCATCGCCTTTGCTAGTTCACTCGATCAGATCGGGCCTCTTACCCGTAACGTGCGCGACGCGGCGGCGCTTCTTGACTTGATAGCCGGTCGCGATCCGCGTGACTCTACCTCCCTAGGCTTGCCGGAGCCGGTTGGGGTGCCGCACCGGGAGGACCTGAAGGGCTTGCGGTTTGGCATCATCAAAGAGTTGGCCGGGGAGGTGTGCGAGCCGGGAGTCCGCGGAGTCTTTGCTCAAGCGGTGCGGACGATGGAGGCTCTGGGCGCGATTTGTGAAGAGGTCAGTCTGCCCAGTGTGGAGCGCGGCCTTGCCGCTTACTACATCATCGCGCCCTCAGAAGCTAGCTCCAACCTAGCGCGCTTTGACGGGGTCAGATACGGTCACCGTGCCGCGCATAGCCCTGACCTTTACGAGATGTACGTGCGCACGCGGAGTGAGGGCTTCGGCCCCGAGGTGAAAAGAAGGATCATGATTGGCACTTATGCTCTTTCCGCGGGCTACTACGACGCCTATTACGCGCAAGCCCAGCGCACCCGTACCTTGATTATCCGGGAGTTCGCCGAGGCGTTTGGGCGGTTTGACTTCCTCATCTCGCCAACCTCGCCTACGGTGGCCTTCAAAGTGGGTGAGCGGACCGCCGATCCACTTGCCATGTACCGCTCGGACCTCTGCACTATCCCGGTAAACCTGGCGGCGCTCCCTGGAATCAGCCTCCCGGCCGGCTTCTCGGCTGGTTTGCCGGTGGGGCTGCAGATCGTCGGGCCGCATTTTTCGGAGCGGACGCTCCTGGATGCTGCCTACGCGGTGGAGCAGGCCTTGCGGGTCGAGGTGGTGGCGCCTCTTCAAGGGGCGCCCGGAGGGCCGGCCAAGCCGGTGGCGCCTGGTGGGCCGGGAACGCCCGTCGGGCCGGCCGGAAGGGAGGGCGCGGCATGACTGTCTTTGCGGACGGCTGGGAGGCGGTCATCGGCCTTGAGATCCATGTGCAGTTAAGCACTAAGACCAAGATGTTCTGCGGCTGCGCCGTCACCTTCGGAGAACCGCCCAATACCCATGTGTGTCCAGTGTGCTTAGGTCATCCGGGCGTGCTCCCGGTGATAAATGAAAAGGCGGTCGAATACGCCACTCTTATCGCCCTTGCTCTTAACTGCCGGATTCCTCCCCGCACTGTGTTTCATCGCAAGAACTATTTCTATCCGGACCTTCCCAAGGCTTATCAGATCTCTCAGTACGACCAGCCTTTGGGGGTGGATGGGCATCTGGAGGTGGAACTGGACGACGGCAGTCGGTTCCGGGTGGGAATCACCCGGGTGCATATGGAGGAGGACGCTGGCAAGCTCATCCACGCCGGAGGGGCTACAGGGCGCATCGACGGGGCCGACTACTCACTCGTGGACTTTAACCGCGGCGGCACTCCCCTGGTGGAGATCGTGACCGAGCCGGACCTCAGGACGCCGGAGCAGGCGCGGGTCTTCTTGACGCAACTTCGCAGCCTTATCCAGCAACTGGGGGTGTCTGACGTCAACATGGAAGAGGGCTCCCTGCGCTGCGATGCTAACGTCTCAGTGCGCCGGCCGGGAGCGCCTTTCGGCACCAAGACCGAGCTTAAGAACATGAACTCTTTCCGCTATCTACAAAGGGGGCTGGAGGCGGAAATCGAACGACAGATCGCACTTTTGCAGGTCGGGGAGGTAGTGGTGCAGGAGACGGTGCATTTCGATCCGGCTTCGGGTACGGTCTCGGTTCTTCGTAGCAAAGAAGAAGCTCACGACTACCGCTACTTCCCGGAGCCCGACCTTCCTCCCATTGAGCTCGACGAGGCCTACGTGGAGCGACTGCGGGCGAGTCTGCCCGAGCTGCCGGCGGCCCGCAAGAAGAGGCTCCTTGAGCAGTACGGGCTTCCGGCCAAAGATGCGACCACCCTAGCTTTCAACAAGCTGCTGGGCGACTACTTTGAGGCCCTTGCCCAAGCCACCGGCGACGCGCGGACTGCCGCCAACTGGGTTCTGGGGGAGCTGTCTGGCTACCTCAACGCCGCTGGTCTAGAGGTCACTCAGTGTCCGGTGAGTGTCGAGCGCCTGGCCGAGCTCATTGGTCTAGTGCAGAAAGGCACCATCTCCGGGAAGATGGCAAAGGAAGTATTCGCAGAGATGGCGGTGACGGGCAAAGCGGCAGCCAGCATCGTGCAGGAGCGCGGACTTACGCAGATTTCCGATGCCGGTGAACTAGAAGCGATTGTGGCCCGGGTGGTGGCGGCTAATCCTGGTCCAGCGGAGGAGTTCCGACAAGGGCGGGAAAAAGTTCTTGCCTTCTTCGTGGGCCAGGTCATGAAGGAGACCCGAGGCCAAGCCAATCCCCAGGTGGTGAATGAGCTTCTTCGCCAACATCTGGGCTCACAGGGAGGTTGAAAAGCGCTCACATCTTTGCTACTTTGCTTTACCTTTTCAGTGCCCGGGCAGTTCCGGATCCAGACATAGTGTCGGACAAGGTTTCAAAATGCCAGGAAGGTGTCGGCGTCGTGCAGTCCCCAGGTGGGCACCCGGAGTCATGTCCCGTTCTTAAGACCGCAGAGATCATCTCAGGCAAGTGGACTCTTTTGATCCTGCGCGACCTTTCAAAGGGCCTCAACCGCTTTAGCGTGCTTGAACGCTCCCTTAGCGGAATAAGCCCCAAGACTCTGTCCGAAAGACTCAAAGGACTGGAGAGGGCGGGCATCATCACGCGCACGAGTTACGCCGAGGTGCCGCCGCGGGTTGAGTATACCCTCACGCCTATGGGATGGGACCTCATCCCTATCATTGACCGGATGCGTGAGTACGGCTCCAAGTGGCTTACAGATGGGCGTTCTGACGGGGGCGTCTCGGCCAGCGAGGACGCTCCCGATGCGTAGTTGGGTGATGTCTTGTACCGGGCATGGAGGCGGGAGTTGACGGGGAATCCGGCTTCTGAAGGCTGGCCTGTCGGCCTAGAGGAGATCGAAGGACTCATAGAACTAGGGCGGACACGCGGCTATGTCACGCCCGAAGACATTGCAGACGTACTTGCCGAGTTTGACCTCACCACGGAGCAGATCGAGTTCATGTACACCACCCTCCTGGATCAGGGAATTGAGGTATTGGATGAACCTGCTCTGGACTTGGAGGGCGACCTGGACCTCGATCTGGTCCCTGATCGTCCAGACTGGCTGCCTGGGGTGGACGACATCGACACCAGTCTGGATGTGCCAACCACCGATCCCGTCCGTATGTATCTCAGGGAGATTGGTCGGGTCAAGCTGCTTACCGCGCAACAAGAGGTGTCTCTGGCCAAGCGTATTGAGCGTGGCGACATCAAAGCCAAACACGAGCTCACCGAGGCTAATCTAAGATTGGTGGTGTCCATTGCCAAGCGCTACCACACCGACGGGATGAGCTTCCTGGACCTCATCCAGGAAGGCAATCTGGGTCTCATCCGGGCGGTCGAGAAGTTCGATTACCGCAAGGGCCACAAGTTCTCCACCTACGCCACCTGGTGGATCCGTCAGGCCATCACCCGGGCCATTGCCGACAAGGCCCGGACCATCCGCATCCCGGTGCACATGGTGGAGAAGATCAACAAGCTAATTCGTGTGCAGCGGCAGCTTCTGCAAAGCATGGGCCGGGAGCCCGCTCCCGAGGAGATCGCCTACGAGATGGGCATGTCGGATGCGGAGATACAGGAGATCTTGCGAATCAGCCAGACCACTATTTCTCTGGAAACCCCAATTGGCGAGGAAGAAGACTCCGAGCTGGGCGACTTCATTGAAGATGAGGATGCCGTTCGCTCGTTTGACGCCGTGGCCCAACAACTGGAGCGGGACGGAGTGAACGAAGCTTTGGCCATGCTTCCTTATCGCGAGCGAAAGGTGATTGAGCTTCGCTTCGGGCTTAAGGGAGAGCATCCGCGGACTCTGGAGGAAGTGGCCAAACGCTTCGGGGTGACCAGGGAACGCATCCGTCAGATCGAGGCCAAGGCGCTCGCCAAGTTGCAGGCCATCGAGAAGACCCGCAGTCTCCGCAGCCGGCTGCAGTAGGGCCGGACAGCGGGTCCAGCACCGTGAAGGGCGAAGCAAGCAGCTCCGCGGCAGGCGGTGGGGAGACGCCGCTTGTCACCGCTGTGTGGCCGGTCTTCGGCATGCACTGTGCCGGTTGTGTGGCTCGGGTAGAGAAGGCGGTGCGTGAGCTGCCCGGGGTGAATGGCGCGGTGGTCAACCTGGCAAGCGGTGACCTGACCGTCACCTACGACCGGGCGCAGCTTGACGAGGCGGACATAAGACTTGCTGTCGAAAGTGCTGGTTACCGCCTAGGTTCGGCTCCGGCTTCAGTCTCGGCGGGCGTCCGGGAGGTCGAAGACGCGCTTCTCGCCGCTGAGCAGGAACGGCACAAAGAGCTGCGCGATATCCGCAACCGGCTCATCGTGGCTCTGGCGGTGGGAGCGGCTCTTTTGCTCCTGATGCTGGTGCCGGAAACCGTGGTTAGCCGCCGGTATCTGTGGATCGGCATGTTTGTGTTGGCGACCCCGGTCCAGGTTTGGGTGGGGGCGCAGTTCTACCGCGGGGCCTGGTCGGCTCTACGGCGGCGCACCAGCGACATGAACACGTTGATCGCGGTGGGCACCACCACCGCCTACCTTTACTCTACAGCCGTCACCTGGTTCCCCGAGGCATTTGCTAGGGCAGCAGACATCGGGCTGGAAACCGCCGTGTACTTTGACTCGGCGGCCATCATTATCGGCCTTGTCCTCCTCGGCCGGTATCTGGAAGCGCGTGCGAAAGGCAAGACCTCGGCGGCCATTCGGCGGCTTCTGGGCTTACAGGCAAGGACGGCCCGGGTGGTGGGGCCTCAGGGGCAGGAGATAGACATCCCGGTGGAAGAGGTCCGGGTAGGCGATGTGGTGGTTGTGCGACCGGGCGAGCGGATTCCCGTGGACGGGCTGGTGGTGGAGGGCTCGTCTGCAGTGGATGAATCCATGCTCACCGGTGAGCCGATGCCGGTCGAGAAACTGCCGGGCGACCAGGTAATTGGGGGCACCTTAAACCGCACGGGAACTTTCCGGTTCCAAGCCACCAAGGTGGGCGCGGACACGATGCTTGCCCAGATCGTGCGGTTTGTAAGGCAGGCGCAAGGGTCAAAGGCTCCCATCCAGCGTCTGGCCGACCGAGTGGCGGGGGTGTTTGTGCCGGTGATCTTGGCAGTGGCGGTGGTGGCCTTTGTGATTTGGTGGCTTTGGGGGCCCGAGCCTCGCTTCACGCTTGCTCTTCTAACCTTCATCTCGGTGGTGGTCATAGCCTGTCCTTGCGCCATGGGGCTAGCCACACCGACCGCCATGGTGGTGGGACTGGGAGCCGGGGCGGAGAATGGCATCCTGATTCGTTCGGGGGAGACTCTTGAGCGAGCCCGCAAGCTGGACGTGGTGGTGTTGGACAAGACAGGCACGGTGACCAAAGGCAAGCCGGAAGTGAGGGACGTGGTGGTGGTGCCCTCAGCGGTGCGGGGAACAGTGCTTGAGGCTGACGAGTTGCTGCGGCTTGCTGCCTCAGTGGAACGCGGCTCAGAACATCCCTTGGGGGAAGCGGTGGTGGAGGCGGCTCGTTCGCGGGGACTTGCGCTTCTTGAAATCAAGGATTTTGCGGCTGTGCCTGGGCGGGGAGTAGAGGCAACTGTTCTAGGGTGGCGGCAAGCGGAGGACGCCGCGGGGTGGCGGCAAAGGAGGGCCCCTCAGTCGAGTGAGACGGGCGCGCATGGCGAAGAGCAGCCCCTGTCCCGGGTGCTGCTGGGCAACCGCCGATTCTTGGAGGAGAAGGGCTACGCGGTGGGTGAGCTGGAGGCGACGGCGGAGCGTCTAGCCCGGGAGGGCCGGACTTTGCTCTTTGTTGCAGTGGATGGTGCGGTCTTGGGTGTGATAGGGGTGGCTGACGTGGTCCGGCCGGAAGCAGCCGCGGTGGTCAAGGAGCTGGAAAGCCTTGGGCTTGAGGTCTGCATGGTCACCGGGGATGGCTGGGAGCCGGCACGGGCGGTTGCTGAGGAGGTCGGCATCAAGACGGTGTTTGCCGAGGTGCTACCTGCTCAGAAAGCTGAGGTGGTGAAAAGTCTTCAGGCAGCCGGTAAGAAGGTGGCTATGGTGGGCGACGGCATCAACGACGCGCCGGCGCTGGCGCAGGCCGATCTGGGCGTCGCCATGGGAACGGGCACTGATGTGGCCATTGAAACTGCCGATGTGACCCTGTCCCGGGGTGACCTCACTCTGGTGCCGGCCGCCATCCGACTTAGTCGGGCCACCATGCGGGTCATCAAGCAGAATCTGGCCTGGGCCTTCGGGTATAACGCGCTCTTGGTGCCGGTGGCGGCGGGGGCCCTTTACCCTGCGCTAGGAATCCTTGTTGATCCGATGTACGCGGCCGCAGCGATGGCGCTTTCTTCGGTGAGTGTGGTGTCAAACTCCCTTAGGCTACGTCGCTTCCGCCCGAAGCGGGGGTGAGAAGGTGGCGGACCACCGTCCGTGCTAGCGGCTGAGCGCGAGGCCGCGCTGAGTCGGGATGCTAGGCGGCGTCTGTGAGCAGACGCAGGCTGGCGCCCTCGAGACTTAGCGGGGGCGGGGTTGAGACCGTAGCGCTGTGGCAAGGCGGTGCTGACTGGGGCGCGGGATAGTTGTTCTTCTGGGGGGAGAAATTTGGCGCATTTTCTCCCTCTCAAAACGAGAATTTGGCCCCAGCCGGTCCTTATGAGAAGGAGAATTTGGCCCAAGATGGTCCTTCTGAGAAGGAGAAAACGTCTTCAAGGAATGCTGTACGGGTTCGGGCGGTCTTGAGGCCGAGGGGAATGGCCAGGCTCGACACAACGGTGCAGAAGGAGCGCTGGGCGGCGACTGTAAGCCACGCCCTCGGCGGAGTGGGAGCCCGCTCGTCGGGGTGATGACGAGGCGACAGGGTTGTTCGCTCGACCCAGGGCTCGCCTGGTCGAACTAGGGCTCTGGGATGGGCACCCCTTCTTGCATCGCGTCTCCAGGCGGCTGCGAAAGAACACCGAATTCGCGGGTCTTGTTTGCGGCAGTGACGACTGGCGACCCGCGGGGAGAGCTGGTGTGGCTGGCGGTGTGGCAGATGATGGCCCAGGCTAGCGAGGTCACAAGCTGACACGTTGTAAACCGTGACTACCGCGTTCAACGCCCGGCCAGGGCAGGCATCGAGCTGTTTGGGTCGACCGTAAGTACTACAGTTTGTTTTCTAGCACGGTTACTCCTGGAGCAGGTAAGCGTAATAAGACGTAGAGCGCAGCGGCCGGGTTATGACCAAGCACGCGGTCTTTGGCCACCAGAACTGTCACTGGTGCCTCGGAGTGTTTGAAGAACAGGGAGTCGTGTCCGACGCACAGCCCCACCACGATGTTGAAATCAGTTAACTGCTCATTTAGTATTTGGGCCTGAGCAATGGGGTTGCACATGCTTTCAAATTCCTCCGTTTTTATCTTCTGGTAATCTTGGATACCAACTTGTTCCTTAGGGATGCAGCCCACTTTGCAAGCTACCGAGACGACTTTGAATCCCGCCGTTTCCAATATCTTGTTTAGTAACGGCGGCGCGAACAGACTCCTTGAGATTTAGCGTGGGGCAGAACCTAGGACCATCACCGTGGGGGTTACGACAGACTTTGTTTTTGAGCGTGCAGATGGCACACTGCGGACGCAAATCGCGCTGTGTCATATTGTCTCCCTGGAAGTTTGGTGCCATGGTGTTAACACGACAGCTGTTAGCATAGGCCTGGCCCGGCCGTCAAGCGCCGCAGTGTAGATAGGATCCGTGTTGAGCTGGCGGCCGCACCCGCTGCGAACGGTCTCAACACGCGCGGATGTTGACCTTGCGCATATAAGGGCCAGCCAGGTGCACTTTGCCACTCACGCTTCCGACGTGCAAGAGCGAAGCAGGATGGATGAGAGCGGGCCGGAGGGGTACGCTCCGTTGATTTGAACAACTGTGTTGCGTAGGTAGCCACGCGTCTTGCCTCGTCTTTAGGACCACACCTTATCCTCTCCCAGTCACGACCTCTCCGCGGGTCTTGCCTTGGGCGGGCCTGCCGGCATGCGACCTGGCCAAGACATGCTACTGCAGGCTGGCCTTGAGCTGGACGATCCGACTGTGCGCGACCGGGAGCTTCGCGCGCTGGCGGAGGCTGCAAGCGAACATCCGAGGGCCACTCTGCACTTGGTGACTCTTGCTCCGGAGAGCGTGACCCAGGTGCCGCCAAGGGTGGAGGTTCATCCGGCGGCGCCGTGGCTGACCGGGCTAAGTAACGTCTGGACACATCGGTCTACCTCACTCATCTGCTCTGCGCTATTCTGCTAGCTAGGCTGCGCTATGCTCCTAGCCAGGCGAAACCCTTAGCGAATATGGATCTACGGCCATGGACAGCTTGCGACCTGAGAGCAGCGTTGAACTCGAGAGCATCATCGAAGACTTACTTAGCACAATCGGTCAAGCTAGCAGTCTTTACTACCGTTTAGTTCTGGTTGTCGGTCCGGCCAGAAGCGGCAAGTCTGCCGTTCTACGGGAGCTCTCCAGGCGGGTTGCGGCTCGCGTCATCAACCTCAGCTCGGAGCTTTCCCAGCGG
>Ga0315298_1002233_pt1 | contig 33362 bp, 44 predicted proteins | sample WHS_1_MG_FD_203077 | JGI IMG/M metagenome (GOLD analysis project Ga0315298, IMG submission 203077) | Extremophilic microbial mat communities from Washburn Hot Springs, YNP, Wyoming, USA - WHS_1_MG | ecosystem: Environmental > Aquatic > Thermal springs > Hot (42-90C) | place: USA: Wyoming... | reverse complement strand
CAAGTGATAGAGTTGCTCTACATGATCGAGAAACTCTAACTTCTTTAAAAGCAACACAAATAGCAGCAAAAGAAGCTTACAAGCAAGCAAAGCTTGAGCCAAAAGATATTCAAGTTTGCGAAGTTCACGACTGTTTTACAATTGCAGAGATTCTTGCAATCGAAGACCTTGGATTCTTCAAAAAAGGTGAAGGAGGAAAAGCAACCGAAGAAGGACAAACAAAAATAGGTGGAAAGGTTGCTATAAATACTAGCGGTGGTTTAAAAGGTTGCGGTCATCCAGTTGGAGCAACAGGAATAAAGCAAGCAGTTGAAATTACTTGGCAACTTCGCGGTGAAGCGGAAGGAAGGAATACAAATGCTGAGATAGGAATGACCCATAATGTTGGTGGAAGTGGAGCAACCGCTGTCGTTCATATATTTAAAAGGGTGTAAAAATGGAAAGCGATGGAATTGCACTTAAGTGGAGAAGGATTCCAAACCGTTATCGCTTAGTTGGAAGCCATTGCGAAAATTGTGGAGCAGACTTTTTCCCTCCAAGAAAAATTTGCCCAAACTGTGGAAGAAAAACAAAAATGGTAGAAAAAACTTTTAGCGGTTATGGAAAAATTTATTCTTTTACAGTTGTAAGAACACCTCCTGAAGAGCATAAAGAAAATGCTCCTTATGTCCTTGCGATTGTTCAGCTAGATGAAGGACCAAAGCTTACAGCTCAAATAATAAAAAGCAATAACAAAGAAATAAAAATTGGCTCAAGAGTAAAGCTCGCTTTTAGAAGGATAACAGAGGATGGGAAAGAAGGATTAATCCACTACGGCTACAAATTTCAAATTATAGACTAGCTAAAATTAATAAATAAAACTGAGAAATAGTTTTATGCTATCCAAAATTCCAAGCTTGAATGAAAAATTTGGAAAGGATACAGATAAAGAAATTCTACGCGTTGGCATAATAGCTGAGCTCGATGCAATTAGCTTATATGAGCAACTTGCTCAAGCTACAGAAAACAAAGAAATAAAAAATATTCTACTAGATATAGCAAAAGAAGAAAAAACACACGTTGGAGAATTCCAAGCACTACTTCTAAAAATTGATAAAGAGCAAGCTTCTGAGCTTGAAAAAGGTAAAAAGGAAGTAGAAGAGAAAACTGAAAAATAAAAACACTAAATTATTGTAAAGAACCAATAAAACAAATTTTGGATATTTTTGAATTGAAATTAAAAATTAAAATTAAAAGAAAAATTTATAAAGGGGTTTGAAGTAAATAAAATCAATGCAAAGATTGTTTAGATTATTGATTTCAATTCTTCATGCTTATTCTTGGAATAATTGTCTACTTATTAAGCTACCAAGCATCGTCTCTACATTTAATATCCCATGTTAAGGCTCGATGATGCTTGGTTAAAACTTTTTGAGGGTCTTAACATGGTTGGAATAATATTAAGTGAGAAAAGGTTTTATAGGTTCTTCACCGAGTTTTTCGGGAGAAATAGCTTTATGCTTCTTAAAAGGTTATCAAAACAAAATAAGTTTGAAAAATTTGAAAACTCAACAAAATATAATATCTTAAAACTTGTTCAACTTGGGCTTATAGAAAGGAGGGATCACGTTTTCATTCCAAAAGTAAGAATCTCAAAAGAAGTTGAAGTCGATGAAGAAACATTAAAAGCTATTGTAAAAAATTTGAATAACTCTGCAAAAGCATTGCTCCTAGCGATTTACTTAAACCAAGATGGCGGCTATCTAAGACCAAGCTCGTTGTTTAGAGAAATGAGTAGAACACACATAATCGTTAGAAAGTACTTTACACCAAAAGAGCTAATTGGAAAAAGCCAAACTTCCTTGTGGTACAATTTAAAAAAGCTAATATCAGCTGAGCTTGTAAAAGCTTCAGAAGAAGGAATAAAAACAACTCAGCTAGGAAATGAAATAGCTAAGCTAATAGAAGAAGAATCAAGCTTCGAAATAGAAAATGAAGAAGTTTTTGCTTAAATTTTTCACTCAACCTTTGTGATAGTTTTAGAAAGTAATCCTATGACTTTATACATTGCAGGACGAAGTTTATATTTTTCCATTTCTTCTAAAGAAACCCATTCAGCTTTTGCAACATCACTCCCTGGTTTAATCTCTTCTTTTTCATACACGCATTCGAAAAAGTAAATAATTACGTTTTCCTTTTCAAGCTTTATGACAAATAGCAAGTTACCAACTGAAACATCCAAATTGGTCTCCTCTTTTACTTCTCTTTTAAGTGCAGCTTTTAAGGATTCACCTTTTCAACTCTTCCTGCTGGAAAAGCCCATAAACCTTCCTGATACTCTCCTTTTGCTTGTTGAACCAGAAGAAATTTGTTTTTATCTTTTTTATTTCTAATAACTGCAGCAACGTTAATAGAGAACATTTCAAGATGCTTGCTTTTCTTCTTTGTTCTCTGCTTCTTTGCTAACTTCTTCTTTGCTTTCTTTTATAACTTTTGGAAGAACAATTGGCTTAATCTCTTCTTTTCCAGGAATCTTTGTCCCTGGTAATAGAATCTTTACAGTTACTCCAATTGCTCCATATTTTGGATAAGCTGTGTAGCTTGCGATTCTTGGAAGCTTTGCTGGTTCTCCTGCTTTTGGCATGTAGCCTGCGATTACTCTTATCTTTTTTGCTCTTGCTCCTTTTGCAGCAAGCTTTCCTGCTGCAACTATCTCTGCTCCAAGAGCACCAGCTTCTATTATTTCACGAAGAGCAGAATAGATCACTCTTTTCGCATTCCTTCCCATTTCCAAAGCCCTAACAATGTTTTTTGCAACTATTCTTGGTTCAAGCCTTGGTTCCTTAACCTCTTCAACACTTATTTGAGGATTTTTAATTCCGAAATTCTTTTTTATTTCCTCTGTTAGCTCATTTATGCTTGCTCCCTTTTTTCCTATCACTCTTCCTGGATTTGTAGCATAAACAATTATTCTTGTTACCATTGGTGTTTGTTGAATCTCAACTCTTGAAAATCCAGCTCTATCTAGCTCTTTTTCTAAGAATTTATAAACTTTATGAGCTTTCAAGTTTTCTTGAATAAAGTTTCTTTCAGCAACCATTATTTTTCACCCTCTTTTATTTCTTTATTTTTTTCTTCTTTAGCTTTTGTTTCCTTTTCTATCTTTTCTTTTCTTTCTTCGCTCTTTTTTGCTTCCTTATTTTTTAATTCTTTGGCTTGTTCTTTTTCTTTTTCCTTTTTTTCTTTTTTCTCTTCTCCCTTTTCCTCTTTTTCTTTAAGTATAATTTGAACAAAAGAGTATTCGAGGTTGCTGTATCTTGGTCCTCTTTTTGGGTTTGTTGGCTTCCCAGCTCTTCTTGGACCTTTTGGAGCAATCCTTTTTTCTATTCTGTGCTTGTTTGCAACAGCATAAGCAACATAAAGATTGTCTTCGTTTAAACCCAAAAACCTTGCATTTGCAATCGCATCCCTTAGAACTTTTGCAACTATCTTTGCGCTTTTTACAGGATACCTTCCCTTTTTTCCACCAAGTTCTCTTCTATGACCAAGTTTTTTGTTGTATCTAGGATATGGAATTGGAATTATCTTTTTTGAAGCAAGCTCAAGAAGTGAAAGAGCTTCATTTGCGTTTAAGCCACGAATAAAGCTACAAGTATTTGCCAAATCTTTGTAGCTTGCGTTTATATCTCTAAGCTGAGCTTTTGCAATTTTTTCATTCTGTTTTGGTTGATAAGAATAAAGCATTTCCATTCTATCACTTTGCTGCAATGAACTTTGTACTTCTTGTTGCTCTTATTCCTGGAGCAGAGTGGATAACTCTTTTTGTTGTGTGCGAAAATTCTCCGAGCCTTCTTCCAACCATTTCTTTTGTGATCGTTATTACTTCAAACTTTTTTCCATTGTAAACTCCAAATTTTAAGCCAATCCATTGTGGCAGAATAACAGCTTCTCTTATGTGTGTTTTAATTATCTTGTCCTTTTCCTTTCCTTGTTTCTTTATTTTTTCAACTTTCTTAATTAGCTGAGCATAAGCAAAATTCTTTCCTTCTAAAAGCCTTTTTAAAGCTCTCCTAGCTCTTGAATCAACGATTTTTGAAAAATCTTCAATACTCAAATTCTGAAGTTCCTCTTCTGTTAAACCCTTAAATGTAAAAACTCTTGCCATTATCTCTTCCTCCTTCCAACTCTTCTTGCTGCAATATGACCATGCTTTGCGCCTGGTGGAGCATTTCTTGAAACCATGCTTGATTTACCGCGATGATGCTCCTTTCCACCAAACTTTGTTTTTACCAATCTATTCTTAGGCCACATTCTATTTAGAGCTTTCATTCTATAATAATTCTTTCCAGCTTTCATTAAAGGAGCTTCATTCCTTCCGCTTCCTGCAACTCTTCCTATTTGAGCTCTGCATTTTGGATTGAATATTCTTATTTGTTTTGAAGGGAGCATTACCTTTACTCCTTCCTTTTCATGAGCTATAACATAAGCTGAAGTTCCAGCTGCTCTAACAAGCCTTCCCCCATCACCAGGATTGATTTCGATATTATAAATTTCAGTTCCATCAGGAATCTTTTCAAGAGGAAGAACGCTTCCCAAGCTTGGTTTTGCATTTTCAGAAACTTCAATTTCGCTACCTGTTGAAATACCTTTTGGAGCTAGCATTAAAGCTTCACTATTGTTTTCGAACTTAACCTTCATCAATACTCCTGTTCTTTCAGTTGCTTCAACAAAATCTTCAACATAGCCTTTACCTTCTAAACCAGAATAGCTTAGATTAACTTTAAAACGATGGCTAGGTCTTCTGAAAGCAGGTCCTCCTTTCCCAAACCTTTGCTGAATCGGTGTTTTCATAATTTCACAAAAGCTTAAGCTTCAAAGCAATATCTTCAGCCTTAAATTCTTTGTTAAGTTTTATAAAGGCTTTCTTTCCCTGTTTTGTCCTTGCAACTCTAATTTTTTCAACCTTTACTCCAAATAATTTTTCGAATTCTTCTTTTATATCTTTTTTTGTAGCAAGGTCATTAACTATAAATGTTATTGTATTATTTTTTTCTATTTCGCTTATAGCTTTTTCTGTTGCAATCGGATAAAGCAAAATTTTCATATTTCTCCCTTTATTTTTCTTACTTCTTCAAGCTTTATATTTTTCAAAGATTCTTCAAGCTTTTCCAAAGCTTTCTTGCTCCAAACAACTATTCTTGGGTTTGCATTTGGAGCAATGAACATTACTCTAAGCTCATCAACGCTACAAGCATTAACACCAGCAATGTTTCTTGCTGCTTTTATAATCTTTGCTTCTTTGCTTGAAGCAACTATTAGAATAGATTTTTTGTATTTAACAATTCTGCTCGTTCTTCTTTTTTTCTTTATTTTTGGTTCTGGTTTTAAAAGATTGCCAAAGCCAAGGGAAGCTAGGAATGAATAAACATCTTTTGTCTTTGAAATATCCTCAATTTTTGAATCAACAACTATTGGAAGTGGGATCGAAGATTTTGCTTTTAGAGAATAAGCAACCGCATGCATCAAAGCAAGAAGGTATTCCTTTCTATTCATTCTTTCTATTATTTTTTTCTCAACCTTTGGAGGATGTGCTCTTCTTCCTTTAACAGAGCTTGGAATTCCTTTTACATTTCCCATTACCCCTCCTCCAAGCTTTTCTCTTGGAAGCTTTGCCCTTCCACGGTTTTTTAAGCTTCTAAACGCTCCTTTTCTTCCAATGTATTCAGCTGTTGTTTGCATTCCAGCAAGTGGAAACCTTCCCTTTGGTTGAAAAAGATAACTTCTCTCAGCCAAAAAAGCTCTTTCAATAAGCTCTATATTTGGCTGTAGCTCAAAAATCTTTGGGAGCTGAATTTTTTCCTCTTCTTTTGCATCTAAGCCTAGAACTTTTGCTTCCATTAGCTCACACTAATTAACTTTGGTTTTTTAACTTCTTTTACATTTGCTCTTATAGCTTTTCTAATTCTTATAAGCCTTTTTGCTGGACCTGGGACAGAACCTTTTATTAGAATATAAGTATTCTTTACTACTCCATAGTTTTTAAACCCTGCTTCTTGAGAAAGTTCTTTTGCTTCTCCAATTTTTAGAATTCTTTTGTTGTATTCTGTTCTTCTATGGAATCCCATCTGTCCTGCCATTGGAACAGTATAAATAACTCTTGCTGGATGGAATGGACCAAGAGTTCCAACATGCCTAATCTTTCCTGTTGCTTTTCTTCTTTGCTCATGAACTCCAAACCTTTTTACTGGTCCTTGCCAGCCTTTTCCTTTTGTTACACTAACAACATCAACATATTCCCCTTCTTTAAAAACATCGCTTGCTTTAATCTCCTTTCCAAATATGCTTAGAGCAAATTCAAGTTTTTTATTTATATCTTCGCCACCAATTGCAACCTCAAATTTTTGTGGCTTTTTTCTTCCTATTGTTGTTTTTGAAGGGTCTATAAAAAGAAGTGCTTTAATATCGTTTACTTTCCCATTTTCAAAAAACTTCTTAATCTCATCGATTGTTGAAATTTTTTTAATGTTAAGCTTTTTTGCCTGCTCGCTATAAAATTCTTTAACAGCTCTTTTTCCATAAGCGTCTTCAGAATAAAATCTTAGACCATAAACATAAACCGGTGGAACCTCTAGAATTGTGCAAGCTTCTCTTTTTTCCATTCCTTTAGATGGAGATTCTGTATCATCTATAAGCATTGCTTTTGTCATCCCAACTTTATAAGCTGCAAGCCCAAGAAGTGTTGCGGTAGCAACATTTGGCCAACTTCTTATTCTTTGAACTTCCTTTTTTGCTCTTTTCCTTGGCCAGAAAGCCATTGAGCCATGTCTTGGTTCATACCATTTGCTCATTCTATTCACCAAAGATTGCTCCAAAGCCTTTTTCAGCTTTTTCTGCTTGGTCTTCTATTTTCTTAGCTATTTCTTCTTCCTCTTCTTTCTTTAATCTTTTCAAGCTTTTTATTCTTGCTAGCTTCTTCTCAGCCTTTTCAAAAAAGTTAAGAGGAGCATCAACAACTAGCAAATATTCATAAGTTTTTCCAAACTCTTTCCCTTCTCTTATTTCAACACCCTGCCTAACAAAAATCACATCAAAAAGCTCATCATTTTTCTTCATTTCTTCTATTTTTTCAATTGGAAGATTTTGAGCATAAGGATCAAAAGAGATAAGGTCTTTAACTTCCTTCAAATCCTCTTTTGAAAAAGAGTAGACCCTTTTCATTCTTTCACCCTTCTATTAGCTTAGCGTTTATTGTTCCTTCCCTACCTGGTCTATTTAGAACAACTGCTTTTCCGAGCTCTGTTTCAATTATAGCCCCTTTTGTTATTATGTTTAGCCTGAAGAAGTTTCTATTATCCTTTGTTTCAAGAACATTTTTTATCTTAGCTTTTTTGTAGCCTTCTTTTGTTAAAACATTAGCAAAAACAGCTTTTTTAAGCCTAATTTTTGGCACTCCACCCTTACCATGTTCCTTTTTTCTTTCTTCTTTATCACTAAGCTTTGTTTGAGTAAAGTAACCTCCTTGCTCATGCTTTCTCTTTATTCTTATTCTTCTATACCTTTTACCACTACCATTTTTTGATTCTAGAGCCTTTCCATGATACTGCTTGCTCATTAATGGAATAAAATCACCTACATAAATTTAGTGAATTTTAATTTAAATACTTTTTGAAAAGTAGGAGAAAAAAAGAAAAATGAAAAATGAAAAAAATAAGCATGGAAAAAATTGAAAAACTTGCTAGGCTTTTGGTTGATTATTCAACACAAGTAAAAAAAAGAGATAGAGTACAAATAACTTGCGATTACCCTGCAGCTGAGCTTGCTCTTGAAATTTATAAATACTCTTTGCAGAAAGGTGCAAACCCATGGATAAAAGTTGATATTCCTGGAAGAAGATACATTTTTTATAAATATTCACAAAAACAACAACTTCTTTTCTTTCCAGAGCATGAAATGTATGAAATAAAAAACACAGACGTTTACATTGCTCTTAGAGCCCCAACAAATGTAAAAGAGCTTGCAAGCATAGACCCTAAAAAGCTCTCAACACATATGAAAACTTTAAAACCAATAACAGATTGGAGAGTTGAAAAAACAAGATGGAGCCTTTTTTATTATCCAACAGAAGCACAGGCTCAAGAAGCTGGAATGTCGTTAAAAGAATATGAAGATTTTGTTTTCAATTCTTGTTTTTTGGATTGGAAAGCTTTATCCAAAAAAATGCAAAAAATAAAAAATAAGTTGGAAGAAACAAAAAATGTAGAAATTTTTGGAAAAGAAACACAGCTAAAGTTTAGTGTAGAAAAAAGAAAGGCTGTTGTTGCTGATGGAAAATACAACATGCCAGATGGAGAAGTTTTTACAAGCGTTGTAGAAAACACTACAAACGGCGAAATCTATTATGAGATTCCAGCTGTTTATATGGGGAATGAAGCTGAAGGAATAAAGCTAAAGTTTAAGAATGGAAAAGTTGTTGAAGCAAAAGCAGAAAGAGGTGAAAAATTCTTAAAGCAAATGCTTTCAACAGATGCTGGAGCAAAAAGAATTGGAGAATTTGGAATTGGATTAAACTATAAAATAAAAAGGGCTGTAAAAAACATCTTGTTTGATGAAAAGATTGGCGGAACGATTCACACTGCTCTTGGAAACGGTTACAAGGAAACACTAAGCAAGAATGTTTCTGCAATCCATTGGGATATTATAAAGGATTTAAGAAAGAATGGCGAAATATATTTTGATAAAGAGCTCGTGATGAAAAATGGAAAGTGGTTAATTTGAACACAGAAGAAACAATCCTATTTATTCTAAAAAACTTTAAAGTCATTGCTGTTGTTGGTTGCTCAAGAGATGAAGCAAAAGAAGCTCACAAAATTCCAAAATATTTAAAAGAAGTTGGCTACAAAATAATTCCAATCAACCCAAATGCAGAATTTATTCTTGGAGAAAAGGCTTATCCAAGCCTGCTTGATGTAAAAGAAAAAGTTGATGTTGTTGATGTTTTTAGACCAGCAAAAGAAGCTTTGGAAATTGCAAAACAAGCAAAACAAATCGGAGCAAAAGCTGTTTGGCTTCAGTCAGGAATAATAAGTAAAGAAGCAGAAGAATTTTGCAAAAATAACAACATTCTTTTTGTTGAAAATCGTTGCATGATGGTCGAGCATGCAAAACTAAAAAAAGAAGGAAAAATTTAGTGGACTCAGCGGGATTCGAACCCGCAACCTCCTCCACGCCAAAGAGGCGCTCTACCATTGAGCTATGAGCCCATATTTTATTATTTACTTTTAAAAATTTAAAGCTTAGTCCTTATCCTTATCTTTATCTTTAAATTGCTATTTTTCTATTCTCCTTATTCCCCCTTCTCTTTTTTGAGTAAGCTGGGAAAGAATTTGAAGAAGCTGCTCTTCTGTTAGCTTTGTTTTTAGCCTTCCAGAATTTACAAGCTGAATAATTAAAGCAATTACAGCATCATAAAGCTCAGGATTTACAAGCCTTACATTCATCAACCTTTCATAAGCTTTAGCATCCAAATAAATTCTAGCTATGTTCTTTTTTTGTATTTCAAGCTCTTGCTTTTTTTGTAGCTCCTTCAATCTTTTTTGGAGCATTTTGTTGTATTCTTCTTCATCCCCACCTTCCATTTTTCTTTCACCTAAGCTTTTGATTTCTTTATTTCACTACTTAGCTTGTCTAAAAAAGCTTTTCCTTTTGGAGTAAGTTCCCTACCTTTTTTTGTTGTTCTTACAAAACCAACCTTCTCAAGTTTTTGAAGGGCTTTTCTGATTATATTTCCACCAGCTTTTACATGCCTATGTGGAGCAACACCTCTTGATTTTCTTCCACCGTATTTATGCCTTAATCTAGAAACACCCTTTGGTCCATTTATATAAAGGTATCTAAGAAGGGAAGCGCATCTAATGTACCAAAAATCATCTTGCTGTGGTGGTCTTTCAGCATGAGCACCAGTTTTAACAAAATATACCCACTCTGGTGGCTTCAATTCTTCTATCTTTTTTAGCTCTTCAGCTGCTCTTTCTATCAATTGTTTAGCTTCTACATCATAAACACTCATCTAATCACTCTATTATTTTGGAAAAAAGCTTTTATAAACTTTTTATTTGAAAAATAAAAAGTGGAAAAATGAAAGAAATTGAAATATTGGAGGATGAAAAGGAAAGGCTTGTAATACTTTTCAAAAACGAAGAGCCGAGCTTTCTAAATCTTTTAAAGAGCAAGCTTCTTGAGCAAGAAGAAGTAAAATTTGCTAGCGTGGAGAAAGAGCATCCAGAAATAAACAATGTAACCTTCAAGATAGTAACAACTTCAGCAAGTCCAAGGAAATGCTTGGAAAAAGCACTTAATGAAGTTGAAAAGGAAATCGAAGAAATTGAAAAACTCTTCAAATTGTAGTTTTATGGAAATCAAAAAAGGGATAAGGATAATTGCAATAGATGACTTTCCTATAAAAGGAGAAATTGTTCCAATTGTTGGTGTTGTCTATAGAGAAAACAATTTAGAAGGAGTAATAACTTCGAAAGTTAAAAGGGATGGAGAAGATTCAACAAACAGAATTATAGAAATGATAAAAAAATCAAAATTTAAAAATCAGATAAAAATTGTTGTAATTCATAGCTTAATGCTCGCTGGTTTTAATGTCGTAGATTTAGAAAAAATTGAAAAAAATTTAAATGTGCTAGCTATCGCAGTAGCAAAAACAAAACCAAATAAAAACAAAGTTAAAAGAGCATTAAAAAATCTTGGCTTTGAAAAAAAGATCGAGCTTATTGAAAAAGTAGAAATGGCAAAACAAGGAAATTTTTTCATCCAAGGGATAAAGATTAAAGAAAAATTAAAAACATTAAAAAACTTTGATATAATAACTCCAATAAGGGTAGCTCATAAAATAGCAACTGGAATTGGTAAAGGCGAATCTGATGGCAAGCTCTAGAAAAATTTCTCTATCCGATATCTTCTTTATACTAGGATTTGTTTTCATCATAGCTTATATCCTTCTAAAAATGGAAATACTTGCGATACTTGTTTTTACATTTTTTGTGCTAAGCATTTATTTTGATATAAAAGAAGGTATTAAAAAAAGTGGAGTAGTTGGCTACTTAAAAGATTTTGTTATTAGTGTTTTGGTCATTGTATTTTTTTGGATTGCTTCAATTGTTATTCTGCAAACACCTTCCCCATACAATGCAATAGCAAGTTGTAGTATGCTCCCTTATCTTCAAAGGGGTGATGCTGTAGTACTTAAAAAAGCTGATTTAACAAAAGTGGCACCCGTTGTAAATGTAAACTCCTCTTTCATACAAGATTTATTTTTAGAATTTAAAAATCAAGAGGTATGTGCTGCCTGTAATGAAACAATCTGTTCTATTACACGAATACCTGAAAACTCAAATTTTTTTGTTTATTCCTTTAAAGAAAGAAAAATTGTAGAATCAAAACTCAATATAACTTGTGGGGAATGTACACAAATTTTTTCAAATGGAAGCATACAAAAAATTCCATGTTTCAAATTTCTTACCATAGGGAATAAAAAAATATTTCCAAATAAAAACAACTCAATAGTTGTTTATGAAACAAGCAGTTCTGATTCAATGGAAGGTCCAATAATCCATAGAGCGGTTGTTGTTTTGAACGCAAGCAACAATTATTTTGTTTTAACAAAAGGTGACAACAATCCAGATTTGGATTTTCAGTATGGAGTAGCACCAAAGAATTCAAGTAGCATAATTGGAGAGGTTATATTTAGAATTCCAATTTTAGGGTATGCAAAACTTTTTCTATTCGGACAGTTCTCTCAGCCAGTTGGTTGCAATTTTACAATAAAAAGTTAGAATTTTAAAAGTTAATTGGAATAAATTATCATGGAAGAGAAAGAAAAAAAGAAATATTTGCTAATTATTTGCGTTGATGTGGATAATGATTTAGAACAAAAAACTGGTATTAAGGGGCCAGTGGTTGGAAGGGACAAAAATTTTGAAGCTGCAACAAAACTTATGCTCGCCGACCCTGAGGAGGAAGATGCAAACACAATGTTTGCAGCAATAAAAGTTTTTGATGAGATTCATAAAACTCAAAAGAATGTAGAAATAGTTACTCTAACAGGAGCTCCTGGTTCTTATACCGCAGGTTTTGAAATAGGAAAACAGCTCGATTCTGTATTAGAGAGTATACCTGCTAATTCTTGTATCTTTATAAGTGATGGTGCAAGCGATCAAACAGTTTTGCCAATAATCCAATCAAGGTTGAAGATAGAAAGTGTAAAAGTAGTTAATGTCAAACAAGCAAAGGGTGTTGAAGCAACTTATATTACTCTTCTTGAAAAATTGAAGGAACCACATTTTGCAAGGATCTTTTTTGGTATTCCAGCTCTTATTTTATTGCTTATAACCATAAGCTATATTTTTGGCTATGGGTTGCTCTTACCAGGAATTGTTTTGGGAGTTTATTTATTAATAAAAGGTTTTGGGATAGAAGACACAATATTTAGACTTCTTAGATCATTTGCAATAAGCACAAAAAGAGTAAGCTTTGGTTTTTACCTTCTTTCACTTATAATTTTGTTTATAGCTATTGCTATTGGAATTTCTAGCTTTTACACATATTTAAATCGTGGAGAAATATTGGCTATAGGCTATGGATTAAAGGACTTCTTATCCCTTCTCGGCTTTGTACTATTATTTTTTGGAAGTGGAAAGCTTACGGATATTTATCTTAGAAAACAAGAATTGAGCATACCTGGAATGCTTTTCTTCTTAGGAAGTTTGGGAATTGCCTGGTTTGATTTTTATGCCCTTTCCTTATGGATAATTGCAAAGATTTACTTCTATCAACTTGTTGAAGGTGTGTTGCTTTCTGTTGTTATACTTTATTTAATCCATATTTTAACAACAAGTATTGCTAAAAAAATCTTGAAAGAAAAAAAGATTGTTGGAAAGGAAGTAATAGACAAAACTGGAGCAAAAGTTGGAAAGATTGCTGAAGTAAATTTGGCTCAATCAGTTTTAAAAGTTGAAACTTCATTTAAAACAATTATAGAAATACCATTTGAGAATATTATTAATATTGGTGAAAAAATAGTTGTTTCGTTGTGATATAATGATAGAGAGAATAAAAACGGGTATTGAAGGTCTTGATGATCTCCTCTATGGTGGAATACCTGTTGGAAGCCAAGTATTTATAGTTGGTGGTCCTGGAACGGGAAAAACGCTTATGTGCAGCGAATTTCTTTTTCATGGTGCTGAAGCTGGTGAGGCCGGTATTTTCTTTGCACTAGAAGAACCAGCAAGCTCAGTAATAAAGAATACGATTGAAACATTTTCTGCTTTACCATTCAAAAAATACATCGATTCAAATTTAATAAGCTACGTTGATATTTCATTAGAAAAAGAGGAATATGGTATAGGAAAATTTGCTCAAAGGCTAGAAGAGGAAATAAAGAAAAGAAATTCAAAAAGAGTAGTTATAGATTCTGCTACATTGGTAAAATATTTAAGTAGCGACCTACTTTCTTATAGAAAAAACATGGTTGGAATTCTTCAGAAATTAAAATCTTTGAACGTAACAAGCTTTTTTACTGGTGAGCTAAACACACTTAAAAGGGAAATCGCTTTTGAACCAGAACATTATATAGCAGATGGATTAATAAGCCTTTACAACATCCTTAGTGATTCAAAAAGATTTTTGGGCTTGGAAATTTTAAAAATGCGCGGAACAAAGCATAGCAAAATGTTTGTTCCATTTGAAATAACTTCTGAGGGAATAAAGGTAAAAACTTATGAAAAATAAAAAGAGTGAAGAGAAAGAAGCTGAAAGGTTTAGAATAGCAATTTATTTACTAGTATTTTTTCTTGCTCTTTTTTTATTTTCTAGATTAATTTCTTATCTTCTTGGAGGAGGTAGTGGAATCGAAAAATGCAAAGGAATCATTTTCCAAAGTTTTAGAGAAGATTGCTTCCAAAAACTTGCTCTTGAAACAAAAAACATTTCAATTTGTAATTTCACAATAAATAGAGATAATTGCTTAACAAGCATAGCAATTGCACAAAGAAATATTTCAATATGTAATATTGTTGGAGTTAAGTGTGTAAATTCTGTTGCAAATTTGGTTCCTCAAAGCGAATGCTTAAAACTCGTTGGTGGTCTAAAAGACTACTGTCTGCTTGAAAAAGCCTTAAATAGCACAAACGGATCAATTTGCAATTTAATTGAAAATTTAAGCACTCGGGAGTTGTGTAAGAAAACTATTCTTCAAAAACAAATTGCAACTTCAAAAAACTTCTCAATATGTGAAAATCTTTCAAATACTGAAAAGCTCTTGTGCTTGGAAACTGTTGCTAGAAATTTGAATACCTCAATACCAAAACAGTATCTACGCTGGTTTAATTATTCTCAATCTTATTCAAATACATCAGTTTCAAACATGACAAATCTAGTAAAAATAATAGGGAATCTATCACTTATATATCGTGCTATTTCTACAAAAAATCTAAGTATTTGTTCGACTCTTCCACTGAACCAATCGGTCTCATGCTATCTACTTTTTGCTCTTAATACAACAAATATAAGTGTATGCAATTACTTGCCACCCGATAAAGTAGATTCATGCAAGCAACTAGTAAACTTTTATATTTCAAGAACTGTCTAATTTTTATTTTCAAAATTCAAAAAATAAAAAGTGGAAAAAGGAATTGTTGAAAGAGTAACTAAAGATGGAAGCATTATACTTACTGCTGAAGGTATAAAAAAAGTTCCAGTAATTTTAAGCGAGGGGGAAGTAGTAGATACTATAACGTTTGAAAAAATAGAAGAAACAAAAGCAAAGGATGAAATACTACAAAAGCTAAACGAGAAAATTGAAAAAGAAATTGATGAAAAAATAGAACTTAACGAATTTGAAAAGGAAATTTTTGAAAACAAAGAGCTTCTTAAAAAGTTAAAAGAAGCTGCAAAAACAATCAAACTCTCTATAATCGAACAAAGAGATTTTATTGTTAGATTTCACGCTGATGCTGATGGGGTATGCGGAGCACTTGCAATAAAATCTTTAATGAAAGAAGATTATTTTGGAAAGGCTTTTTTTATACCACAGAGGGTAGCATGTTACTCAAAAATGGATTTAGAAAATGACAATTTCCTTTGCATTTCATTAAAAAATCCAATTTTAATTTTTATAGATTTCTCACCAGATAAAGAGATTTTAAAACAAATAAGATTTGAAACAATTATCATAGACCACCACCCAACAAATATAGAAACTTCTATAAACCCTTGGAATTTTAATATGGATTCCAAAATTACTGCTGGCTTACTTTCATGCTTTATAGCAAAGTTGCTAACAAAAAAAGATTTTGATTTTTTGGAAAAGATTTCTCTTCATGGTGATAGAAGTCAGCTTTTAACTGAAAGGGATGAAAATTTCGTAAAGATTGCAATAGCCACTGATTTCTTAATAAGCAAAAGGAAAATTTCAAGCATAGAAAAAATTTTAAGTAACAAAGAAATCATAGAGGAGGAGTATGAGGAAGCAAAAAATTTAATAGAAAATGCATTGGCTTTAGCAAAAAAATTTGAAAAGGTAATAAAAATTGGTAATTATTCCATTTATATCCTTAATTTAAAAAGACAAAAAAGCTATCCACAACCTGGAAAGCTTGTTTCAATTTTTCATGAAAGATTAAACGATGAAAACGCTATAACAATTGGGGTTACAAAAAACACTTTTTCTGTGAGAGCTGGAAAAGAAATTTTGAAAAAGGTTAATTTGTTTTTGTTGCTTCAAAATATTGGTGCAAATTTTGGCGGGCATAAAAATGCATTTAGTGTAAAAATAGATGAAGAAAAAAATGTTTTAAAGAGGTTTATAAAAGAATTACAAAATGCTTTGAAATAAAAAATATAAAGTTAAAAAATAAAATATATTTGAAGCCCCTTCGTCTAGTGGCCAAGGACATCGGGCTTTGGACCCGAGGACACCGGTTCGAATCCGGTAGGGGCTATTAAAAATTTGATTTGAGAAATAAAAATTGCAAGATGAAGAAACGAAGTATTGCTGAAAAATGAAGAAAAGAGGGTCAACTGATTGCACTTTCTTTTTCTACTTGAAGTTTCGTAGTAAAGTCTTCTACAGAGTATTTAAATTCAGAATCGTCCTTTATTACCTTTCTTTCTTTAAGTACTTCTCTTGCAAGCAAAAAGTAAACAAGTGCTAATGAAGCTCTTCCTTTGTTATTTACGGGAATAATAAAATCAACAAATTGAGCAGTGTTATCAGTATCACAAAGTGCAATAACTGGAATATTCATCAAACCTGCTTCTTTTATTGCCTGCTTTTCATTTCTTGGATTGCTTACTATAATTAATTTTGGCTCAACAAAATTTTTGTTGTTTGGATCTGTCAATGTTCCTGGTATAAATCTTCCTTTTACTATTTTGCATCCAACAACTTCAGCAAACTTTTCAGCTGGAGTAATTGCATAAATTCTAGAAGCTGTAACCAAAATTTCTTCTGGTTTATAATTTGATATCAATTTAGCAGCTAATCTAATCCTTTTATCAATTTCTTCTATACTCAAAATATTTATTCCATCCTTTCTAGTGGAGAATATGAATTTTTTCATTCCAGGCATTTTAAATTTTGTACCTATATGTACTCCTGCTTCTAGGTATGTTGCTTTGCTCACCAATAATTTTTCATCACTTTTTCCTTTTTCCATGGTAACCATTTTATTTTTTAACAAGACTTCTTTAAAAATTTTTAGATGTTTATATTGCTTTGAACACAAAATGCAAAATAAAAATATAAATAAGAGATTGGAAATTTTCTAGATGGATACAAAAGATTATTACAGCGAAGAGCGTCGTGAAGAAAGTTTTAAGAAAAGTGCAATTTTTAAGAATGGTTCGCTTGAGGGATTTTCTGTAACTAAAGTAGAAGGGGTTGGAATAAGGATTTTAAGAGACAATAAACTCCTTTTCTGTTCAACAAATGAGATGAAAAATAAAAAGAGAATAAAGGAAATTAAAAACTTTAGAACAAACTTTAAGGATTTTAGAGAGGTACACTTTTCAAAAGAAAAACCAAGCAAAGCAAAATATTCGATTAAACAAAAAAAGAAAGTTGAAGATGTAGATGAAAAAGAAATCTTGGAAATCATAAAGGATCTTGATTCTATTTTTGTTGAAGAAGGTATTAAAAATAGGTTCATTATATTTTCTTTAACAAGTAAAAAACAAGAGTTCGAAAATAGTGAAGGAAGCAGAATAATCTCTCATATCCCAAGAATAATTTTGAGTTACCTTATTACAATAAATGAAAAAAGAAGCATACAAAGATATAACGATATTGGTTTCTGTGGTGGATTAGAAAAAATCTCACCACAAATATTTGAAAATGTAAGAGAAGAAGTAAAAGAGTTGAAGGAAGTTGCAAAAAAAGGAAAAAGGATTGGGCTAAGGAAAACAAATGTTGTGTTAAGTAGTGAATTAACTGGGATAGCAGTACATGAAAGTATTGGTCATCCAACTGAGGCTGATAGGATTTTTGGAAGGGAAGCTGCACAAGCTGGTGAAAGTTATATAAAACCAAACAATCTAAAAATGAAAGTTGGTAATAAAATAGTAAATATCGCTGATGACCCAACAATAAAAGAATATGGCTTTTTCTTATATGATGATGAAGGAATAAAAGCAAGAAGAAAAATTCTTGTTAAAGAAGGAAGAATAAATGAATTGCTATTAAATAGAGAAACTGCTTTTGAATTAAAAACAAAAAGTAATGGAAGTGCAAGAGCTTCATCCTACCGTGTTGAACCAATTGTTAGAATGAGTAACACTTTCTTGTTACCAGGAAAAAAAAGTTTTGATGAACTAATCGAAGAAGCAAAAAATGGAATATTTATAAAAACCTTTATGGAGTGGAACATCGACGATCTAAGGATAAATGAGAGATACACTGGTGGAGTTGCATACTTTATTAAAAATTCAAAAATTGAAGAACCAGTAATATTTCCAGTAATAGAAACGACAACATTCAATTTTTGGAGTAGCGTAAGTGAAATCGGAAACGATTTAAGTTTCAAAGCTGCAACTTGTGGTAAAGGGGAACCGATGCAGGATATACCAGTAACAACTGGTGGTCCCTCTGTGTTGCTTAAAAACGTGAGAATATGGAGCAGGTAAATGAAAAATTTGCTAAGGTTATTTTTAAAACTCTAGAAAAGGAAGTGTCCGATTTAATAGTTTTCCTTACGAATGAAAAAAGAAGAGATGCAAAATTCTTCAACAATAAAATAACAAAAGTAGAGTATTCAACAAATCTAACTCTTAATGTTTTCTTTGCAAAGGATAAAAGAATAATGTTTTCAGAAATTCCGACACAAAATCTTGAAGAAGCAAAAAAGTTTTGTAAAAAATTGGTTGAAATCTCAAAAATTCTTCCGCAAAAAGAGGATTATTATGGTATTGCAAAAAATGGTTTTAAGTATAAAAAACTTTCAAATTTTGATAAAAATATAGAAGAAGGAGAAGGGTTGGAAAAAGTAGAAAATGCGATAGATTTAGCAAGCGATAAAGGAAGAGCAAGTGGAATTCTTTCACTTAAAGCAATTTATTCATATTTAATTTCATCTGGAGGAACTGAAATAGAAGAAAAATCTACAAAATATTATTTCTCTTTTAGGTTCTTAAAAAAGGATTACTTTTCAGCACATAAAGCAGTCTGTGGGGCTTTTCTAAAACAGCTTGATACTGAAAAGGTTGCAAGTGAAGCAATAGAATTAACAAACTTAACAAACAAGATTCTAAGCATTAAAACAGGTAATTATTTTACTATTTTTGAACCCCTTTCCTTTTCTTCTTTTGTATCAAATTTTGCTTCAGCAGCTTCAATATTTGATATAGAAGCTGGATTTTCATTCTTAAACAAAAAACTTAAACAAACGGTTGCTTCAAAAGAAATTTCTATTATTGATGATCCTTTGCTTGAAAATGGCTATAATTCAAGAAGCTTTGATGATGAGGGAGTAGCTACAAGAAAAAAGTATATAATAAAAGATGGTGTTCTCGATACATTCCTTTTTAATACATCTTATGCAAGAAAGTATAAAACAAAAACAACTGGAAATGCTGGGCTAATAGAACCTCTTCCCTTTAATTTAATAGTTAAAGGAAAAAATGAAAGAAAAAAAGAAAAAATTATCGAAGAAATAGAAGAAGGAATATGGGTAACAAACAACTGGTATACAAGATTTAATAATTACTCAACTGGAGACTTTTCAACATTACCTAGGGATATAATTTTTTATATAAAGAATGGTGAGATAAAAGGTGCATTAAAGCAAATAAGGATAAGTGATAATCTACCTAGAATGTTCTTAAACATCAAAGCAATAGGTAAAGAGAAAGAGCAGGTAAGATGGTGGGACTCTCCCCTTCCTGTAGTTTCTCCTATAGTTGGAATAGATAAAGTTCACTTCACATCAGTGGAATGAAAATGAAGTATGGATTTTATAATATTTACAAAAAACTTAGAAAGCATTTTGGTTTCCAAAATTGGTGGCCGGCAAAAACAAAGTTTGAAATACTTGTTGGTGCAATTCTAACACAACAAACATCTTGGAAGAATGTTGAAAAAGCTATTAAAAAACTAAGAAAATCTGGACTTTTAAATGAAAAGAACCTTAAAAATGCAAGTACAAAAGAAATAGAAAAAGCTATAAAAAATGTAAACTTCTACAAAACAAAAGCAAAAAGGCTTAAAGAAATTGTCAAAAACTTAGATAAAATAAGAAAGGAAAAAGAACAAAAAAAGATTAAAGAATTTTTGTTAAGTTTGAATGGAATAGGAGAAGAAACTTGTGAAGTATTAATGCTCTATTATTTTAATTTTCTTGATTTTGTTATAGATGCTTACACAATAAGAATCTTTGAAAGAGTATTTAACAGAAAATTCAAAAGAAATGAGCTTAAGAAGCTTATTGAAAATGAAATACCAAAAGATCTAGAGCTTTATAAGGATTTTCATGCTCAGCTTGATGAACTTGGAAAAAATTATTGTAAAAAAGAACCGAGATGCAAAGAATGTCCACTTAATAAGATATGTAGCTACAAAGAAAAAATTTTAAAGTAAAAATTCTAAATCAATTCATGAGCAAATTCGATTTGTTTTTGGAAAATGGGAGATCAATCATCCTAGCGTATGACCACGGTATAGAACACGGACCTACAGATTTTAATGAAAAGAGTATAGACCCAGAACTTATCATGGAGATTGCAGAAAAGGGTAAGTTTAATGGAATTGTACTACAAAAAGGCCTTGCAGAAAAATACTACAATGGAAAAGTTCCATTAATTTTAAAGGTCAATGGAAAAACAAAGATACCCGGAGGCGACCCAATTTCAAGACAAAATTGTTCAGTTGAATATGCAGTAAGTCTTGGGGCAAAAGCAATTGGCTACACGATTTATCCAGGAAGCATTTATGAAAGCATAATGCTAAAAGAATTTGGAAAAATACAAGAAAAGGCTAGAGAATATGGCTTAGCGGTCGTTGCTTGGGTTTATCCAAGAGGCCAAGCAGTAACAAATGATATAAGCAAAGAAATGGTTTCTTATGCTGCAAGAGTTGGTCTAGAGCTTGGTGCAGATGCTGTTAAAATAAAGTATACCGGAGACCCAGAAAGCTTTAGATGGGCTGTAAAGGCAGCTGGAAAAGCAAAAGTTTTGATGTCTGGTGGTCCAAAGGCTCCAACAGAAGAAGATTTTCTAAAACAAGTAAAAGGAGTTCTGGATGCTGGAGGTGTTGGAGTTGCAGTTGGAAGAAATGTATGGCAACATGATGAACCATTGAAAATGGCAAGAGCTGTAAGAGCCTTGGTAATAGAAGGAAAGAGTGTAGAAGAAGCATTAAAATTTGTTAAAAGGTGAAAAGATGAGAATTGGTATTTTAACTGGTGGTGGAGACTGCGCTGGACTTAATGCTGTGATAAGAGCAATAGTAAAAAGAGCTGAAGACTATGGATGGGAAGTTATTGGAATAAAATATGGATGGAAAGGACTTTCAGAAAACGAACCAATTGCTGAGAAATTAAGCTTTAAAGATGTAAAAAATATCCACAGAGTTGGGGGCACGATATTAAAAACTTCAAGAACAAACCCATTAAAAACTGAAGAAGGAAAGAAAAAAGTCTTAGAGAATATAAAAAAGCTTAAATTGGATGCGCTAATAGCTATAGGTGGGGATGACACTCTTGGAGTAGCTGCAAAACTTTATGAAGCTGGTGTAAAAGTTGTTGGAGTTCCAAAAACAATGGACAACGACCTTTCAGAAACAGATTTCACATTTGGTTTTGATTCTGCAGTTAATGAAGCAATGCATGCACTTGATAACCTTTTAACAACTGGTGAATCTCATGATAGAGTAATGGTTGCTGAAGTAATGGGAAGAAATGCTGGTTGGGTTGCAGCATATGCTGGAATTGCTGCCGGAGCACATCTAATACTTGTCCCAGAGGAACCTTTTGATTTAGAAGAAGTTGTTGAATTTGTAAAAAAGAGACATGAAAAAGGAGAAAATGCAACTTTAATAGTTGTCGCTGAAGGTGCAAGATTAAAAAATGCTGATGTTTTTGCAAAAGAAGGAAAAATTGATGAATTTGGACATGTAAAACTTGGTGGAATAGCGAACTTCCTAGCAGAAGAAATTGAAAAAAGGACTGGTTTTGAAGTTAGAAGTGTTGTACTAGGACATACAATAAGGGGTGGGGAACCTAGCGCATTCGACAGAGTGCTTTCAACAAGATTTGGAACTGAAGCAGTTGAACTTGTTAAAAAAGGAAAGTTTGGTTACATGGTTGCTCTCCATGCAACAAAAATAGAAGCAGTTCCATTAGAAAAGGCTACTGAAAAAATGAAAGCTTTGGACAGCGAACTTTGGACAACAGCTAAAAAGCTTTTCTACTGAAAAAATGAAAGAAAAAAGTAAAAATCCCAAAGAAGAAGAGAAAAGGGAAAAAATTGCTGATATTGTAACGTATCTTGCCCTTTCAGATCCTAAAACACTAAATGATTTTATTGAAGACCTACATAAAAAATGTAATGGTACTTCTATAGAAAAACTTGAACCATCGTTAGAAAATTATAAAAAACTAAAGGAAAGTAAAAATGCTCTAGAGAATCTCAAAAAACAAAAACCAGAGTACGATGCTGTTTCTGAAGAGATAAAGGAAACTTTCAAAGAAATAGTAAGAGGGATAATCTCGCTAAATAAAGAAGAAATAAACATAATGCATCTGGAAATTGCTAGAATAGCGAAAATTGAAGAATTTAAGAAAAAAATGAGAGAAATAGAAAAGAGAAAAAAGAAGGAAGAAAAGAAGTTTAAAGAAAAAAAGGAGAATAAAAGAAAAAATAAGAGAAACGATGATGTACCTTTAGAACTGTTTGCTTAATCCTTATTTCACTAAGAAAGCCAGAAAGATAAAAATAAAAATTTCTAATCCAAAAAGGAAAGTATGCTGTCAAAAGAAAAGCTAAGGGAAGAATTCTCAAAAGATTATAAAAGATTTTATGAAGTTGAGCTATTTAAAGAGCTGGGCTTTGAAAGAAAAAAATGTAGCTGTGGAAAATATTTTTGGAGCTTAGGAAGAGAAAACTGTGGAGACCCTGATGAGCATGATATAGAATATTCTTTCTTTAAAAAACAATCCGAAACCATAAGCTTAGATGAAATGTGGAAAAGGTTTTCGGATTTCTTCAAGAAGAATGGACACGAAGAGATAGATCGCTATCCTGTAGTGAGCAGATGGAGACCGGACCTTTATTTTACAATTGCTTCAATTCAGGATTTTCAGAGAATAGAAAAAGGTGTGATGGACTTTGAATATCCAACAAACCCGCTTATAGTGCCACAGGTTTGCCTCCGATTTAACGATATACCTCATGTTGGTTTTACTGGAAGACACTTAAGTAGCTTTATAATGGCTGGTCAGCATTCTTTCAATTGGCCAAAAGAGGGTTATTGGAGAGATGAAACAATTAGGCTAGATTTTGAATTTTTAACAAAAGAGCTTGGAATTAAAAAAGAAGAAATAAGCTTTATAGAAGATGTTTGGGCAATGAGTGATTTCTCAGAATTTGGTGCCTGCTTAGAAGCTTTTTCAAAAGGTCTAGAAATTGTAAATGCGGTTTTTACAGAATTCAGCTACATAAATGAAATAAAAGAGCTACCAAAAAAAGTTGTTGATGTTGGATGGGGTTTTGAAAGAGTACTTTGGTTTAGAAATGGAACTCTTTCTTTATTTGAATCTCTATTCCCAAAAACTCTAAAAAAGCTAAACATAAGTTTTGATAAAGAGCTTTATGAAAATTTTGCAAAAAAATCATCGATACTTGGAAAAGAAGCAAGAATTGATTCAAAAACTCTTTCAAAAATTTTAAACAGAGAAGAAAAAGAGATAGAAGAAGGTTTAATGCCTTTACTTTCAAGCTTTGTTGTTCTTGACCATATAAGAACTCTACTTTTTGCAATTTCTGATGGGGCTCTTCCAAGTAATGTTGGTGGTGGCTACAATCTAAGACTTTTGCTCAGGAGAGCTTTTGCTTTAGCTTACAAATACAATTTCGATATCTACGATTTAATTCCAAGAGTAGCTGAAGAATCTAAGCTATTCCCAGAGCTAAAAGAAAACGAAGGAGAAGCTAGGAAAATATTTGAAATAGAAGAAAAACGCTACAACCAAACCATTCAAAATGCTCAAAAAAAGCTAAGCGAAATCTTGGCTAAAAAATCTTTAACAAAGGAAGAAATAAAAACTCTTTATCAAAGTAATGGAATAAGCTTAGAAATGATAGAAAACGAAGCAAAAAAGAGAAATATTGAAATAAAGCTTCCAAGCTATGAAGAAATAATTCAAGCAAACGAAGTTGAAAAGCAAAAGGAAGAAACTTATGATGTTCCAAGAATTGAAACAAAAATTCTTTGCTATACTTCTTCAAGAGCAAAGGCAAAGGTTGTTTTTTCAAAAGATAATATTTTAGTTTTGGACCAAACTCCATTCTATCCAGAAGGTGGAGGTCAAGAAAGTGATACTGGTGAAATATTCAACGAAAGCAAAAAAGCAAAAGTTATAAACGTTAAAAAACAAGGCTCAAGTGTAATCCATTTCTTGGATAAAAACCCATTCAAAGAAAATGAAGAGGTTGAATGTGTTGTTGATGAAGAAAGAAGAAAAAGGCTAAGAGTTCATCATACAGCTACTCATTTAATAAGTACTTCTTGCAGAAAAATTCTTGGAAAGCATGCTTGGCAGGAGGGAACTCTTAAAAGTTTTGATAGAGCTCATATTGATATTGCTCATTTCGATAAGCTAACCGAAGAAGAAGTAAAAAAGATTGAGAAGCTCGCAAACCAATATGTTAGAGAAGGGCTAAGTGTTAAAGCAAAACAAATGAAAAGAAAAGAAGCTGAAGAAAAATATGGCTTTACTATTTACCAAGGACATGGAGTACCAAGCAAAATTCTTAGAATAATAATTATTGGGGATGAAGAAAAACCAGTTGATGCTGAAGCATGTGGAGGACTTCATGTAAACAATACAAGCGAAATTGGAATTATAAAAATAATATCAACTGAAAGACCTCACGATGGGATAGTTAGAATAAATTTTGTAGCTGGTGAAGCTGCAATCGACTACTTTGAAAAACTTAATGAAAAAACAAAGAAAATATCAAGCTTGCTTAATGTAAACGAAGAAAAAATTGAAGAAGAAGTAAAAAGGATTTTAGATGAAAAAATTGAAGAGGAGAAACAAGCAAAAAAGGAGAAAAAAGAAATCGCTACTGAAATTTCAAAAATAATTTTAGAAGAAATAAAGAATAAGGAAAAAGAAATTCTTGAGCTTAATTTTGATAAGGAAATTTTAAGAGAAATTGCAAACTCAATAATAAAAGAGAAAAAACAACTCTGCTTAATACTTAAAAATAAAAAGAATGAAGTTATTTGTGTTTGCGGTAAAGAATCAAAACTTAAAGCTATAGAAGAATTAAAGAAAATAAAAGGTTTTGTTGGTGGTGGAAGGGAAAAGTATGCTGAAGGGGTAATAAAAGGTAAGGAAAATGCTTAAAGAAATTATAGACTCTTTAATCTATATTCTACCTGCTTATTTTGCAAATAGCTCTCCAGTTGTTTTTGGTGGTGGAACTCCGGTAGATTTCAATAAAAAAATCTTTGGAAAAAAAATCTTTGGAAGCCATAAAACTTGGAGAGGTCTATTCGCTGGTTTAATTATTGGAACAATTGTTGGAGGATTGGAAGCAATTTTTCTTGGAAAAGAATTTCTGTTTGTTGCTTTTTTCCTTTCTCTTGGAGCTTTGATTGGAGATTTGTTTGGAAGTTTTGTAAAAAGACAAATGAATATAGAAGAAGGAAAAGATGTAGAAATTCTTGATCAAATTCCATTCATCGTTTTTGCAATAATTTTTGGATATGTTGCAAGCAAGCTTTTTAACTTTTGGTTTCTTTCAACATTTCAAATAGTTTTTATTATAATCTTTACATATTTTATTCATAAATTTGTAAATTTTGTTTATATGAGGTATTTTCCATGGATAAAAGGAGCATTAAGGTAATTTGTTTTGGAACTTTTGACTTTTTCCATCCTGGACATTTATTCTACTTAAAAGAAGCAAAAAAGTTTGGAAACTATTTAATTGTTGTAGTAGCAAATGATAAAACAGTTGAAAGAATAAAAGGGAAAAAGCCTTATTTTGAACAAAAGGAAAGACTAAAGCTTATAAAAAGCTTAAAAATTGTTGATAAAGCAGTTCTTGCGAAAGAAGCAAAAACTCAGGATGAGATGTTTGAAATTCTAAAAAAGGAAAAGCCAAAAGTTATAGCTCTTGGTTACGATCAAAGAGTAGATGAAAAAGCTTTAAACGAATGGCTAAAGAAGAATAAAATAAATGCTAGAATTGTAAGGATTAAACCATATAAGCAAGAAAGCTTTAAATCTTCTAAAGTAAAGAAAGCTTTAGGAGTAGATTGAAATAACAACTTCTCTTTTTCTTGGTCTTGTATCAAAATCTATGAGCACTATTTGTTGCCAGGTTCCAAGAAAAAGCTTGTTGTTTATTATTGGAATTTGAATAGAGCTTTTTAGCAATGTTGAGCGAAGATGACTATGACCATTTTCATCTCCCCAAGCTTTGTTATGCTCGTAGTTTGCTTTTGGTAAGATTTTGTCCATAAAATTTTTGAAGTCCTGAAGCAAACCTTCTTCAAACTCGATTGTTGAAATTGCAGCTGTTGAACCTTTTACAAAAACACTGCAAATTCCATCCTTCACTTTTGAAGTTTCTACTTCCTTTTCAACTATATTCGTTATATCAAGAATATCACAATTCCCTTTTGTTTCAATGTTTATTATTTTGTGCTTTATCATCTCCACACCTCAAAATATAAGTAGCTCTATAAACCCTTTTTCCATTTTTCATCCCAACAAGAGAAAATGTTCTTTGAGCCTTTAAGCCCAGAATTCTAAGAGTTTTTTCAAGTTCTTCTCTGCTTCCAATAAGCAAATCAATTCCATTTTTTTCTTTTTTCTTTTCTAGAATGTAAGTATTCCTAAGACTTTTTTCTATCATTTGGCTAACTTTTTCAACCTCTTCTTCGCTTCCACGTAATTGAAGTTTTGCTTCATAATACCTAGAAGTTTTTAGAAAATCTTCCCTGCAAAGAGTCTTTATAAACTTAATCTTTATGCTTGCTTCAACCTTTACTTTATCAAAATAAATAAAACCAAAAGCAATATTGTTTTTTATTTCCTTAAGTTCAAATTTTGAACCAATGCTCTTTGAAATTGCTTCTTCAAGATTTTCTTTATTTTCTTCAAGCCATTCATTTCCTATTTTTATTCTTCCACATTTTTTACATTTTTTTATCTCAGCATAATTTGGAAGCTTTTGTTTTATTTTTTCTAAATAGCAATCTTTACAAAATTCGCCAATAAATTCTACTTCTTTACTACTTCTTCCACAAATTGGACAGATTTTTTCCACGTTTGTTTTTTTCTTTTGTTTTTTATAAATCTACTCTGAGCTTTTCCATTCCCTATTTATTATTTCATAAATCCTTTTTGCTTTTTCTTTTCCAATTTTCTCAACTTGCATCAATTCTTCAACGCTTGCATTTGCTATTCCTCTTATACTCTTAAACTTTTTTAGCAAGTTTCTTGCGATTTTTGGACCAACTTCTGGTAAAGATTCTAAAACAAGAAGTTGCCATTCCTCTTCGCTGTAAGCTTTCTTTGCTCCAACAATCCTTGGTTCATTTTGTTTTTCTTCTTGCTCTTTCTGTGCAATTGTTTTTAGAATATAAGCGCTTTCTTCAGAGCTTTTTGAAAAAATTACTTGAACATTAAAATCAAGAAAGCATTTTATTATCGCTCCAATAATTGAATTTGGCTTTAGCTTGTGTTCGTAGTTTTCTTTTTCTTCAATCAACAAAAAAGGTCTTTCAAAGCTTTTTGAAAGTCTTTCAACCTGCTCGAAAAGTCTATTGTTCATTACACTATTTTCAAAATCTTCAATTGTTTTTCTTTCAACACAAACTCTTTTTGAAAGAATAAAGTCTCCAACTGGAAGCTGTGAGAATTCTAATTCAACTCCATAATCTTCTAATAATTCGATAAGCTCGAAATTCCTTTCTCTATTATCGATTATTATTTTAGCCATGATAAGCTAAGAATACTTTCTAACAACAACAAAAGGTATCAGACCTTTTTCAAACTCTATTTCAGCAATTTTTAAAGGGTCTATTTCTTTTGTTTCTATTAAAGGTGGAGCACCATAAGCAATCTGTAAAGCTCTAGCACCGATTATCTTCGCTTTTTCATAACGAGTATAACTCTCTTCTTTTTTCATTTTATCACTTAAGCAGAACACTTATAAGCTTTATCAAATTTGGCCTACTTACAAGGATTTTGACCAATTTCTTTACTACAACATCGTATCTTCCATCTATTACTTTTTGAAGGTCTTCATCGTTCAATGCATTAAATACAGCATTTAAATCTTCATCACTCATTTTTTCTAAAACCTGCCTAAGCTTTAACCTGCTTTCAAAAGTTTTTCTTTTTCTTTTGTCCCATTCTTTCTTGTATTCTTGCAAATAAGAAATATCTTTATTTTGAGTAATATAAGTTCCAGCAACCTTTCCAGCGATGCTTCCAGCTTCCATTGAAAGAGCCATTCCTCCTCCGTGAACAGGATCAACCTGATGTGCTGCTTCCCCAACAACCATCAAATTTTGTTTAACAAGCTCATCGATATACATCGTTACAGTTATTATTCCTCCTTTTATCGCTACAATCTTAGCATTTTCAAACCTTTCTTTATAAGCTTCAAGAAACTTTTTTAGAAAGAATATTGCATTTCCATGAAGCCCATCTACACCAACACCAACGTTTGCAGAATCTTTTCCTTTTGGAAATACCCAAGCATAGCCACGAGGAGCAAAAACGTTTGAAAAGTAAATTTCAATTGCATCCTTAACATCAACACCAACCATTTCATACTCAACTCCAAAATCAGTCTCAGAAAGAGTAGAAAGAGAATTTATTCCAGCTTTTCTTGCAATTAGGCTTTCTCCACCATCAGCAGCTATTATAACCTTAGCATTTGCTTCAAACTTCTCGCCCATAGAGTTTCCAACAACACCAACAAATTTTGAGCCTTCCTTTTTTAAATCATCAATTCTTGTTTTTACTAGCACTTCTGCTCCAGCTCTCGCAGCCTCTTCTACCAAAAACTTATCAAACTTTTTTCTATCTATAACATAGCCTTTTGAATTTTCATTTCTTAGCTCGAGCTTTTTTCCGTTTGGGCCATAGAGCTCAGCAGCATTTATGTAAGCATCTATAGCATCTTTTGGAACTTTAAAGCCAAGCTCTTTTTCTATTCCTACTCCTAGCCCTTCTCCACATCTCACAGGAGCTCCTATTTCTTTCCTTCTATCTACGAGCAAAACCTTAGCTCCTTGAGCAGCAGCTTCTTTAGCAGCAAAAGCCCCAGCTGGTCCGGCACCAACTACTATAACATCATAATCATAATTCATTTTATCACTACTTTTCTTTCTTCTTAATCGCATTCATAGGGCATGCCTTTGCACAAATCATGCAATTGACACATTTGCTAGCATCTATTTTAATTACATTCTCTTCAAGAACTATAGCCATCTTTGGGCAAACTCCAACACATGCCCCGCAATAAATACACTTATCTCTATCTACTTCAACTACCACATATAAGTTATGCTTAATAAATTTAAAAATTTTATCTTTCAAAGATGTTGTCCAATAATTAAAATTAACGAGAGAAATTTTTATATTTATTTTTGGCTCTCACTCGGAATTGTTAGACAAGGCACTTTCAAATTCTTTAGTTTTTGAGTGCAAAAATTATTAAACTAAAACACTAAATTTTTTTATGGAAATAGATGAAATTTTAAAAGAGATAGGTTTCAGCGAATACAAAGCAAAAATTTATAAAACACTTCTTTCTCTTGTTACGGCAACCCCAAGGGAAATTGCAAAAGAAGCAAATATTCCTGTTACAAGGACTTATGAGATTCTTGAAGAACTTGCAAAAGAAGGATTTGTTGCTGTTTTGCCAGGTAAACCAATAACATATAGAGCACTGTTACCTTCTTCTACAATTTTGCCGTTTCTTGAAGAGAAGATCAAAAAAATTAGAATGCTTGAAGATGAAGCAAAGAAATTAGAGGAAGAACTTCCTTTTAAGTCTCTTCCAAAAAAAGAAATTCTGTTTTTCCAAGATTGGAATATTATAGAAAAAGTGCTTTTAAAAGATATAGGTAATTCAAAAAAGGAGATATTACTCTTTCTTAGGTTTGGACAACCAGCACCAGCAATTTTAAAATTGCTAGAGAAAAAAATAAAAAATGGTGTTAAAGTAAAAATACTTGGCCCTTATACAAAAGAAAGGGAATTACATATATACCAATACAAAAAGATAGGTTGTAATCCAAAGGTTATTAAGGATTTAAATTCTTTACCACTTTCACGTTTTTCAGTTTGTGATGGTAAAGTAGTAAATCTCTCTTTCTTCTCGCCACTTAGAAAAGGTGTATTTCTAGTAAGAATAGAAGACAACACAACTGCGAAATTATTTGAAGTGATCTTTTCAAAACTTTGGGAGGACGCTCAGGTCCTGTGATTTTAACTTTAGAGTATTAAAAAAATTTAAAAATAATAAATCTTTAACGATTTCATGGATTTCACAGATTTTTTAAGAGAAAATATATCAGTACCTGTTGTAGCTCTTCTTGGAGGGGAAGGAACGAGGATGGAGGAGTTAGCTTATAAGTCCATTGTTGGAAAAAAACAATTACTTCCTATCAATTTTGATGAAGATGGCGAACCAGTTCTTGTATTTGAACCAAATTTTGAGATTTTGTTAGAGCTTGGTTTTAAAGAATTCTATTTTTTAATTGACAAAAAAGACAAAGAAAGAGTGTATAAATACTTCACGAAAAAATTTGGTGAGAAGGCTTCGGTAATTTTAGCTTCAGATAATCAAAAAGAAAAAAGCGGGGAGAAACCAGTAATTTATTTAGTGCCTCTCCCAAATAAAGGGGTGATACCTACTTTACTTTCGATAGAAGAATACCTTAAATCTAAAGAAGCTTTTATTTTACTTGGTGGCGATGTGTATTTTGGAATAGAAAAAGAAAAAGTTAAAAAAGAGTTAAAAAGGGTTGTTCTCGAAGGTATTAAAAAAGTAAAAGAGGGAGCTGTAAGATTTGATGTTCTTGTTAAAAAAGAAAAGGAGATTTTACCAAAAGAAACATCAGAAATAAATTGGTTTCCAATCAATATAGATAAAAATAAAAAGGTAATCCCTTCTTCTATAGAAGAGAGTTTGATTATAACTGGTCTTTACATTTTCTCTACTGAAATTTTAAAAATCTTTAAAACTTTAAACCCAAGTTCATTAAATGATCCAAAATTTCTTAACGAGTTACTAAAAAGAGGAATATGGTACGGAGAAAAAGCAGATGTAGATGTTCATGCAAATCTAAATACAGAAAAACACTTCAAGGCAGTTGTAAAAAAATTAAGAGAAAAAAGAGTGAACAAAAACAAAGAGTTTTGATATCTTTAGTATTTTATTACTTCTTCTAAAAATTTTCTTATTTGGTTTACTGTAAATTTGTAATAGCTTTGCTTTAGCATTTCGCCGATTATAAAGTTTTCAGCTTTCTTGTTTCCTCTCCTTAGTTGTTTTATTGCTTCTTTTACTTTTTCATTTTTTAGTATTTCTTCAAAAACTTCTTCTATTGTTTTTTGCTTTATCTTTTGCTTCCTTTCATTTTCAATTTCTTCAAAAGTTTTGTTGTCTTTTACCATTTCTTTTATGAGCTCTTTTGCTTCCCTTATGCTTGCGTTTTTTAGAAGCTTTGCAACTTCTTCTGGCTTGATCGTTTCATTTGCTTTCTTCTTTGAATAGTTCAAACACTTCAAAAAGTCAACAACCAAAAACTTTGAAAGAATTGAATAGTCGTTAAAGTATTTTGCAGCTTCTTCAAAATATTCTGCTAGCTTTTTTCTTACTATAATCTTTGCTATTTGAAAGTTTATTCTATAAGTTTTTGTTATTCTTTCTGCTTCCTCTTCTATTGGCTTTTTCATAATTCGAAAAGCTTCCTCTTTTAGCTCTTTCAAGCTTATTGGTAAAATATCTGGTTCTTGAATGTAGCCATAGTCTTCTTCCTCCTCTTTTTTTCTTAGTGTAAATGTTACTTTTCCATCAAAACCTCTTGTTTCCCTTTCAGCTTTCTTTCCCAAGCTTAGCAAAAAGCTTTGCCTTTTTATTTCATAGTCAAGTGCTTTTTCTAGCTCCTCAGCACCCGTTATATTCTTTATTTCAACTCTTTCCCCATTTTCTATTGAAACGTTTGCATCGCTTCTAAAAACAGCATCTTCGTGAGTATCTATAACTTCATAATAATCAAGAACTTCTTGAAGAGCAAGAATGTATTCTTTTGCTTCTTGTGGCGATTTTAGTTCTGGTGCTGTAACAATTTCGCAAAGTGGATTCCCACTTCTTGAAAAATCTATCAAAATACTTTTTTCTGTTGCGATGTTTTCATGAATTATCTTTGCTGGGTCTTCCTCTATATTTACTCTTGTTATAGTTACTCTTCTTTTTTCACCCTTAAAGTTAAATTCAAAAAAGCCATTTTTTGCTAATGGTTCATGATACTGAGTTATTTGAAAACCTTTTGGAAGGTCTGGGTAAAAATAACTTTTCCTGTCAAAAACAAGATTGTTTGCGATTTCACAATTTAGAATTTTTGCAATTTGAATAGCAAGAATAACAGCTTTTTTATTTACTCTTGGCTTTACTCCTGGAAAACCCATGCAGATTGGACAAACTTCTCCTTTTTTGCAAGAACAAAAAAGCTTTGTTTTTGTTGAAAGTGTAACATGTGTTTCAAGACCTATTTTAACATTCATATTTTCACTTTAGCTTATTTTCAAATTCAACAGAAAGCTTCTTTAGTTTTTCTTCCTCAAAACGGTTGCAAACAGCTTCAAAGCCAAGCTGTTTGTAGCCTTTTTCTTTTATGGGTATGCTTATATGCGGCAATCCGCAAAGATTCCAAGGAATCGTACAAATATCAAGAGCATAAGCCTTCTCTGGGCTAAGGTTAATTGCTTCTTCTATTTTTGGTGGGAATATTGGCATCGTAGGCAAAACAAAAGCATCGAAGTTTTTGAAAACTTTTTCTATTTCTTCTATAAGCTTCTTTCTAATTGCGAGAGCTTTATAGTAGTATTGTCCCTTATAACCAACACTTCTTACAAAACTTCCAAGAAGTATTCTTCTTTTTGCTTCAAAACCAAGGCTTGCGCTTCTTATTTTTGTAAAGTATTCTCTAAAGTTTTTTCCTTCAACATTTTCTTGGGCTCCAAAACCAATTCCTTTATAACGAGCAAGGTTTGTGCTTGCTTCAGCCATTGCAATTATATAGTAGCTTTGAATTGAAAACTTAAGCAATGGAATGCTAACTTCTTCATATTCCCATCCAATCTTTTTCAACGAATCAATAAACTTTTCTTTAACTTCTTTTTCACAAGAATCAAAAGCTTCTTTTGGAATTGCAAGTTTTTTCTTAAGCTCAGAGTTTCTTTCTTCGCTTGTGCTTGTTTCATCGTTTTCATCAAAACCTTTTATAATATCATAAACAAGAAAAGAGTCCTCAACGCTCAAAGCCATTGGTCCAATTTTGTCTAAGCTGCTTGCATAATCAATAAGTCCAAACCTACTAACTTTTCCATAAGAAGGAGTTAAGCCAA
>Ga0315298_1002232_pt1 | contig 33364 bp, 35 predicted proteins | sample WHS_1_MG_FD_203077 | JGI IMG/M metagenome (GOLD analysis project Ga0315298, IMG submission 203077) | Extremophilic microbial mat communities from Washburn Hot Springs, YNP, Wyoming, USA - WHS_1_MG | ecosystem: Environmental > Aquatic > Thermal springs > Hot (42-90C) | place: USA: Wyoming... | reverse complement strand
TGTCGCATTGAGCGGACAGTGACCCGAAAGGGGGAGACGAGGGTGGAGGTGGCCTACGCTGTGACCAGTCTGTGGCCTCACGAGGCAGGGCCGAGGCGGCTCTTGGAGCTGAGCCGAGGCCACTGGGGGATCGAGAACCGGCTGCACTATGTGCGGGACGTGATCTTGGGGGAGGGTGGAAGCCAGGTGCGAACGGGGTCAGCACCTCAGGTGATGGCAGCCTTGCGCAACACGGTCATCGGACTGCTTCGGTTAGCTGGGGCCGCCAACATTGCAGCCGCCCTGCGCAGGAAGAGCGCCCACCCGGAGGAGGCCCTGGCGCTCCTGGGTCTAAGCTACACGCGCCACTAAAAGACCCTGGGAGGGCCAGATGGATGGCTTGCTGGGAGACGCGGTGTAGGGTATAATGTGATGGTCGGGCGAGTAGCTCAGCCGGTTAGAGCGCACGGTTCACATCCGTGAGGTCGCGGGTTCGAGTCCCTCCTCGCCCACCAGAAAGACCTTAGCCCCGGGGCTTACCCGGGGCTATTTTGTTAGCATGCGGTTCCAGTATGGCTATGGTATTGACTGACAGCACAGTCATCTATACTATTGCCCATACGGACAGAATACTCGCCCCTTGGTGCTCTAATGGCTTGCTTCGCCGAGCCGATTGCTTCTGCCCTGGGAAATTGCGCGTCTTGGAACCTGCCAGCGTGGCTATCTCTAAAGCTGGCAGGTGGCGACCCGATGGAGGATCGCGATGCTCAGTGTGGACCTGGACGCCCGCGACGACTGGTGTGTGATCGAGAGGGCACACCCGGTGCGACGACCCCCCCACCTCTGCCGCCACGCCGATTGGCATCTCCTCAACGCTCTTTGCCCGTCTTTTGCGCCTTAACGTAGCGGCGCAGGGATCCCGACTTCCTTGGCACAGGTTGGCTAGCGGATCTATCTCAGACGTCAGACAGCGTTTTCACGGACTTCGTGTCGCCTGCTCGTGAAGATGGAGTGTTCTATGTCCTGATGTCCACGGAGAGCCGGTGGGACTGAAAGGTGAGAGGAGGTTTCAAGTGGCCAAAGCGTCAACAGCCGGAGCGGTTCCGGGAGGGGTCGGACCGGCATTTCCCGTTACCGACCTGCCGGAGCCGCCAATCAAGAACCTGACTCCTGGAAAGCTGCTGGGGATCCTGGGCCCCGCGGTCATCGCGCTCGGTGGCACCATCGGAGGCGGTGAGTGGCTGGTGGGGCCATCGCTCTTCGTCAAGTGGGGGTTGGTGCTTCTCTGGGTAACAACCGTCTCCGCCACGCTGCAGACCCTGCTGAACCTGGAGATGGCTCGCTACACCATCTACACCGGCGAGCCCATCACTGTGGGCTTCATGAGGCTTCAGCCGGGGAAGACCTTCTGGGGCGTGGTGTTCAGCGTGGCCGGGTTCATCGAGAGGGCCATGCCCGGGTGGGCCGTGTCGACGGCGACGGCCATAGCGGCGTTCCAGCTGGGCCGCATCCCCGGCGCCCCCGATCAGGGCACAGTGGTGGCGGGAGGTACGTAATATTCATCCTCTGTGTCTTCCTGGTTTCCATCGGCGGACGGATCGAGCGAACCCTGGAGATCGCCAACTAGACGATGATGGTGGTGGTCCTCGGCGGGTTGCTGATCCTGGACATCGCCATCGTTCCACCGTCCACCTGGGGTGAGGCTCTGCTGGGCTATGTGAGCTTCGGCCAGATCCCCCAGGGTGTGGACATGCTGCTGCTGGGCGCCGTGGTCGGATACTCCGCCTACGGTGGCTTCGGCAACAACGCCATCACCAACTGGTACCGTGACAAGGGCTACGGGATGGGAGGCAAGGTTGGCTACATCCCTACGGCCATCGCTGGCACCTCCATCAAGGTGTGGCCCCGCGGCATGGTGGCCCCTCCCACGGAGGAGAACATCTCTCGCTTCAAGGGGTGGTGGAAGCTGCTGAACATCGACCAGTGGGGCGTGTTCTGGCTGGGCGGTATGCTGGGGATGCTGCTCCCTGCTCTCCTGTACGTCACGCTCCTTCCCAGGGGCGAGTCGCTGCCCAGCTGGGGCATCGCTGTTTCTCCGGCAAGCGCGCTGAACAAGATGTTCGGCCCCGCTGGCTTCTACCTGGTGGTCTTCTTCGGCTTCTGGATCCTCTTCTCCACCGCCCTCAGCAACATCGACCTGGTCTGCAGGCAGGCTACCGACATGCTGTGGTTCGCATCGGAGAAGGTCCGCCGCTGGTCCAAGGAAGACATCAGGAAGGTGTACTACTTCCTGCTGGTGGCCATCGTGCTGTGGGGTTCGGCCTACATGAACATCACCCTGCCACTGGTCCTGCTGGCGATCAGCGCCAACGTGGCCAACTTCACCATGGCGCTTTCGGCGATACTCACCATAGTCGTGAACAGGAAGTTCCTGGCCGAACCCTTCCGGCCGGCGCTGTGGCGTGAGATCGCCCTGGTGGCGTGCACACTGTTCTTCGGGTTCTTCTTCCTGGTGTTCATCCTGTCGCAGTTCTTCGGGCTGAAGTTCTAGAGGAACGCGGCCTGTCCCCCGCACAATGAGGGCAGCGGGCTCCATTCCGGAGCCCGCTGCCAGCCTTGGAATTCACGTCCAGCACGCTGTGGAATGGCCGGGCATCGCCCGCCCACGCATCCAGCGCGCGCACGAGACTCCCTGGGCGAGTGAGGAAGACTGGAGGCCACCCAGGTGGATGCTCGTTGCGCGCCCGACCGAGGGTGCCCCCGGCCTCCCTCTGTACTCTCCTGAAGCGTGGCCGATTTGCGGGATCGGCCTCTCATGCAGATGGCGATGCCGCGAAGGCAAGCCTGCCATTCACGGCGTCCACCACCACGGTGTCGCCGGGCTTGAACTCTCCCTCTAGCACCTTGAGCGCCAGCGGATCCAGTACTGCCCGCTGAATGGTTCGCTTGAGTGGACGAGCCCCGTACACGGGGTCGAAACCCTCTCGGGCCAGCAGCTCCTTTGCGGCCTCGGTGAGTTTCAGGCTGATCCTCTTCTCGGCGAGGCGCTGCTCCAGCCGCCTCAGCTGGATCTCCACGATCTGCTTCAGGTGCGACATCTCCAACGGATGGAAGACGATTATCTCGTCTATGCGGTTCAGGAACTCCGGCCTGAAATGGGCCTTCAGGGCCTCGGTTACCTGCTCGCGCACCCTATCCATGTCGGCACCCGCCGCTCTGCCCAGCTGGTAGAGCTCGCTGCCCACGTTCGAGGTCATGATTATGACGGTGTTCTTGAAGTCCACCGTCCGACCCTGTCCATCGGTGAGGCGGCCGTCGTCCAGGATCTGGAGCAGGGCGTTGAAGACCTCCGGGTGCGCCTTCTCTATCTCATCGAAGAGCACCACACTGTAGGGGCGGCGGCGAACCGCCTCCGTCAGCTGGCCACCCTCCTCGTAGCCCACGTAGCCGGGAGGGGCACCGATGAGCCGAGAGACAGTGTGCTTCTCCATGTATTCGCTCATGTCGATGCGCACCATCGCCTGCTCGTCGTCGAAGAGGAACTCCGCCAACGCCCTCGCCAACTCGGTCTTGCCGACCCCGGTGGGACCGAGGAATATGAAGCTGCCGAGTGGGCGGTTCGGGTCCTGCAGTCCAGCCCTGGCCCGGCGAACGGCGTTGGAGACCGCCCTAATGGCCTCGTCCTGCCCGACCACCCGCTGGTGTAGGCGCTCTTCCATGTGGAGAAGCTTCTGGACCTCGCCCTCCACCAGACGGCTCACCGGTATGCCGGTCCACTTGGAGACAACCTCGGCGATGTCCTCCTCGTCGACCTCTTCCTTCAGCATGCGGTGCCCGCCCTCAGCGGAGGCCAGCCTGGCCTCCTCCTCCCGCAGTCTGCGCGTTAGCTCGTTGAGCCGGCCGTACTTCAGCTCGGCAGCCCTTGTGTAGTCAGACTCCCTTTCGGCCTTCTCGGCCAGCTGCCGAACCTCTTCGATCTCCTCCTTCAACCTTCGAAGCCGCTGGATGTCCTCCTTTTCCCGCTGCCATTGCACCTTCATCTGGGCGCTGCGCTCCTGGAGGTCCGCCAGCTCCTTCTCCAGGTCCGCCAGCCTCTCCCGAGACGACGGGTCGCTCTCCTTGCGAAGGGCCTCACGCTCGATCTGGAGCTGCATTATCCGCCGCTCGATCTCGTCCAGCTCCACTGGCATGCTGTCGATCTCCATCCGCAGGCGGGAGGCAGCCTCGTCCACCAGGTCGATGGCCTTGTCCGGCAGGAAGCGGTCGGTGATGTAGCGGTGCGACAGCACGGCAGCCGCCACCAGGGCGGAGTCCTTTATCCGAACGCCATGATGGATCTCGTACCGCTCCTTGAGGCCCCGCAGGATGCTGATGGTGTCCTCGACGGACGGTTCCTCCACGATGATGGGCTGGAAGCGGCGCTCCAGCGCCGCATCCTTCTCCACATGCTTCCTGTACTCGTCCAGGGTGGTCGCGCCGATGGTGTGCAGCTCGCCCCGGGCCAGCATGGGCTTGAGCATGTTGGAGGCATCCATGGCACCCTCGGCCGCACCGGCTCCCACGACGGTATGGAGCTCGTCGATGAAGAGAATGATCTCACCCTCCGACTCCTGGATCTCCTTCAGCACCGCCTTGAGCCGCTCCTCGAACTCGCCACGATACTTGGAGCCGGCGATCAGCGATCCCAGATCGAGGGCCACCACCCGGCGGTTCTTGAGCCCTTCAGGCACGTCTCCCCGGACGATCCTCTGGGCCAAACCCTCCACGATGGCCGTCTTTCCCACTCCAGGCTCCCCGATGAGGACCGGGTTGTTCTTGGTGCGGCGGGAGAGCACCTGAATGACCCTTCGTATCTCGTCGTCGCGACCGATCACCGGGTCCAGCTTTCCCTTGCGAGCCATCTCCGTGAGGTCGCGACCGTACTTCTCCAGCGCCTGGTACTTGCCCTCCGGGTTCTGGTCGGTCACCCGCTGTCCGCCTCTGATGGACGCCAGCACCTGGTAGATCCTCTCGCGAGTTATGCCGGCATCGCGGAGGATCCTGCCTGAAAAGCCCTTGTCTTGCTCATCTGCCGCCGAGATGAGCAGATGTTCTGTGCTGACATACTCATCCTTGAGCCGCTCGGCCTCCGCCTCGGCGCCCCGCAGCAACCTGCTCAGCCGCTGGGAGCCGTAGAGCTGCCCTCCGTACACCTTGGGCAGCCGGGCGATCTCCTCACGGAACTGGTTCGCCAGTCTGGCCGGCGGTATCCCCAGCTTCTGGACTATCTCGGGAACCACCCCCCCCTGCTGCTCCAGAAGCGACAGCAGCAGGTGCTCCGGCTCTACCTGTCCGTTATTGTTCTCCTCAGCCAACCGTTGGGCGGAGGCTAATGCCTCCTGTGCCTTCTCGGTAAACTTGTTCACGTTCATCTCGCACTCTCCGACACGATACCAATGGACCAGCTGGCTGGTCTCGGCATGCAAGAGCCGGCTACCATGCCGGCCCTCCTCCTGCGTTCGGCGTCAGGTCCAACGATCGAGAATTGGATGGAGATGGGCTAACCCTGGTTCGCCTCGTCCAGCATAGCCCTCAGACGGCTGATCTCCGCCTCGTACTCCTCCTTCATCCTGGCCATTCTCTGCTCCAGCTCGTTGATCTTATCGGTCATGTTGAGGATAACCTCAACGCCGGCCAGGTTGACCCCCAGATCCTCGATCAGCCGCCGGATCTGTTGCGCCCTTTGTATGTCCTTCATGGAGTAGAGACGGATGTTGCCCTGGGACCGTCCAGGCTCCAGCAGCCCGAGACGCTCGTAGTAGCGGAGGGTCTGCTGGTGCACGTTCACCAGCCTGGCGGCTATGCTGATCACGAAGCAGGGTTCCTGCTCCGCTGGGTTTCTGCTGATCTCCCTCGGGCTCATCTTGCCTGCATCCTCGATCTAGCTAGTTCCTGGAACAGCTCCCGCTCGCGGGGGGTAAGGTTGGTGGGCAGAACGGCCTTCACCCTGGCGTACAGGTCACCACGGCCTCCTCCCTGCAGATGTGGCATCCCCTGCCCGGCAAGCCGGAACTGTGTACCGTTCTGGGTCTCCGGCGGGATCTTCAACGCCAGCCGTGTACCCTTGGGTGTGGGTATGGATACCTCTCCGCCCAGCATCAGGGTCTCGAGGGGAACGGGCACCTCCGTGTAAAGGTCGTCCTCCTTCCGCTCGAAGAGCGGGTCAGGTCTCACTGAGATGAGCAGGTAGAGGTCGCCCCTAGGCCCTCCGGCAAACCCTGGTGCGCCCTCGCCGGCTATTCGGACCCTGGAGCCGTCCCTGACGCCTGCAGGGATCTTCACCTCCAGGCGGCGCGGCTGAGGCCCATCCATCTGGAGGATACGGGTAGTGCCGGTGTAGGCCTCAGCCAGCGACACCTCGACCGGGTGCTCCACGTCCTCGCCCCTGGTGGGCTGCGGTCTGGCCCGGGTGCTCGCGCGTCCCCTGGTACCCCTCAGGATCTCCTCCAGTATCTCGGAAAAGCCCCCGGACCCGAAGCTGCCGAACCCGAAATCGGCATCGGGCCCTGCATGCCACTGCCACGCGGTGGACCCTTGGCCGAAGCCTCCCGTCTGGAAGCCGGCCTGCCTGGCGGCCTCCTCCTGGGCCTCCATCTGGCGCCAGGCGTGGCCCCAGCGATCGTACTTGGCGCGCTTTTCCGGATCGGAGAGGACCTCGTAGGCCTCGCCGATCTCCTTGAACTTGGCCTCGGCGGACTTGTCGTTGGGGTTTACATCGGGATGGTACTTGCGGGCCAGCCGCCGATAGGCCTGCCTTATCTCCTTTTCGGAGGCATTTCGCCCAACACCGAGGATCTCGTAGTAGTCTCTCGTCACCATCTCCACCACTCCTCGCAGCGCATTATAGAGGCTTGAGCGATGTATTGTCAAGGATTGTGCCGTCAAATTTCTCAGAAGTTGATAAGAATAGGCTCAGCCTACTTGACACGGAAGGTGACATGTCGTATGTTGGGGGTGCATTGGGGCGGGCCGAGCGGGTCCGCCGGCGCGAACCCTGGCCTTCGCGGCCGGGTTCGGGAGGATCGCCTGATCTTTGGAAAGGAGGCTCGGAGATGGCAATCGTCCGATGGAATCCCGCCAGGGAGCTGTTGACCATGCGCGAGCAGATGGATCGTCTGATGGATGAGGCTTTCGGTGGCGTGTGGGGTCGCCGTCCCGTGGCCTGGGACGGGGCTGTCGAGATGCCGCTGGACGTCTACCAGACCGACAAGGAGTACGTGGTCAAGGCGACGCTGCCAGGCGTGCGCGCCGAGGACCTGGACATCAGCATCGTGGGCGAAACCCTGACCATAAAGGCGACGGCCCAGCAGGAGAAGGACGTGAAGGAGGAGGACTGGCTCCTGAAGGAGAGTCGGTACAGCTCCTTCTCGCGAACCATCACCCTTCCCAGTGAGGTCCAGGCCGACAAGGTGGAGGCCACGCTGGAGAACGGCGTTCTCACCCTGAGGCTGCCCAAGGCCGAGGCGCTTCTGCCGAAGACCATCAAGGTGAAGACCGTGAAGTAGGGGGGGCGGCCGGGTCGAGGCGGGGAGGCGACGCCGTTGGATCAGGCCCGGTGGGCCTGCCGCCCTGCTTGGACCCGGGTCGCACGGCCTCGGACTCTCGAGTCGTTGGCGGCCTCTACAAGGAGGCCGTGGGGAGGGGGCTGACGCTCTGTGCCCCCTCCCCTTCTTTCTTCTTTTGGCCGGCTGCCGGCAGCCATCCCTCCGCCGCTTGATGGTGCGCTCCCCGCCGGTTAAGATTGTAGCCGAGGCTGGCTGGTTATAGTGTCCCCGGAGGAGGAGCAATGGCCGGACCCTGCTTTCGTTTCACCTTCCCTCCCATCGTGGTGACGGAGCCCATCATCTACGAGCTCGGTCGCCAGTTCGCCGTGACAACCAATATCCGCCGGGCCAACGTCACCAAGGATTCAGGCTGGGTGATCCTCGAGCTGCAGGGCGAAGAGGATGAGGTGGCTCGGGCCGTTGCCTGGGCCAGGGGCCGCGGTGTGGTGGTGGAGGCCGTCGGCGAGGAATGCCTGGACGCGACCGGGCCGGCTAGCCAATCCACGGGTGAATAATGAGGAGACTGACGTGGCTCGAGATCTACTGGCTGCTCTGGCGGTCGGACCCCTGGTGTGCGATGGGGCCATGGGAACCATGCTGATGGCGAGTGGCGTGGAATCGCGCTGTCCCGAGGAGATCAATCTGATCTCTCCGGACACGGTGCGAAACGTGCATGCGGCCTATGTCTCGGCCGGCGCCGACGTGATCACCACCAACAGCTTTGGCGGCAACAGGGCCAAGCTGGCCAAGGCAGACATAGAGGACAGGGTCCGGGAGGTGAACCTGGCGGCGGCCCGGCTTGCCAGGGAGGCCGCCGGGGACGGATTGTTGGTGGCGGGGGATCTTGGCCCGCTCGGGGAGTTCCTGGAGCCGCTGGGTGCGGTCGCCTACCAGGAGGCCGTCTCCATCTACCGAGAGCAGGCCGAGGCGCTGGCTGAGGGGGGCGTGGACTTCTTTCTCGCGGAGACCATGTTCGATCTGGCCGAGGCCAGGGCAGCCGTGGAGGGGGCGGCGTCGGTGGGGCTGCCGGTGGTATGCACCATGACCTTCGACACTGGGGGCCGCACCATGATGGGGGTCGCCCCCGCGGACGCCGTGGTGGCGCTCGTGGGCGCTGGAGCGGTGGCCGTCGGTGCCAACTGTGGGGTTGGCCCCGAGGAGACCCTGAAGGCGATCAAGGAGATGCACAGGGCAGCCCCGGGAGCTCGGCTGGTGGCACAGCCCAACGCGGGCGTTCCGAGGGTCGAGGGAGGGGTCGCCGTCTACACTGTTGGCCCTGAGGAGATGGCCGCCTTCGCCCCCCGTTTCATCGAGGCGGGAGTGGTGCTGATCGGGTCGTGCTGCGGGAGCTCGCCTGAGCATACGAGAGCTATTGCCAGAGCGGTTAGGGGGAGCTGAATGGAGGAGAGCCTGGAGAGATACTCGCGGCAGATTCTCTTCCCCGGCGTAGGGGAGGAGGGCCAGAGGAAGCTTCGCGGCTCGAAGGTGCTGCTGGTGGGCTGCGGTGCCCTCGGCAGCAACATCGCCAACAATCTGGTCAGGGCCGGCGTGGGCAGGCTCACAGTGGTGGATAGGGACTTCCTCGAGCTGAACAACCTTCAACGCCAGGTGATGTTCGACGAGGACGATGTCGCCCGGAGCCTGCCCAAAGCGGTGGCGGCGGCCGAGAAGCTTCGTCGGATCAACTCGCAGGTGGAGGTCGTTCCCCTGGTGGCGGACGTGAACCCGGGGAATATCGAGCAGCTGGTGAAGGAAGCCGACGTGGTGCTGGACGGCACCGACAACTTCGAGACGCGCTATCTGATCAACGATGCCTGCGTAGAGTTGGGCAAACCGTGGGTCTACGGGGGGGTGCTGGCCAGCTACGGCGTCACCATGACCATCGTGCCCCATGAGACCCCCTGCCTCCGGTGCATCTTCCCGGAGAGCCCACCCCCGGGGACGACGCCGACCTGCGATACCGCTGGAGTGCTGGCCAGCATCGCCGCCGTGGTGGGGAACCTTCAAGCAGCCGAGGCGCTCAAGCTGCTGGTCGGAGCCAGGGACAGGATCAACAGGGGAATGCTGTGGATCGATCTTTGGGAGAACAGCTTCGAGCGACTGCTGGCTGGGCAGATCGCCGAGGAGTGCCCTTGCTGCGTGCAGGGCAGGTACGAGTTCCTGGAGGCGCGGGAGGGCACGCACACGACTTCCATGTGCGGGCGCGGGGCCATTCAGGTGAGCGTCCGCGGGGGAGCGAAGATATCCTTCCCGGAGCTGGCTGCCAGATTGCAGGGTGCCGGGAAGGTACAGTACAACGAGTACATGCTCCGTTTCCAGGTGGACCAGTACGAGCTGGTGGTCTTCCCCGACGCGCGAACCCTGGTGCGGGGAACCAGCGATGAGTCGATGGCGCGCACCCTGTTCGCCAGGTACGTGGGGGTGTGAGCCCGGGCTGGAAACGGGGTCTGACGGGCGGAGGTTCTCTTGGGGCGATGTCGGGTCGGGGATATCGGCCTGATGTCGCCCCAAGCTTTTCCGTTGACAGGGCGCCGTGGTCTGCTATAATCGCTGCGTTCTCTAGTTCGCAGGTCGGAATACTCGAATAAATGGGAGGACGGCGGTGCGCATCTCGATGAAGAGCGACTATGCGTTGCGGGCCATGATGGAGCTGGCCGCCGCGCACGGGACCAGGCCTCTCCAGACCAGCGAGATCGCCGAGAGGCGCGGCATACCCGAGTCCTACCTCGAGCAGCTTCTGACGACCCTTCGGAAGGCTGGTCTCGTCGCCAGCTCCAGGGGGCCCCAGGGCGGGCACACCATGGCTGTCCACCCGTCCCGAGTGACGGCCGGTGACGTGGTGAGGGCCATGGAGGGCCCCGTCATCGTGATGGACTGCCTGGACGGGCCAGGGTCGTGCGAGAGCCCGGGGGCCTGCGTGCTCAAGGAGCTATGGCTGGGAGTTCGAGCGGCGGTGGAGGAAGCACTAGATGGCGTCACCGTCGAAGAGTTGGCCGCGAGGCAGGCTGTGGCCGAGGGGGGGCTCATGTACCACATCTGAGCCACGGATTGTGGCTTGCTGTCTGCGGTGGAGCGGGTGCAGGCCTGATGGTGTGATTTCCACCCACGGGCGCTGGATACTGTGGAAGTCTGATGCTCGGAGGTTGCGCCATGATATCGAGAGAGGCGCGCGATGTAGGAGCCGTTCACCTGCCGGAGAGCTACTACAGGGAGATCATCGACCACGCACTGGAGGGCAAGCCCAACGAGGTGTGTGGTCTGATCGCGGGTCGGGATGGATACCCGGTGAAGCTGTACCGGACAACCAACAGCGACCCGACGCCCCGCGTGAGATACAACGTCGAGCCGCGCGAGCTGCTGGAGGTGCTGAGGGAGATCGAGGAGAACGGCTGGAAGCTCCTGGCCATCTACCACTCTCACCCGGAGAGCGAGGCCTACCCGTCTGGCACGGACGTGAGTCTTTCATTCTACCCCGAGGCCATCTACCTCATTGCCTCCCTGGCCGACGAGCAGGCCCCGGTGCTCAGGGCCTTCAGGATAGTGGATCGTCGGGTGACGGAGCTGGATCTGGTCATCGATGGGCCTGATGGCCAATAGGGATGGACGTTGGAGGAGGAGACGACCATGAGGATCGCCAAAGATATCACGGAGCTGGTTGGGAATACTCCCCTGGTCAGGCTGAACCGGGTGGTGGGCGAAACTGACGCGACGGTAGTTGCCAAGCTGGAGAGCTTCAACCCGCTCTCCAGTGTGAAGGACCGGATCGGGCTAAGCATGGTGGTTGATGCCGAGGCGGCTGGACTCATTCGTCCCGGAGAGACCGTGATCGTGGAGCCGACCAGCGGGAACACGGGGATCGCCCTGGCCTTCGTCGCTGCGGCAAAGGGGTATAGGCTGATCCTCACCATGCCCGAGACCATGAGCGTCGAGCGCCGACAGCTTCTGAGGGCTTTGGGTGCGGAGGTGGTGCTGACCCCAGGGGCGGAGGGCATGAAGGGGGCGGTTAGGCGGGCGGAGGAGATCGTCGCTGAAACCCCTGGTGGCTGGATGCCCCAGCAGTTCCAAAACCCCGCCAACCCGAAGATCCATCGGGAGACGACGGCGGAGGAGATCTGGCGGGACACGGATGGTCTGGTGGACATCGTCGTGGCTGGCGTTGGGACCGGCGGCACCATCACCGGGATTGCCCAGGTGATCAAGTCCAGAAAGCCGGGGGTGCGCGCGGTCGCAGTGGAGCCGAAGACCTCCCCCGTGCTCTCGGGCGGTGCTCCTGGCCCCCACAAGATCCAGGGGATCGGGGCCGGCTTCGTGCCCCAGGTGCTGGACATGAGCCTCCTGGATGAGATCATCCAGGTCCAGAACGAGGATGCCTTCGAGACCTCCCGGCGGCTGGCGCGTGAGGAGGGCATCCTGGCGGGGATATCTTCGGGCGCTGCAGCATGGGCCGCGATCCAGCTGGCGAAGCGTCCCGAGAGCGCTGGCAAGTTGATCGTGGTGATCCTCCCCGATACGGGCGAGCGTTACCTGAGCACGCCACTCTTCCAGGAGCCGCAGCCGAACGGGTCGACCAGCCTGTGAGCCCCACCTGCTCCGAAGGGTGGTTCTCGGTTGTCACACCCCCGTCGCGACGCACCTTGATACCAGATCGAGACGGGGGTGTGCCACGTCTCCCCCCGGGGGTTGCGAAGATGGTCGACCGCAGGCCGAATCTTCCCGCTACCGGTCATTGCGGCGTCTTGGCTGCGTTCTGTCCCGGCCTGCCACTGACAGCTTCTCAAGTCGGGGCTGCGAAGAGGCGGCGCGCCGCCGGCGGTCGAATGGGCGGTCACTCCCTGCTGTAGTAAAATATGGTTTAGACGGAACAATTCTAGGTAATTCCCGGGGGGTTGTCGGTGTCCGATCTGGTCGTTGTGGCTATGAGTGGGGGGGTTGATAGCTCCGTTGCAGCCGTCCTGCTGAAGGAGCAGGGGTATCGTGTGGTCGGCGTCACCCTCAACCTCTTGCCGCGGACTGACCTGGTGACCGCCGATACCAGGCAGAACGCGTGCTGCTCTCTGGAGGCCGTGGAGGATGCCAGACGGGTTGCGGATCGGATCGGGATCCCTCATTACACCCTGAACTTCCGGGAGATCTTCGAGCAGGCGGTGGTCAGCGACTTCTTGCAGGAGTACCTGCGCGGCCGCACTCCCAACCCTTGTATTCGTTGCAACAAGCATGTCAAGTTCGGCGCCCTTCTCTCTGTGGCCCGTTCCCTGGGGGCCCGCTTCCTGGCCACCGGCCACTACGCCAGGATCTCGCAAGCACCCTCGGGACGTTACGTACTCTCGAGAGCCGTCGACCGGTCGAAGGATCAGAGCTACGCCCTGTACTCGCTGACCCAGGAGCAGCTTGCCCACACCCTGTTCCCGCTGGGGGGGCTGGAGAAGAGCGACACCAGGCGGATCGCGTTGGAGATCGGCCTGGTGACCGCCGGGAAGCCCGACAGCCAGGAGATTTGCTTCGTGCCCGACGGTGACTACGCGGGCTTTATCCGGGATCGGGACTCGAGAGCGGTCCACCCCGGTCCGATCCTCGATGAGGATGGGCGCAGGATCGGAACACATCCCGGCGTCGCCTTCTTCACTGTAGGCCAGAGGAAGGGGCTGGGCGTGGCGACGGGAAGGCCCATGTACGTGCTCCGCATAGAGGCGGAGCGGAACGCTATTGTGGTTGGCGAGCGGGAGGGGCTATACTCGGGCGGTTTGCTGGCCGAGGATGTGACCTGGGTGTCCATGGAGGCGACGTCCGAGCCGTTCCGGGTGGCGGTCCAGATCCGATATCGGGCGCCGGAGGTGCCAGCCACAGCCAGGTTGATGGATGGTGGCCTGCTGTCCGTGAGCTTCGATGAGCCCCAGCGGGCAGTCTCGCCCGGACAGGCTGTCGTCCTCTACAAGGGCGACGATGTGGTCGCGGGCGGAACCATAGTGGAGAGCTACCGTGAGAGGGTAGATGGACGAGCCGCCCTGGCGGTGAGTCGCTGAGAAAGGGAAGTCGGGCGTTTCGTAAGAGAGATCTTGGTAGCTCTGAGGGTGGCCCTCGTGTCCACTCAGGTCCTGAGGAGGGGCCAGACCTCGCGAGGAGAATTCTGGTTGGCTAGGCAAGAGGGGCGAATGGACGAGCTTCACGACAAGTACCGCAGGTTGCAGGAGACTATCAGGGAGATGGAGAGCGTCGCCGTGGCGTACTCGGGCGGCGTGGATAGCACCTTCCTGCTGAAGGTGGCGCTGGACGTTCTTGGGCGCGATCGCGTCCTAGGGATCATTGCGGTGTCGGAGTCTTATCCGGCCAGGGAGCTGAACGAGGCACGTCGGCTGGCGGAGGAGATGGGGGCCAGGATCCGGCTGATCGAGACCGAGGAGCTGTCCAACCCCAGCTACGCCAGCAACCCCGTGGATCGTTGCTTCCATTGCAAGACGGAACTCTTCACCAAGATCTTCCCCATCGCACGGGAGGAGGGGCTGAAGGAGATCCTGTACGGGGTCAACACCGACGATCTTGGGGATTTCCGTCCTGGGATCCAGGCCGCGAGGCGCATGGGAGCGCGGGGCCCTCTGCAGGAGGTGGGGCTCACCAAGAACGAGATAAGGCTGCTCTCCCGGGAGCTAGGTCTCCCGACCTGGGACAAGCCTGCCTATGCGTGCCTGTCGTCCCGCATACCCTACGGCTCCAGGATAACCAGGGAGGCACTCCGACAGGTGGACGAGGCTGAGGCTTTCCTTCACGACCTGGGTTACCGCCAGGTCAGGGTTCGGCACCACGATAGGATCGCCCGCATTGAGCTTCCGCGCGATCAAATGGCAAGACTGCTCTCCGATGGCTCAGCCGAGCTGGTGGTAGCCAAGCTGAAAGAGCTGGGCTATCTCTATGTGACCCTGGACCTGCAAGGGTATCGTATGGGCAGCATGAACGAGGCTATCGGGGTCGCCCCCGCAACCTCTGCGTAGCTGCCCGGTGATCCAGTAATCCTTGACGAGTCGAGTCGGACAGGGTAGGAGGGTGTGGCGCCCCGCCCGCTCGTGCCGCGTGTCCCTGTCGGCTGGCCCAGAACGCCAAGAGTCTGGAGGTGGAGAGTGTCCGAGCTGGATGGCAAGCCGATGCTGAAGAAGTTCGATCTGACCGGGAGGGTTGCCCTGGTGACCGGCGGCAGTCGCGGCATAGGGGGCGCCCTGGCGATGGCCCTGGCGGAGGCCGGCGCCGATCTGGCGCTGGTGGCTCGCACGGAGGAGGCCCTGCAGTCCATGGCGGGTCGCGTGCGGGAGCTGGGGAGGAGGGCGCTGGTGGTGCCCGCGGACGTGGCGCAGGTCTCCGCCCTGCCCTCCATGGTGGATAGGATCGTAGGGGAGTACGGCCGCATCGACATCCTGGTGAACGCCGCGGGTGTGCAGTGCCGGAAGCCGATCCTGGAGGTAACGGAGGAGGAATGGGACAGGGTGAACTCCGTGAACCTCAAGGCGCTCTATTTCTGCTCCCAGGCGGTCGCCCGCCAGATGCTCAAGCAGGGCAAGGGGAAGATCATCAACATAGCTTCTCTCACTTCGTCCATTGGAATCGCCAACGTCAGTATCTACACGGCGACCAAGGCCGGCGTGCTGGGCCTGACCAGGGTGATGTCGAGGGAGTGGTCCCGATCCGGGATCAACGTCAACGCCATAGGCCCGGGCTACTTCAGAACCGAGATGACCAAGCGGCTATACGACGACCCCATGATGCACCAGTGGATCGTGGACCGCACACCCATGGGACGATGGGGAGAGCTGGAGGATCTGAAAGGAGTGGCCGTCTTCCTGGCGTCCGATGCCTCCGACTTCATTACCGGGCAACTCATCAACGTGGACGGCGGGTGGCTGTCGGCCTAGCGGATCCGGCAGGCGGGGTCGGGCGGGAAGGGCCTCCGACCACGCCTTTTCATGTCAGGATGTCAGGCAAGACATCCGCTCGGCGCACTCGTCAAAGAGGCTCGACTGGCGGGCAGCTGGATCCCTGGAGGGCGCATGGGGCTGACTGAGCGGGTGAGGGATGCCGCCCGCGAGGCCGGGTTCGACCTGGTGGCAGTCACCAGCGCCGATCCCTTGCTCGAAGCGGAGCGGTCGATGCTGGACCGGCTGCAGTCCGGCATGCTGGCTGGGATGTCTTGGTTCACCGAGGAGCGGGTGCGGCTGTCCTGCAATCCCCGTCAGGCCATGAATGGGGCTCGCTCCGTTATCGTGCTGGGGAAGTTCTACCCTGTCCAGGCGCAGCCGAAGATCGCGGACGCTGAAGGCCCACTAGGGCGCGTAGCCCGGTTCGCCTGGGGACTGGACTACCATGGGCTGCTCCGCGGCCGGATGGAGCGATTGGAGGCGGTGCTGGCTGAAGACTCAGGCGGGCGAGGAGCCTTCCGGCTCTTCGTGGACAGCGGCCCCCTGGCCGAGAAGCCGCTGGCCGCGCGCGCCGGCCTGGGATGGTTCGGGAAGAACGGCTGCATCCTGACCCGTGAGCACGGCTCATGGGTCTTGCTAGCCGAGATGGTGACAGATCTGGAGCTGGAGCCGGATCCGCCGACGCGCCGAGACTGCGGTCGTTGTCGCCTCTGCCTGGATAGATGCCCTACCGGCGCGCTGGTCGCCCCGTATGTCGTCGATGCCCGTCGCTGCATATCCTACCTCACCATCGAGGAGAGGGGAGCCATCCCCCGCGACCTCAGGCCGCTGTTGGGCGATTGGGTCTTCGGGTGCGACGTCTGCCAGGAGGTGTGTCCCCACAACAGGAGGGCGATGGGGGCGGGCGGGGCATGCTCCGCGGGTGACGAGGTGTGCGCCCTGCCCCTGATTCCGCTGATGACTCTCGACAACGCAGCCTTCAGAGAGCGGTTTCGGGGACGGCCGCTGCTGAGGTCGAAGCGAAGGGGGCTACTGAGGAACGCGGCTGTTGCGCTGGGCAACAGCGGGGACAAGGGGGCGGTGCCCGCCCTGGAGGCGGCCCTGGCGGACCAGGACCCCGTGGTTCGATCCCATGCCGCATGGGCGCTGGGGAGGCTCGGAGGAAGAGCGGCTAGACGGGCCATGGAGCGCGCCCTGGTGGGGGAGCCTGACCAAGGGGTTGTGGCTGAGCTGCGGCTAGGGCTCGGGTAGCACCTCAGGGGTGTCGCTGGCACGCCAACTACCAGGTACCGGAGGCTCGACGCGAACCTCTATAATGGGCATGGCGTGATGGGAGCGTCGAATCAAAGCGAAGGAGGACATCAGTGGCTGCCCTGGAGAGCTACATCACCGACAACGAGTCACGGTTCCTGGAGGAGCTGAAGGAGCTTATCCGGATCCCCAGTATCGGAGCCCTGCCCGAGCACCGCGAAGACATGGTGCGGTGCGCGGAGCACCTGGCCGCGCACATGAGAGCCATGGGTCTGCCCCGTGCGGATGTGATGCCGACGGGTGGACACCCGGTGGTGTACGGCGAATGGATGGGCGCGCCCGGCAAGCCCACTGTTCTGGTCTACGGTCATTACGATGTCCAGCCGGTGGACCCGGTGGAGCTGTGGAGCTCGCCCCCGTTCGATCCCCAGGTGAGGGGGAATGAGCTCTACGCGCGTGGTGCTGCGGACGATAAGGGGCAGCTCTTCCTCCATCTCAAGGCTGTCGAGGCCCACCTGCGGGCCAATGGGCAGCTGCCGCTGAACATGAAGTTTCTCTTCGAGGGCGAGGAGGAGACTGGCAGCGCCCATCTGGACGGGTTTCTGGAGGCGCACAGGGATCTGCTGAAGTCGGACCTTGTGGTGGTATCGGACACGGCCTGGTTCGACCGTGGTGTGCCATCCATCTGCTACGGGCTCCGAGGGCTAACCTACCTCCAGGTGAACCTGAGGGTGGCCGACACGGACCTTCATTCCGGAAGCTTTGGTGGGTCGGTGGCCAATCCCATCCAGGTTCTCTCGGGGATCATCGCGGGACTGAAGGACGATCGCGGGCGGATCACGGTTCCCGGGTTCTACGATCGGGTCCGGCCGATCAGCGACGAGGAGCGGAGGCAGTTTGCCGCTCTCCCCTTCGATGAGGAGAAGTTCCGGCGCGAGATCGGTGCCGTGGCCCTGTGGGGCGAGGAGGGCTACACTACTCTTGAGCGGATCTGGGCCAGACCCACGCTGGACATCAACGGGATATGGGGAGGCTTCACAGGGGAGGGAAGCAAGACGGTGCTGCCGGCTAGGGCCTCCGCCAAGCTGAGCTGCCGTCTGGTTCCGGAGCAGGACCCGCAGGAGATCTTCGATCTGGTGTCGGCGCGGATACGCCAGCTCTGCCCGCCTACGGTGGAGCTGGAGATCGTCCCCATGCACCATGGCATGTGGGCCCTGACTCCGTTGGATCATCCTGCGGTGCAGGCCGCTGCCCGCGCGATGGAGCGGGCCTTCCAGAAGCGGCCTGCCTTCATTCGCTCCGGGGGCTCCATCCCTGTGGTCGCCTCCTTTGCGACCATCCTTGGCGCGCCAACGGTTCTGATGGGGTTCGCACTGCCCGATGACCACGCGCATGCACCTGACGAGAGGCTGGACCTGGGCAACTTCTTCGGCGGGATCCGTGCTGCGGCCTTCCTTTGGGAGGAGCTGGGAAGCTAGGACCGGGATGGGGTGCGGGATGAGATCCGCAGCGAGCCGGGTCGAGGCCACTGGGCGCCATCGGCATTGGGAGCACTACGGACTGATCGCTCTGGCTGCCACCATGTGGGGCAGCCTCGGTGTGGTGACCAAGCTCCTGTATACCCTCGGGATGGGCCCGTGGTCGCTGACCTTTTTCCGAACCGCCCTGGGGTTCGTGGCGTTCGGGCTGGTGATCGTTGTCAAGGACCGGTCGTGGCTGGCCGTGGAGCGGAAGGATCTGCACTTCCTGGCTCTGTTCGGGCTCATCAGCACGTCTGCCTTCTACGCCCTCTACCTCTTCACCATCAGCCTGACCAGCGTGGCGGCCGCGGCGGTGCTGCTCTACACGGCGCCCGCCTTCTCGGCCATCATGGCGCGGCTGGTCTTCTCGGAGCCCATCACCCCTGCGAAGGTGGGGGCGCTGATCCTCACCTTTGGGGGCTGCGTATTGGTTGCTGGACTGGAGTCCGGATCTCCCGTGGTGAGCCCCCTGGGGATCGCCACGGGTCTGGGCTCCGCTCTGACCTACGCCAGCTTCGGGATCATGGGAAAGCAGGCACGAGAGCGGTACAACCCGTGGACCATCAACTTCTACTCCATGGCCTTTGCTACCGTTGCGCTGATCCCATTGCTGCTGCTGCCCGACGTGTCGTTGTGGCCCTACCCACCAGAGGTTTGGGCGCTTCTAGCTCTCATGACGGCCGGTCCTACCTTGCTGTCGAGGGCCCTGTATGTATCGGCGGTGAAGCATGTCGAGGCCAGTCGCGCGGCCATCGTCGCCACGGTCGAGCCTGTTGCGGCGGCCGCCTTCGCCTTCGCCCTTCTGGGCGAGATGCTCTCCCCGGTTCAGCTGGTCGGTGGAGTCCTGGTGCTGGTGGGCTCGGTGCTGGCCCAGGGCTCGGGCCAGGAACGGGTGGGCTCCGCCGATGAGGTGGGCTAGCCAGTTGGTGTATAATCGCACAAAGTTTGGTGGCCCGGCGCGCCGCTGCTTTGGATCAAGTGGTGCGTCGGCCGAACTGGGGCTTATCCATGAGCGCCTTGGCCTCGAGAATAGGGCAGTGGCGTTGGCCTCGCTGGAGTTGGCCGAGGCTGGCCCACCCCCTCGGCCTCCAAACGAGGATAGCCCTGCTGGTGTCCTCGGGTCTGGTGGCCCTGATGACCCTGTTCGTGGTGCTCGGCTTGGCAGCCCTGAGGGAGAGCACCGACCGGGTGTTCCAGGAGCGGGCACTCCTGGCCCAGATGGCAGCCGAGCACTTGGACTTCGTCCTTCAGCAGGCTGGCGCGACGGTGGGCTGGACTGGCCACGAGCTGGCCGAGCCCGTGCGGTCCGGGGGCATGGCGGCGGCGCACCCGCTTCTGGAGAGTGTCGGCCGCAGGCTCGCCTTCATCGCCGACAGCGTCCTCCTCTTCGACCCCTCCGGCCGGCTGGTGGACGCATTCCCGCTCCAGGAACGACCCGCGCCGGATCTGGGTGGCCGCATTCTCGAGAAGCTCGGAGGCGGGGCAACGCAGGCAGTGGACTGGGTCAGAACGCCTCAGGGACCGACGGCGCTGGTGGTGGTCCCCTTATCCACCCCCGATGGGGAGAGGGTTGGGTACCTGGGAGCAGCAATCGACTTCTCGGGAAACGCGCTGGGGCACTGGCTGCAGCAGATGGCGCTGGGCAAGAGCGGTCGGGTGGACCTGGTGGGCGCCGACGGCTCCGTGCTGACCAGCACCGGTGACCAGAGCCTTCCCAGCCCCGACAGCCATGCCAGCTATTTCACCAGTCTGATGTCCTCCCGGCGGGCGACCGTCACCACCTGCTACAGCTGTCACGCTTCTTCTCAAGGGGCCTCCAGAGACCGCGACATCATGGCGTTCGCCCCTCTCACCATCACCGACTGGGGTGTTGTGCTCCGCCAGTCGGAGGATGAGGTGATGGAGCCCACGCGCAGGCTGCAGCAGCAGGTTCTCGGCCTCGGAGCCGTCTCATTGCTGGTAGCCCTGTTCATGGTGTGGCTCACCACCAGGAGCATCGTGGGGCCCATCCGGGCTCTCACCCTATCAGCTCGACGTATCGCAGAGGGCAACTTGGGCGAGGCGGTGGCGGTGGAGGGGAGCGATGAGGTGGGCGAGCTGGGGCGGACCCTCGACTACATGCGGGCGCGACTCCAGCGCTCCATGGAGGAGATCAAGGCATGCAACGCCGAGCTGGATAGGAGGGTGCGGGAGCGGACCGCCGAGCTAGAGCGTTCGAAGGACGACCTCGAGCGGTCCAGGGACCACCTCGAAACCCTTATCGACAGGCTGTCCACGCTGCACAGCATCGCCGTGGACCTCAATCAGTCGCTGGAGCTTCAGCCCAAGCTGAACGGCGCGCTGGTCAACGCGCTGAAGCTGGCCGGCATGGATGCCGGTGCCATATACCTTCTCGATGAGAGCACCGGGGAGCTGGAGCTGGTGGCCCATCACGGCCTGTCCCTGGAGGCCGCCCGTGTGGCTGCCAACCTGGGCTTGAGTGCCAGCCTCTGTGCGGCGGCAGCGCAGGTGGGAGAGCCCATCGTGGTGGAGGACACCGGGCGGTACGTGCGAGGGTCGAAGTCAGTGCTGCGCAGCGAGAACATCCGCTGCATGGTCCGCGTTCCCTTCAAGTCGACGCGTGGCTTGCTGGGCACCATGTGTCTCGCTGGGCGCAGCCCCAGGACCTTCTCCAGAAGCGAGATGGAGCTGCTGACCTCGGTGAGCAATCAGATCGCTGTGGCGGTGCAGAACGCCCGTTTGTACGAGGAGCTTCAACGCAAGGAGAGGATGCGCGGCGAGCTGTTGCTGAAGGTCATCGCGGCGCAAGAGGAGGAGAGGAAGCGGATCGCGAGGGAGCTGCACGACCAGACCAGCCAGGCCCTGGCAGCTTTGGCGGTCGCGGTGGAGACCGCCGCGGGGCAGGCCGCCGAGGGCGGGGACGTCAGCGTCAGCCTCGCCAGGATGCGCTCTCTGGCTGTGAGCACCCTCGAGGAGGTGCATCGCCTGATTTTCGACCTGCGGCCGACCCTGCTGGACGACCTGGGGCTGATCGCGGCCATGCGCTGGTACGCGGAGACAAGGCTCGGCGAGGTTGGGATAAAGGTGCGCCTGGAGGTGGCAGGGGAGGAAAAGCGCCTTGCCCCCCAGATCGAGACGGCTCTCTACAGGGTGGTGCAGGAGGCGGTCAACAACGTGGCCAATCATTCCGGGGCCCAAAACGTCACCATCACCCTCGTGCTGAAGCCCGAGCAACTTCTGTTGACCATCGTGGATGACGGCTGGGGCTTCGACATGGGGGAGCTGGCTCGATCCGGGGACCGGAAGCGGGGGCTTGGCCTGATGGGAATGAAGGAGCGGGTCGAGCTACTGGGCGGCAGCTTCGGCATCTACTCAGAGTTGGGCGGCGGCACAAAGGTTATGGTGGAGGTCCCTCTGCTGGGAGACGAGGGTGGTGCCGATGGGAAAGATCCGAGTTTTGATAGTTGATGACCATGCGATCCTGAGGGAGGGGATCCGGGCCTTGCTGGCCCTTTCCAGGGACGTTGAGGTGGTGGGTGAGGCCTCGGACGGCCAGGAGGGGATCGATCGTGTCCGCGAGCTGCAGCCCGACGTGGTGCTGATGGACATCGCCATGCCCGGTCTCGATGGTCTCGAGGCGACTCGGCGGATCAAGGACCGTTTCAAGAGCACCAAGGTGCTGATACTGACCCAGCACGAGAACAGGGAGTATGTGTTTCCCATCCTCAAGGCGGGGGCAGACGGGTACGTTCTGAAGAAGGCCGCGGGCACGGAGCTGATCTCCGCCATCCGCGCGGTCCATGAGGGCGGAACCTTCCTCTATCCCTCGGTGGCGAAAACGGTGGTGGAGGACTACCTGCGCCCGGACGGATCCATTTCGGAGCGGAGACACCCGAAGCTGACCGACCGAGAGATCGAGGTGCTGAAGCTGGTGGCAGAGGGGCGCAGCAACCAGGAGATCGCCGAGCTGCTGTGCTTGAGCGTGAAGACCGTGACCGGCCACCGCACCAACATCATGGAGAAGCTGGATCTTCACAGTCGGACGGAGCTGGTGAAGTACGCCATCCGCACCGGCCTCATCCAAGCTTAGGGCGTTTTCCCTACCCCTAACAGGGTGTTTGCCGTATACCCCCTTTTGCTGCCTCTCCCTAGACTGTCCATGGTGGTGTGCTGCGCCTCGCTCTGTGCTCGGAGGGCGGACACGCCCCAATGTGGGTGAGCCCACTGCCGCGGGAAAGCTGGCTTCCCGCGGCAGTGGGAGGATCCTTCCGCATACCCGTGAGGAAGATCGCGGGCTCTCGGTGTGAAGGAGGGATGCCTGGGTCGGTGTCGCAAGGACTCCGAGGGTGCCCAACGCGTGGTGTTGGCGTGGCCGCGAGGGGTTCGGCGGCTGAGGCACCTGGAGATGCGGAGTCCGGCTCCTGGAGTCCAGTGGGGCCGAATGCTGGCCGCCCACGGGACGATAGCGGTGCCGGCCGGAAGTAGAGACCGGAAGCACGTAGCCCTCATCGCCATGGAAGAGCAGCTGGGTCTCGGACCGACGCGATCGGGAGTGTCGGAGCCATTGTCTCGGGAGAAGGATAGGGAGAAGGAGGGTCAACCATGGCTGTTTCGCATGCCGAGCCCGCGAAAAAGCGCAGCGTACTGGTGACCAGCGAAGACTGGTGGGCCGTATACCTGGGTCTCTTCCTCCTGGTGGTAACCTTCGGCGCCTTCGTATCGGGTTCTCCGCTCAACATCCTGAAGACCGCGATGCCGGTGATGTGGCCCAAGTCCGACCTGGCGGCGCATTTCGCCGCCAACGCCGGGGCCTACGTCTTCATGTATCTGATGCTGATCGTGATCACCGGGGTGGCCGTTGCCGTGATGGGAGGGAAGCTGGCCCACTACGTACTCTCTTTCACGGCGCTCTTCGTGCTCTCGGTGGTGGTCCTGGTTCTAGGTAGCCAGACCGAGCTGAAGACGTACGGACTGGAATACCCGTTCTGGGCGCTGATAATCGGCCTCATCATCGGCAACACATGGACTCTTCCCGCGTGGTTCAGGGCTGGAGCCGGAAGGACGGAGTTCTTCATAAAGACCGGCATCGTGTTGCTGGGGGTGAACCTGCCATTCACCACCGTGGTGCAGGGAGGTGGATGGGGCTTCATCGAGGCGGTGTGCATCGTTGGGATTGGCTTCACGGTGGCTTTCATCGTGGCCAAGAGGCTGGGCTTCGACAACCCCTTTGCCGCCGTGCTGGGCGCCGGGGGCTCGGTTTGCGGGGTGTCTGCGGCCATCGCGGTGGGCGGGAGCGTAAAGGCCAACCAGAAGCACGTGGGCTACATCGTATCCCTGGTGGTGCTGTACGCCTTGGTGCTAATCTTCCTCATGCCTCTTCTGTCTCGGCTGATGGGTCTCAACGAGATAGTGGCTGGGGCGTGGATAGGGGGTTCCGAGCTGGCTGATGCGGCCGGTCTAGCGGCGGCCGCGATGATCTCGGACAAGGCTGTGCAGGCCTTCACCCTGGTCAAGCTGAACCGAGACGTGATGATCGGCGTGCTGGCCTTCATCATGGCCATCGCGTCGGTGACCCGATGGGAGCGGCAGGAGGGTCAGCCACTCCCCAGCCCAATTGTGATCTGGGATCGCTTCCCCAAGTTCGTGATCGCGTTCCTGCTGGCCTCGTTCCTCTCCACGACCTGGAACGTCCAATATGGGAAGCCGTTCAGCGATGCCGTGACGGCCAATCTGAACAACGTTCGCACCTGGCTATTCGTTCTGGCGTTCCTGTGCATAGGCTGCAACACTCGGATCCAGGATGTGCGCTCCATGGGGTCCAAGCCGATCATCGCCTTCACGACGGTGGTCGTGGTGAACTTCATCATCGGCTTCATCCTGGCGAACCTGCTGTTCGGCGGGATCATCGCCAAGCCCCTTGGCTAGTCTACGGGGCTAAGCTGGAACGCGGGCGGTTCGGCCGCCCTTGGTAGGGGGATGGCAGGAGCCGCCCGCGGCGAGTAGAATTCGCCGCAGCGCGTGGTATCAGGCAGGAGTCCGGAGACGGGTTGCCGGGGATGGTATTGCAGGAGGTAGGTTAATGGCAGAGGAGTCCAAGACCCCCCTGGTGGACGAGCTCGAGAAGGGGAGCTGGCCCAGCTTCGCCAAGGAGCTCAAGCGCCGCGCTGAGAAGAATGCGGCCGCGAGGGACTTGGTGGGGCAGCTGGAGCTTTCCTACAAGGAGAAGCGTGTCCACTGGAAGCACGGTGGCATCGTCGGGGTGAAGGGGTACGGAGGCGGTGTGATTGGACGCTACTCCGACGTGCCCGAGCAATTCCCCAACGCGGCCGAGTTCCACACTATGAGGGTGAACATGCCCAGCGGCTGGTTCTACACGACCGAGTCGCTGCGGAAGCTTTGCAACATCTGGGAGCAGTACGGAAGCGGCCTGACCAACATGCACGGCTCCACGGGCGATATCATCCTGCTGGGCACGCAGACGGCCAACCTGCAGGACGCCTTCAACGCCTTGAGCGAGGCTGGGTTCGACCTGGGAGGCTCGGGGTCGGACCTGCGCACCCCCAGTGCCTGCGTTGGGCCAGCCAGGTGCGAGTATGCCTGCATCGACACCCTGGGGATCTGCCACGACCTGACGACGACCTTCCAGAACGAGCTGCATCGGCCCATGTGGCCCTACAAGTTCAAGATCAAGGTGGCGGGGTGCGCCAACGACTGCGTGGCCGCCATCGCGAGGTCGGACTTCGCCATCATTGGGACATGGAAGGGGCCTCTGCAGATAAACCAGGAGGCGGTCAAGGCTTACATCGCAGCGGACTTCGACGTGAAGGGCGAGGTCGTTGATCGATGTCCCACCAGGGCGCTTTCGTTTGGGCAGGATGGCACGCTGGCGCTGGATGAGGAGGAGTGCAAGCGGTGCATGCACTGCCTCAACAAGATGCCCAAGGCGATTCGGCCTGGCAAAGAGAGGGGCGCCACGCTCCTCATTGGCGGCAAGGCGCCCATCGTTCGCGGGGCCTATCTGTCCTGGGTGATTGTCCCGTTCATGAAGTTGGAGCCGCCCTACGAGGAGCTGAAGGATCTGCTGCAGAGGATCTGGGAGTGGTGGGACGAGAATGGGAAGACTCGCGAGAGGGTGGGCGAGCTGATCGATCGGGTGGGTATGGGCAAGTTCCTCAGGGATGTGGGGCTGGAGCCTTCCCCCGCCATGGTGTTCGCCCCCAGGTCCAACCCCTACTACTTCTGGCAGCCTGACGAGGTGAAGTGATGACCGACGTTAGAACGGACTTCGGGCCTCCATACTTCAAGGATATGCTGCCTCCCGTGATGCTGGAGAACTACGGGAAGTGGGCCTATCACGAAACGCTCCAGCCGGGCGTGCTGAAGCACGTCTCGGAAAGTGGAGACGCCGTCTACACCGTGAGGGCCGGTTCCCCCCGACTGCTGTCTGTGGATACCATCCGGGAGATCTGCGACCTGGCGGATCGCTATTGCGATGGCCACCTGCGCTTCACCAGTCGGCACAACATCGAGTTTCTGCTCAGCGATCCCACAAGGATCCAGCCGCTGATCGCCGATCTGCGGTCTCGTGGTTTCCCAGTGGGCGGGACAGGCAATGCTATCAGCAACATCGTCCACACCCAGGGTTGGATCCACTGCCACAGCGCGGCCACCGACGCCTCCGCGCTGGTGAAATCCATCATGGACGAGGTGCAGCCCTACTTCGAGAGCATGACCCTGCCCGCGAAGCTGCGCATCTCGGTGGCCTGCTGCCTGAACATGTGCGGCGCGGTGCACTGCTCCGATCTGGCGATCGTGGGCATCCACAGGAAGCCACCCAAAGTAGACAACGAGCGGCTGGCCAAGACGTGCGAGGTCCCCAACATCATCGCGGCTTGTCCGACCGCGGCCATCCGCCCGAATCCCAAGGAGAAGGGCGTCATCATCAACGAAGAGCGGTGCATGTACTGCGGCAACTGCTTCACCGTGTGCCCGGCCATGCCCATCGCCGATCCCGAGAACGATGGTGTCGCCATATTCGTCGGTGGCAAGGTCTCCAACGCCAGGAGCGCCCCGATGTTCTCCAGGCTGGCGATCCCCTACCTTCCCAACAACCCACCACGATGGCCCGAGACCGTTGAGGCCGTGAAGCACATCATCGAGGTGTACGCCAAGCATGCCCACAAGGGCGAGAGGATGGGAGAATGGATCGAGAGGATAGGCTGGGAGAGGTTCTTCTCGCTGACCGGGATCCCATTCACCGACAAGCACATCGATGATTTCCGATTCGCGCCGACGACCTACAGGACGTCTGCTGCTTTCAAGTGGTAGCCGACTGCCGGCAGGGACACGGATTTCCATGTCCCTGCCGGGCTCGGGAAGAAAGGGTGAGGAAGGTGAGCGAAGATCTCCAGGAGAGGATACTGGCCTACCTAGCGACCGTCGATAAGGCGAAGAACCGCGACATCGCCACGGCCCTCAAGGAGCCCAAGACAGACGTGGATAAGGCCGTGGCCGAGCTCGCCAAGGCGGACAAGATAGAGTACCTCTACATCGGCACCTCCTACGTCAAGTTGAAGGGCAAGGAGTAGCCGACCAGGGTGGCGCCGTGCCCTGTCCCTTCGCCGCGCTGCTCGCCGCGGCGGACAATGGTGCGGGGATTCTGTGATCTTCGAGCGGAGACAGGCGAGGAGATATGGTGCTGGAGCTGCTGGAAAGGCGGCAGGGGATCATCCTCGAGGAATGGCGCGCTCTGATGAGGAGCAGCTATCCTCCCGAGATAGCGGCGCTTCTCGATCGCGACCCCGATCGCTTTCTCAACCCCGTCGGCTATGCCATCACGCGGGAAACTGAGACGATTCTTCGTGGGCTGCTAGCGGGGGAGGACGTACAGGCGCTGGCGGACTCCGTCGACGGTCTGGTGAAGATCCACGCGGTGCAGGTTCTGGCACCGTCGCAAGCCGTCGGCTTCATCTTCCTCCTCAAGAAGGCGATCAAGAAGGCGCTTGGGGATGCCGCCGACGCCGCCGAGATGGTGCCCGAGATGGCGAAGCTGGAATCCCGACTGGACGATGCCGCCCTGCTGGCCTTCGACCTGTACATGCGGCGGCGGGAGAGGGTGCACGAGATCCGGGCGAGGGAGCTGCGGGATAGGTCCGACCGGATCCTCGAAAGGTTGAGCCGGATCTATGGCCCGGTGGACCAGGGGCTGGAGGGTCTGGGCTTCGGCGCATCCGATGCGGAGCAAGGCGACGGCATATGAGAGCTATGTTTCCCCTGCTGGTGGTGCTATTCCTGGCCTCGGTTGGCTTTCTAGGAGGGGGGATCCAGGAGCTTCGGACGCTGTTCGCCGTCTGGGTCCCTTATGCGGCCATGGCCATTTTCCTCGTGGGGTTCGTGGCCCGGCTGTATCGGTGGGCCAGCTCCCCAGTGCCCTTCCGCATCCCCACGACATGCGGTCAGCAGAAATCGCTTCCCTGGATCAGAGCCAACAACCTGGAGAGCCCGCACAACACTCTCGGGGTCGCTGGCAGGATGGCGATGGAGGTTCTCCTGTTCCGATCGCTGTTCAGGAGCTCGTCGGTGCAGATCCAGGGCAACAGGGTTCTGTACAGGGACCACAAGATCCTTTGGGTTGCCGCCATGATGTTCCACTGGTCCATGCTGCTGGTCGTGGTGCGGCATTCCAGGTTCTTTTTCGAGCCCGTGCCCTCCCTGGTCTCCGCCGTGCAGTCGGTGGATGGTTTCTTCCAATTCGGGGATCCCGTTCTCTACGTCACCACCGTGGGCTTTCTCCTCGGGCCAGCCTACCTGCTGACCAGGCGTCTGATGATGCCGGGGGTGAGGTACATCTCGCTGCCCTCCGACTACTTTGCACTCTTCCTTCTTCTGGGCATCGGTGCCACAGGGGTTGTGATGCGGCACCTCTTCCACACGGACGTGACGGCCGTGAAGCAGCTGGCCATGGGGTTGGTCACCTTTCGGCCTGTGGTGCCGACAGGAGCCTCACCCCTGTTCTTTGTCCACCTCTTTCTGGTGAGCTGTCTCTTGGCCTATCTTCCTTTCAGCAAGCTGATGCACATGGCGGGTGTGCTCCTGAGCCCGACCAGGAATCTGGCCAACGACAGCCGAATGCGGAGGCACGTGAACCCGTGGAACCATCCTGTACCCCTGCACACCTTCGAGGAGTGGCAGGAGGAGTTCAAGGACAAGCTGGAAGCGGCGGGTATCCCACTGGACACAGAGGCCGCACGGTAGCGCGAGGTTGAGATGCCTGACAAGCAGCCGACGCCGGAGCAGATGATGAAGGTCGATCACAATCCCCCGCCGGGGGATTGGATGGACCCGCGGATAGACTTCGAGGCGCGCAGGGGGAGCTACTGCTACAGCGCCAAGCCCGAGATGCTCGAGTACCTGGGGATGCCGAACCCCAGAAAGTGGCAACCCTACGAGCAGGACTGGAAGCTTCCCGAGAACTGGAGGGAGATCCTTCTCGAGGGTATGAGGGAGAGGCTCGAGAAGTATCGCTCCTTCCGGCTCTTCATGGACATCTGTGTGCGTTGCGGTGCCTGCGCCGACAAGTGCCACTTCTTCATCGGTTCGGGAGATCCGAAGAATATGCCGGTGCTCAGGGCGGAGCTGATGCGCTCCATCTACCGGCGCTACTTCACGCGGGCGGGGCGTCTGCTGGGACGGCTAGCCGGTGCTCGCGACCTGACCGAGGACGTGGTCAAGGAGTGGTTCTACTACTTCTATCAGTGCACCGAGTGCCGCAGGTGCTCTGTTTTCTGCCCTTATGGGATCGACACGGCCGAGATCACCATGATGGGTAGAGAGCTGCTGAACCTGTTGGGCGTCAACATCAACTGGATAGTGGAGCCGGCAGCCAACTGCTATCGTACGGGTAACCACCTGGGAGTCCAGCCGCACACCTTCAAGGACAACATCGAGTTCGCAGCCAGCGATCTGGAAGACATCACAGGGGTGAAAGTGGAGACCCCCATCAACAAGAAGGGGGCCGAGGTTCTCCTGGTGGTGCCGTCGGCCGACTACTTCGGCAGCCCGCACTACTACACCTTCTTGGGCTACCTGGCGATCCTCCACGAGGTTGGGCTGGACTACACCTTCAGCGCCTTCGCCTCGGAGGGGGGGAACTTCGGCTTGTTCTCCTCCCACGAGCTGATGAAGAGGCTCAACGCCAAGATCTACTCCGAGGCCAAGCGGCTGAAGGTCAAGTGGATCCTGGGAGGAGAGTGCGGGCACATGTGGCGCGTGCTCCACCAGTACATGGATACCCACAATGGCCCGGCCGACTTCCTGGAGGAGCCGGTCTCCCCGATCACTGGGACCAGGTTCGAGAACGCCAGGAGCACCAAGGTTGTGCACATGGCGGAGTTCACCGCGGACCTCATAAGGCACGGCAAGCTGAAGCTGGATCCCAGCCGAAACGACAGATGGAGGGTCACCTATCACGACTCCTGCAATCCAGCCCGAGCCATGGGCCTTCTGGAGGAGCCCAGGTATATCCTGCAGAGCTGCTGCAACCACTTCTACGAGATGCCGGAGAGCACCATCCGTGAGAAGACCTTCTGCTGTGGCAGCGGAGCTGGGCTGGGCACAGAGGAGAACCTGGAGATGCGGCTGAGGGGAGGGCTTCCCCGCGCAAACGCGGTGAGATATGTCCAGGAGAAGCACGGTGTCAACATGGTGGCCTGTATGTGCGCCATAGACAAGGCAACGCTGCCTACCCTGCTGGAGTACTGGGTTCCAGGTGTGGATGTGGCAGGAGTGCACGAGCTGCTGGGTAATGCCCTGGTGATGAAGGGGGAAAAGGAGAGGACGGTGGACCTCCGCTTCGAGCCACTGCCCAGCCGGACGCAGGAGGTTGAAACCCATGTATGACGCCGGGAAGATCCTGCCTGGGATGGCCCTCTTTCTGGCCGTGGTCCTGGCCCCGATATGGTACAACGTGGGGTCAGGGCAGGCCGCCGCTGGCCCCGATATCGTCAAGCCAGTGTCGGAGAAGGAGTGCGTGGAGCCGGCCCAGTACATGAGGGACAACCACATGCAGCTCCTGATCCGGTGGAGGGATGACGCGGTTCGAGACGGCAAGAGGACCTACGTGGCAAGCGACGGGCGGAGCTACGAGGAGAGCCTCACCGGCACGTGTCTCAGGTGTCACTCAAACAAGGGCGAGTTCTGTGATCGCTGCCACGACTACTCCAATGTGCAGCCGAGCTGCTGGGGCTGCCACACCTCCCCGGAGGAGAGCAAGGCGTGACCACCGACAGAAGACAGTTCCTGAAGATGGCAGGGGTGATGGCCCTGGGGCTTGGGCTGAAGCCGGTATTGCAGTCCCTGCTGGGGGGCGAGGTGGTGAAGGCCTCGGAGGAGCTGCTGGCCCAGGGGGACGGCCAAGGGCGCCGGTGGGCCATGGTGGTGGATCTCCCACGGTGCTGGTCGAGCCCTGGTTGCACCGATTGCATAGCAGCCTGCGATGCTGTCCACAACATCCCTCATCTGGAGGACGAGAGGAAGGCAGTCAGATGGCTGTGGCAGGAGCCCTACGGCCGGTTGTTCCGGGGCCAGGATCCCAGGGCGACCTTCTCCGAGGTGTCCAGCAAGGCGGCCCTGGTGATGTGCAATCATTGTGAGAACCCGCCCTGTGTCCGCGTCTGCCCCACCGGGGCAACATGGAAGCGGGGGGACGGCATCGTCATGATGGACTTCCACCGGTGTATCGGGTGCCGCTACTGCATGGTGGCTTGCCCATACGGCGCTCGAAGCTACAACTTCGTCGACCCCCGCCAGGCCCTCGACATGACCAAGGTGGATCCCGGATTTCCCACCAGGACCAGGGGCGTGGTCGAGAAGTGCACCCTTTGCTCCGAGCGGATCGATAGGGGCGGGATCCCAGCGTGCGTCGAAGGATGCTCGAGGGGGGCACTGCTGTTCGGGGATATCAACGATCCGAAATCTGAGGTGAGGAGGGTGGTGGAAACCCGCCTCACCCTCGTGCGCCGACCGGAGATGGGTACGAAGCCGCGGGTGTACTACGTGGTTTCGTAGCCTCTGCCTCCAGGCTAATGCTCGACCAAATTGGTTTCGACATGTATGGCGGGGGTTTATCCCCCGCCGCCCGGCGCACGGGGTGGACCCTGCGGCGGGGCACAAGGCCCCCGCCCTACATGTTGGCGCAGTACTAGTGGGCGGGGGCGGAGGGATCAGCAGCGGTCGCCAAGCCGCGAAGTTGATGCCGACCCAATCAATTTTGGCGTAGCGCAGAGGAAGGTATGCTGGAGAAAGCTCTCAACGGGGGGCGAGCATATTGGAGCTGGCTGCTGCTCCTGCTGACAGTCGCATCGGTGGGGCTTGCGCTCTACCTGTGGCAGGCGGCCAACGGCGTGGAGCTCTTCGGCCTCAGCAGGGACGTGCCGTGGGGGATCTTCATCGCCAACGACACCTTCATGGTCGGCGTGGCGGCGTCGGTGGTGATGGTGGTGCTTCCCTTATACCTGCATGGCCAGAGGGACTTCGCGGGGATCGCCGTGCTGGGGGAGTTCATGGCCGTGGCCGCCGTGATGACCGCCCTGTTGTTCGTCTTGGCGGACCTGGGCCAACCCGGAAGGCTTCTCAATATCCTGCTGTACCCGAACCCGGCCTCCCCATTCTTCTGGAATTCCATTCTTCTGCCAGGTTTCCTGATCCTCAATCTGGTGGTCGGCTGGTTCGTCCTCGATGCCGAGCGGCACGAGGTCGATGTGCCCCGGTGGGTGACCCTGCTGGTCCTCCTTTCGATACCGTGGGCCATTGCCATGCACACGGTCACCTCCTTCATATACAGCGGCCTGCCGGCGCGGCCCATGTGGGATTCTGCCATCCTGGCGCCCCGTTTCCTGGCGTCCGCCTTCGCCTCGGGTACTGCGTCCCTGATAATCCTCTCCTTGGTGGTGCGCCGGTGCAGCGGATTCGACCCTGGCAGCGGGGCGATCCGGAAGCTGGCTACCATCGTGGTCTATGCGACCGTCGCAAACCTGTTTCTGGTTCTCGTGGGGCTTTTCCCCGTCGCGTACGGCGGCGTCGAAAGCCAGCAGGATCCGTCCAGGTACCTCTACCTAGGGCTGAACGGCCACAGTGGTCTGGTGCCGTGGGCCTGGCTTTCCATCTTGCTTTCCGTGGGGGCGATCGCCCTTCTCGTCAGTCCGGGGGCGAGGGGGAGCGAGTGGGCGCTCCTGGTCGCATGCGGGGCCGTCTGCGTCTCCATGTGGATGGACAAGGGCTTCGCCCTGGTAGTGGGGGGCTTCGTGCCATCGTCTTTCGGCGAGGTCACGGAGTACCTGCCGACGGTGCCCGAGCTGGTCATTACCCTCTCGGTGTACGCTGCGGCGGCGCTGCTACTGACGCTGCTCTACAAGATCGCGGTGGCCGTGAAGAAGGAGACCCTCTGACGGAGTTGAGGGCTCGGTCACATGAGGGGGCCGCTACCGGGGGTGGGGGACCAGCCGGCTCGTACCGGCTCGACTCATAGATGGGGTTCACTGGTAATCACAATTGGGAGGTGAAAGATGCCTGTTATCACTCTGAAGGGGCGAGAGTTCAAGGTCGACGAGGACGGGTTCTTGGAGGACCCGAGCATCTGGAACGAAGAGGTTGCTGCCTGCTTCGCTGAGACCGAGGGGATTACCGAGCTGACGGAGGATCACTGGAAGGTGATCAACTACCTGCACAACTACTACCAGCAGTACGGCATTGCGCCCATGGTGAGGAAGCTGTGCAAGGATACCGGCTTTGATCTAAAATATATCTACCAGCTCTTCCCCTCTGGGCCGGCCAAGGGGGCGTGCAAGCTGGCGGGACTGCCGAAGCCCACGGGCTGCGTGTAGGATCCGAGCAAGGGCAAAGGAAGTAAGGCGCGAGGATGTACATCATCACTATCGACGAGGATAAGTGCGAGGGAGACGGGGAGTGCGCCAGCACCTGCCCGGTTGAGATGTTCGAGCTGCAGAACGGGAAGGCTGTCATAGTGGGAAACATGGATGACTGCCTGGGCTGCGAGAGCTGCGTGAGCGTGTGCCCGAGCGGGGCGATAACACTGCAGGAGATGTAGCTCGTCCGGTTCGGCGGTGGGCCGGCGGGT
>Ga0315298_1002231_pt1 | contig 33367 bp, 34 predicted proteins | sample WHS_1_MG_FD_203077 | JGI IMG/M metagenome (GOLD analysis project Ga0315298, IMG submission 203077) | Extremophilic microbial mat communities from Washburn Hot Springs, YNP, Wyoming, USA - WHS_1_MG | ecosystem: Environmental > Aquatic > Thermal springs > Hot (42-90C) | place: USA: Wyoming... | reverse complement strand
TCCCTTCTGGCCAACTTTCTCTATTCTCCACCGGACCAAATCTTTCCAGTTATTCACCAGCCACTTATCCTTCGGGAAGCTTATTAAAGGCAGATAATCACCCGGCTATCTACCGCATAGAAAATGGGAAAAAACGTCTTATTCCTGATCCTTATGTTTATTCTTCTCAGTTTTCTTGGAATAAATACATTACTGTTCCCGCTTCTGTACTTACTTATTACCCAGAAGGAGAAAAGTGGCCTTTCCGTGATGGCGAATTAGTCAAAGAACAAGGTAGGCCCGAAGTTTATGTTTTCGAAAATGGAAAGAAACGTTGGATTACTGATCCTACAACGTTTAATGCTTATGGTTATTCCTGGAGCAATGTTATTATTGTTCCCAACAATGGGCTTAACCAATTTCCCACTGGAGACCCTTTGAGTATTTAGGAAAAATAAAGTTTTTAGTCTGATCAATAAATATAAAAGCCATAAAAGATTGTCGTCATTTCCAACTTTGTAGTAGAATAAATAAGAGATATTAAAATATCTTTAAATTAAATCAATGCCCTCGTGGTGAAATGGATATCATGACAGGCTTCGGACCTGTTGTTGGGGGTTCGAATCCCTCCGAGGGCGAACAAGGGTCGTTAGCTCAATTGGTAGAGCAACTGCCTCTTAAGCAGTAGGTTCAGGGTTCGATCCCCTGACGACCCAAACAACTTGATCCTTAATGCGGTGGTAACTCAGTTGGTAGAGTACTTGCTTCCCAAGCAAGTAGTCGCGGGTTCGAATCCCGTCCACCGCTTCTGCCGACCTAGCTCAACGGTAGAGCAATGCTTTCGTAAAGCATAGGTTGAGGGTTCGATTCCCTCGGTCGGCTTTTAAGGCGTATAAATAAAATTTATGAAAAACAGATTATTAAAAATAATCCATTCTATAAAAGAAAATTTTAAATACTCGCCTTTTTGGCAAAATCGCTTAATTTCTTTTCTTTTTTCTTTTAGTCTTATTTCGAATCTAACTTTGTGGATTTTAATCATTATCAAATCACGCCATACTATAATCCCTTTTTATAAACCAATAAGCAGTTCGATTACTTATTTAATTCCTTATAGCCAAGAAATTTATCTTTTACCAATTACCGGTCTTTTTATCTTTTTAATTAATTTTATTTTAGCCTATTATCTTTTTAGGACAGAAAAATTTCTAAGTTATCTTTTTTTAGGTCAATCTTTATTTATTCAAATTATTCTTATTTTTACTTTTATTTTTTATTTAATTGTTTAAATGAAAGGATTCTTACCCCCTTCAGTAATCCATTATCATTTTATTTATATTGGACACGATCGATTTTGGAATAGGTTCTTAGAAATTATTCCTGCTTTGAGTATATTTTTAACTCTTTTTGCTCCCCTTTTTCTTTCTTTTTATCACCCTTTATGGGTAGCAATCTTTATTATTATCTATGACCTTTTATGGCTTTTTAGGGCTGGTAAATATGCTTATCATTTAATCAGAGGTTACCACCTTTTAAAATTTACTGAGCATAGAGATTGGGCAAAAGAATGCAAAAAATTATCCAGTCCACATATTTATCTTAATTATTTAATGAGCGAAAAAGAAAAGATTAAAAAAAATTATCCTTTAATAAAAATACCAGCACTTCGAAGAATCTTTATTAAGCAAGACGTTATCCAAAATTATAAATTTTTAAAAGAAAAGATTATTGAACTTGAAGATTTTATCCGACACGAGAAAAAATTTAAAGATTATCGTAAAATTTATCATTTACTTATTTTGGCTACCTACAAAGAAGAATTAGAGGTTTTACGGCAATCAATTAAATCGTTGGTAGGGACTTATCCAAAAGAAAAAATGATTTTTGTTTTAGCCACCGAAGAAAGGGACAAAGAAAGGGCTAGTCGAAATGCTTATCTTTTAAAAAAGGAATTAGGAAAAGATTTTGGTCTCTTTTTATCCACTATGCACCCGGCTAATTTACCAGGTGAAGTAAAGGGGAAAGGAGCCAATATCACCTATGCGGCCAAAAAGGTTTTGCCAATTATCAAAGAAAAGAAAATTAATTTTGAAGATGTAATCGTCACTACCCTTGATGCAGATACCTGCGTCCATCCGCAATATCTCTGGAAACTTACCTATGAGTATATTTTAAAACCTGATCGCACTTACGCTAGCTTCCAACCTATTCCTATTTATGCCAATAATATTTGGGATGTCCCTCCTCCTTTAAGTATCGTCTCTATTTCCTGCTCATTTTGGCAAATCATTCAATCTTCCCGTCCTCATCTCCTTCGCAACTTTTCTGTCCATGCCCAAAGCTTAAAAACGCTTATTGATACTGATTTTTGGTCCACCCAAACCATAGTCGAAGACGGACATCAATTCTGGCGAACATTCATGCGTTATAATGGTCATCATGATGTTGTCCCTCTTTTCGTTCCTGTTTATCAAGATGCAGTATTAGGGCATACCTTTTGGCAAACAGTCCGCAATCAATATCTTCAACTGCGACGTTGGGCCTGGGGAGTAACTGATTTCCCTTATGTAATTAAAAATTTTCTCATTAATAAAAAGATCCCCTTGTGGCAAAAAATTTTAGAAGCCTGGCGAGCTTTTGAAGGCACATTTTCTTTAGCCACGGCTCCTTTGGTTATTACTTTTGTGGCCTGGATGCCTATCTTTCTCAATCCTTCTTTTAAAGAATATAATATCATGGCTATTAATTTACCACTTATTTGTGGGGGGCTTCTTACTTTTTCCACTGTTGGTTTAGTCATAAGCGCCATCTGTTCTGCCCTGCTCGTCCCTTCACCCCCTCCTTTCTCTCAGTATCGAAAGAAGAATAAAATAATCTTGGTCCTAGAATGGATTTTTTTGCCACTTTTTAGTATCTTTTTCTCTTCTCTGCCAGCTGTAGATGCTCAAATTAAATTAGCCTTAGGTCGATATATGGAAATACCTGGATTCTTTGTGGTAGAAAAAGTAAGGAAGGAAAATAAAAAAATAGATTGATTTTTACCATGTTTTACAAAACATTTTTAATTGCTTTTTTTGCGGCTTTTGTTTTAACGGTTATTTTTACCTTTATTATTAAAAAAATAGCCGAAAGATTACGATTATTTGATTGGCCTGCTCCACGCCGTATCCATCCCCAACCTCTGCCTCGTTTGGGAGGATTGGCAATCTTTTTCTCCTTCGTTTTAACCATCTTATTTTTCGCTACACCATGGGGCGGAAATTTCCTTGCTTTAGATAAACATTTAATTGGTTTTTTGTCAGGAGCTACCTTATTGGTGCTAGTGATGTTTTTTGACGATCTTTATGGACTTTCTCCTTGGACTAAACTTTTTTGGCAGATCATAGCTACCTTAATCATTATCGGCGTAGGTATTGGTATTGAATTTATTACCAATCCTTTGGGAGGAATTATTTCTCTCAATCAATATCAAATCCCTATCGATATTAGAGGTACCACCTATCATATTACTCTTTTAGTGGATCTTTTTACCTTAGTCTGGGTAGTGGGTATGATTAACATTGTTAACTTCCTTGATGGTCTTGACGGATTAGCAGCCGGCATCTCCGCCATTGCCGGCATTGTTCTTTTCTTTTTAAGTCTAGCGCCAGGAATTAACCAACCGGCTACTGCTTTGTTGGCTATAACCCTTACCGCCTCTTCTCTCGGATTTCTTATTTTCAATTTTTATCCAGCCAAAATTTTTATGGGAGACACAGGTAGTCATTTCTTGGGCTTTACTATTGCTATTTTAGCCATCTTTTCTGGAGGAAAAGTGGCTACTGCTTTGTTAGTTTTAGGTTTTCCTATCCTTGATGGGCTCTGGGTAGTCATCAATAGAATCATAAAAAGACGTTCACCCTTTTTAGCCGACAAAACTCATCTCCACCATCGTTTATTAGAATTGGGTCTTTCGCAACGAAAAATTGTTTTAGGCTTTTATCTTTTATGTGGTTGCTTTGGAGCCATCTCTCTTTTTTTAAAAAGCAAAGGCAAATTAATTGCTTTAGCGATTCTAGGAATGTTAATGTTGATCATCCTTGGTAGTTTGTTTGTTTTTTCTTATCGAAATAAAAAAATAAAATTATGATTTTTAAAAATTGGCCATTTTTTTTCTTTAAAAGAAAACTTATAAGATGGGCTGATTCGGGTTATTATCCACCTTCTTCTCGACTACCGGAAACCATTCGTCTTTCTCGAACAATTTGGCACACTATTTCTGAAATTAAAAAAAATTCAGCCATCGATGGCGCAGAAAGAGGAGTAACGGTTTTAGATATCGATGGAACAATGATTATTACCCCGGCTATAATTGGCGAAAGCGAAAAAGTATTACTTAAACATCAATTCCGAGTTCAATATCAGTATGATCCTTCTACCCAAAGATGTTTTCGGGAAATCTATCGCGACAACCACCTTATTATTAAAGATTACTTTATTACCAAAACTCCTCCGAAGAAAATCAATTTAAGAGTTTTATTTAATATCCATACCCATCCTGATGGACAAAGGGCTAATTTCTTTTCCCAAACTGATTTAGAAGGATTTTTGTCTAGCCCTAAAACCCCAGCTATGATCTTGGTAGCGGCTGACACCTGGCTTGTTCTCAAAACTAACAAGATTACCTCTTTTCCTTCCCATCTTCTACCTTATCCATCTTTAAAAGAATATGCAAAGTTAGGACTGGTTTTTTATAAAGGAGGAATAAGAGAAAGATTAAAAAGAGTAAAAGAATAAGGACAAAAAATCAGTAGCAATTATTAACAATTCATCAAAACAAAAAAAGGAGCCTTTGATTTTATAGTTGGAAGGGTTTATACCCTTGGCTCCATACCAACTGCCACCCCTATTGTGGACAAAGAGTATTATTGTAGTATCTTCTCTAGTTCCTTGACAGATTTCTCCAAGTCAAGAAGCTCTTTTTTTAAAGCCTCTTGGGCCTTTACCATCTCCTCTAATTCTTTCTTCACCACCTCCTTTCTTTCCATCTTTTCAAGTACCAGCTCCTCGAGAGCCTCTTTAACCCCTGCGATTGCCAGGAGTTCCAGCCTCGGCTTCTCTTTCTTACTCTCAATTTTCTTGATGCTTGAAGGAACCTTTTTTGTTTTTATCTGGGTTGGTCTAAAACTTACCGACCAACCCCCTACATCCTCGCGTCTTAACAATTCTTTTTCTTTCAGCCGAGCAATATAACACACGCTGATCCCCATTTCTCTTGCAATCCTACTCGGATTGCTAATAAATATCCCTCCTTTCTCCACCTTGATTCTCGCCACATCCTGTATCCCGGCCAAAAGCCTATATTCGACCGGAGTGAGAAGTAGCGGTTTTACCTTTTTCTTATCCAATCTTATCAAATCTTTTTTTAAGAGCCCCAAATGGAATTTGAACCGATGGTTTTCTTCTGGAGATCGTCCCCAAACAATACATTCCACCAGCGTTCTCGCCAGCAAATTCCCTTGTCTTAAGGCTTCGCTATAAGTAATAATCTTTTTGTCTTTTCTTCCTTCCATTGCCGGCTGGCAAGGTAAATTCATTATCTTTTCAAAAAGCCTCTTCTTTTCTAATTCTTCCATCGTCCTACCTCCTTAATCTTCATCACAGCCTTTAAAATATCTTAAAACGCTGGCGGGTGGCTTTCCAGCGATCATTCTAATTGTCAAATTACGAATATTCCATTTTATATCCTTTCAGAAAATTTGTCAAGGGTAGTCATTTAAACTATTTAATTTAAATTAAACAACCAACTTTACCTCAGAATTATTTTAATCTTATCTTTTACTAATATTTAATTTGCAAAATAACTTTGAATTATTTATAATAAAACGTCTTATAAATTTTGTCCTTTGAAAAATAGAAAGGGGTGATAAAAATGTTAAAATTGGTACACATCGAAGCACGGGACTTACCGGATGCCTGGTTCCAGTGTCTCTATAAAATCCTGGAACCTGGTATGGCACGCAAAAGAAAAATAACCCAAGGATCCTACGAAGGAGAGTATCGGTTAGAATTCGACTACATCACTGGCCATGTTTTGTATCCAGGAACTCGGCCGCTTATTCCAGATATCCCTCCTCAATACGGAATTCCCGCTCCCTGTGATATGGATTATGTTGAAGAATATTTCGCTCGGTATCTAATGAGCTCGATAAAGGAACCGGGTGAGGAGTACACATATGGCGAAAGGATCACTGCTGCTCCTACTCAAGTAATTAGTCATATTAACAGAGAACAAACATTTTTCAACTCAGAGATACCGCCGGTAATAAATCAAATCGAGGAAGTAATTAAAAGATACAAAGAATATGGTTTTGGAACCAATCAACTGATTCTGCAGATTGCTCAACCAGCTGATATTATGCTTAAAGATCCCCCGTGTTTACGGCACATAGATACCAGGATCGAGGAGGGTAAACTACATTTTACTATCTATTTCCGGTCATGGGATCTTTGGGGAGGATTCCCGGCCAATTTAGCGGCTATTCAACTCCTCAAGGAATATATGGCTTCGGAAATAGGTGTCGATGACGGAGAAATTATTTTCGCCAGCAAAGGATTGCACCTTTATGGGTACACCTGGGAAATTGCTGGCAGAAGACGAGGATTAAGTGAAGAAGAGATAAAAAAACTTTTAAAACGATAATCCTAAACTATAAAGCGACAGGCGGTCTTTAGACCGAGTGTTCACCACAAAAGTGGTAGAACTGCTTCCTGTTTTTTTATTTATTGTTTTAAAAGATTGTTTAATGATAAAATAATAAAAGAGTTTAATTAAAATATGCAAGTTTCTATTTTTAAAAAATTTTCTTTTTCTTCTCAAAAGAGCAAAACTTCCTTGGTTTGGTCCACCATTTTTTTATCCGGCGCCTTAATCTTGTCTAATATTTTAGGCCTTCTTCGTGACCGTATCTTTGTCTGGCGTTTTGGAGCAGGACCTGAATTAGATGCTTATTATGCAGCCTTCCGCATTCCTGATCTTATTTTCAATCTTTTGGTTTTGGGCGCTTTATTTTCCGCTTTTATCCCTGTCTTTACTTCCTATCTTGCCAATAAACAAAAAGACGAAGCCTGGCATACAGCCAATTCTCTCATTAATATATTTACCGCTGGTCTATTTATTATTTGTATTTTAGCCTTTATTTTGACCCCTTATTTAATCATTCTTATTGCTCCGGGTTTTATTCACGATCCCAGTAAAATGCAAACGACTATCAATTTAACCCGTTTAATGCTCATTACCCCGGTGATTTTCTGTCTCAGTAATATATTTTCAGGCATTTTAAATTCTTTTAAACGATTCTTTGCTTATGCTTTAACTCCCGTGGTTTATAATTTAGGAATAATCTTTGGCGCTCTTTATTTAACTAAATTTTATGGTATTTATGGTTTAGCCTTAGGGGTGATTATCGGCGCCTTCTTGCATTTTCTTATCCAGATTCCCAGTGTTTTGTTGGTGGGATACCGTTACCAACCGGTTTTTGATCTTTTCCATCCTGGTTTTAAACAAATTATTAAATTGATGGTCCCTACAGCTATTGCTTTGGGTATTTCCCAAATTACCTTAATTATTTATACGGTTTTGGGTTCGGTACTGCGGACTGGCACTATCGCTATTATTAATCTTACCAACAATATTCAAACCTTCCCCACAGTAGTTTTTGGAATTTCTATTGCTACCACAATCTTTCCTTATTTCGCCGAGAAGGCCTCGCAAGAAAAACTTGACGAATTTATCAAACATTTTTCTTGGGCCATCCGCCAAATTCTATTTTTAATCATCCCTTCTACCGCTGGTTTAATTCTTTTACGGGCTCAAATTATCCGTTTAATTTTAGGCGTAGCCAAATTTACTTGGTCGGATACCCGCTTGGCTGCTGCGACGCTGGGTCTATTTAGCTTCTCTTTGGTTGCCCAAGCCACTATTCCTGTTCTTAATCGTGCCTTTTATGCCTTTAAAGACACCAAAACTCCCCTTTTGGCCAGTTTTATCTCTGTATTGGTTAATATCGCCTTGGCTTATTACCTGGCTTATTATTATTTTGGCTACCAGGACGGTGCCAAAGGATTAGCCTTAGCTTTTTCTTTAGCCTCTTTCCTTCAAGCAATTATTTTGGTTATTCTTTTAAAAAAGAAAGTGGGTTTTTTAGATAGTAAAACCATTATTATTTCTACTATAAGGATACTCATAGCAGCCTTTTTAATGGCTAGTGCTGTTTATGGAACACTTTATTTGGTGGCTCCTTTTGTAAATATGCAACGCTTTGTAGGAATTTTAACCCAAACAATCTGTGCTATTTTTGTAGGTATCATTGTTTATTTCCTCTTGGCATTATTACTAAAATGTAAGGAAATAAAAGTAGTCAATCAATTGTTTCGTGTCAAAAAATAGACTTATAAATTAAAAAGGTCCTGGAAAATCCAGGACCCTTTTCGTCCATCTCCCAAAATCATCCGAAAGTTATTTTTTTATTTTTTCGATAATTTTCTCTAAAGCCTGAGGCCGGGAAACAGCTAATTCGGCTAGAATTTTTCGATCAATTTCGATCTTGTTTTTCTTTAAAAGATTAATAAATTGGCTATAAGAAATATCGTAGTTTTTTAAAAAAGCATTCAGTCGGGTAACCCATAATCTTCTAAACTCTCTTTTTTTAACCCGACGATCACGATAAGCATAGACACCAGCCTTCATTAATGCTTCGCGTCCTTTTTTAATAGTGCGGTTCCGCGCTCCACGCATGCCTTTGGTGGCTTTCCTAATCTTTTTATGCTTCTTTTTAGTAATAATTCCTCTTTTAACTCTGATCATAAGGTAATAAACGTTTAATAATTTTTTTATCTCGAGGACTTAAATCTTGCGCTCTACGCAGATGACGTTTTCTTTTAGCCGACTTTTTCTCGCGCAGATGCGAACGAAAAGCCCTTCTTCTTTTAATTTTACCGCTTTTAGTAATTTTTATTCTTTTAGCCAATCCTTTATGGGTTTTTAGTTTAGGCATATTGTTTATCGCGGATTTAAAATTATTTGAATAATATTTCTTTCTTTTTTAGGACCTTCTTGATTTTTTATTAAGGGCTGCAACGAAGAAGTAAAGTTATTAATAATGGCTAAGCCCTTTTCGGCATAAGCCATTTCTCGACCTTTCAAAATTAAAAATACCTTCACCTTATGTCCTTTCTTTAAGAATTTCTCTGCTTGACGTAATTTTACTGCCAAATCGTGATCTTCTATTCTCAAAGACAATCTAATACTTTTTATTTCTCTCTGTTTAGATTTTTTCTTCTGTTCTTGTTCTTTCTTAAGCTGCTGATATCGATATTTCTCATAGTCCATTAATTTGCAAATGGGTGGACTACTTTGGGGAGAAACTTCTACCAAATCTAAATCATGTTCTTCGGCTATCTTTAAAGCTTCCTCAATGCTTACCATACCTATCCTTTTCCCTTCTTCGTCGATCAACTGAACTTGAGGACTTTTAATCTCTTGATTAATTCTTAATGGTTTAATCTAAACCCTCCTTTTACTTGTGACTATTTTAATATTTTTTAAAAAGATTAGCAAGATAAATTAAAAACTTCTTTTTTTGCCCACAATGACTTTTAATTTTTGGGGCACTACTTCTATCTCTACTGGTGTTTGAATAAATATCTCTCCGTCGATGGATAAGTCTTGGGGAGTTGGTGTAATTACCTTTACCGATTTGGCTTTAAAAATACTGGTGGAAGACAAATCCTCATATTTCTTATCAATAATCGCCATAATATTTCTTATTAATTGCCAACGGGGAAGTTTGCTTACCAACAGAATATCTAATTGGCGATCAGCAGGATTAGGACGAAATTTCTTACTTTGTCGCGAAATTTGGCAATTACTGACAATCAAGGTGAACATTACTGTAGTAGCAGTAAAATTCCCATTTACTTCAATGGTTATCTTCTCTGTATGATTTTTAAAAACCTCTTTAATAACTTTGCGCGCAAACAATAACTTATAAAAAGAATTATCCTCTACACGATATTTAGTTATCTGCGATTCAAAGCCAAGTTCTGCTGAGGTTAAAAAATATTTTTCCTCAACCTTCTGTGATGGTTTTTGGGGAATGGTGGTTACCTTAGCTAGATCGATCTTTTCTAATTTCCGGGCAGCCAAAATTTGACAAGCCTCTTCCCAAGAAAAGACACCCAATGTCCGGGCTACGGAATTAGTTTTACCAATAGGAATAATTCCTAAAACAGCTTTTCGATCTACTAAGGCATTGGCCACCTCATTAACCGTACCATCACCTCCTACTGCCACGATGGTATTTCGTGCCTTATCTAAAGCAATGTTAGTTAATTTATAAACATCCGCTGCCCCCGTGGTCTTAACAAACTCTCCCTCGATTCCCAATCTTTTTATAATTCCTTTTAATCTTTTCTGAATCTTATCTATCTTACCATTCCCGGCTGCAGGATTGATTATATAATAGTACATAAATTTGCTATCAATTAATCTTTTTTATTCTCTTCTAATTCATACTCCGGTTCTGGTTCAGTTATTTCCTTCTCTTCCTCTAACGATTTTACTTCCATAATTGATTTTCCCGAAAAAATTGCTCCTTCTTTGATTACCAAAATATTGCTGGTAATGTCTCCAAAAACCTTGCCGCTTTCAGTAATTTCTAACTTTTCTTGCGCTTCGATATTACCATTGACTACGCCTGAAACCGTCACATTTTTGGCACTTATTTTGGCTTTTACCTCCGCTGTAGAGGTAATTAAAAGATCGCCTCCTGCTTTGATTTCACCGGTTAAATTACCTTCAATTTTTACATTTCCTTCACTCTTTAATGTCCCTCTTAATTTAACGGCTGTGCCGACAATAGTCTCGCTACTTTGAATTTCATTTTCTTCTTGTTTTTTAAACATAGAAAACTCCTTCATTAACTTATTTATTTTTTATGCTTCGTGGCCTCCTCGATGGCCATAATTTCTTCTGTAGAAAGATTATATTTAGACTTGCCCGCCAAAACAGGTTTAGCATAAATGCGGGTACCTTCACGGCCATGAAGACTAGAAATCACTACTCCATCATTGTGATGATTTAATAAAGCCACCACAAAACTTTGATTGCCTCCAGTATCAGAAAAGGGATTAAAACGCACTAAACTTACTTTATGAATACTCTTTTTAGCTAAATTATTTAATTGGTCACAAAATTGTTCTAATTCATTTAAATTGCCCTTCATCTTTTTTATTTCTTGGGTATAAAAACAAAGAGCCTCCTCTAGATTTTGAGCATTAGTTCCCGAAAATATTTGAGCATTTATCTTTTTAAGACGAGAAAGTTTAATCTCCAATCTAATAAACCAGATGATTATAAGCAATAAAATAACTGAAAAACCAATAAGCCAGTAATTCATGTTAAATTTTTATAGAAATAATTATTTAACTGTTTAAAAGTATACATTAATTAAATCTTAGTTGCAAGTAATCTTAATCATCTTGTGGCTTTTTGTACAAAAACCAAGAAACCAATTTAGATTTTAAAATGAATTACGTCGCCATCTTGAATTGCATAATCTTTCCCTTCGTTCCTTATTTTACCTTTTTCTTTAGCTTTACTCCAAGAACCACTTTCTATTAAGTCTTGATAGTTAATTACTTCAGCCATAATAAATTTTTTTTGGAAATCAGAGTGAATAATTCCTCCAGCTTCTGGTGCTTTTGTTCCTTTTAATACCGGCCAAGCCTGTATTTGTTGATTTAAAATCAATGTATAAAAAGTAATAAGACCCAATTCACGGTAAGCTCTTTTAATTAAGCGGCCCAAACAAGATTCTTCTAGGCCTAATTGATTTAAATAATCTTTCGCTTCCTCTTTGTCTAATTCGGTTAATTCATTCTCTAATCGAGCCGAAAGAGGTAAAAATCCACGACTTTCTAACTCTTGGTAACGCGTCGATAAATCTTTCTCAGATAAATTAGCCACCGAAATTATAGGTTTGGCTGTCAATAAGCAAAGATTATTCAGATAATCCTTTTCTTCCATTTCTAATTTTGATTGATTGATTGATTGTCCCTTTTCTAATCCTTCTTTTATCTTTTCTAAAACCAAAAGTTCTTTTTTTGCTTCCTTAGCGTCTGATTTCGCTTCCTTTTTGACCTTTTCTAAATGTTTGTTGATCGTTTCTAAGTCTTTTAAAATTAATTCTGCCCGAATAATTTCTTGATCACTTTCAGGATCGACTATGCCTGATACTCGTGTATCCTCAAAAAACCTTACCACCTCTACCAAACAATCACATTCACGGATGTGGGCCAAAAATTGGTTACCTAAACCTTGACCTTTATGTGCCCCCTTGATTAATCCAGCAATATCAATAAATTTTATTACGGCGGGAATTTTTTTAGGCAAATTTAATTTTTTAGCCAACTGATCAAGACGTTTATCGGGCACCTCCACAATACCTTGATTCGGCTTGATGGTACAGAAGGGATAAACAGAAACATCAGCTACTTGTTTTTTTAACAAAGCATTAAAAAGAGTTGATTTTCCAGCATTGGGAAGGCCGATGATTCCAATCGATAAAGACATAGTCCTCCTTATTTGTTTTATTCTATTTTACCATATAAAATAGAAATATGGGCAAAATTAAAAATCCGAAAAAAGTAAAACTATTCATCGGTGCGATTTTTTCTCAAGAATCAAAACTGATTTTAGAAGACCTAAAAGAAAAATTAGTAAAAAAATTTGGACCAATCGATTTAGAAAGTAAAATTATTCCTTTCGATTGTACTACCTATTATGAAAAAGAAACGGGCCCACATTTGCAAAAAATATTCTTCTCTTTTAAAAGATTAATCGATCCGGAAAGGTTGGCAGAAATTAAAATTTGGACCAATCAACTAGAAACAAAACTGGCCCAAAGATATAAAACCTTTCCGCGACCAGTAAACCTCGACCCGGGTTATTTAACTTTAGCCAATCTTGTTTTAGCCACTACCAAGGGCCAAGCTCATCGTATTTACTTAAGAAAAGGTATTTATGCCGAAGTCACCCTTCTTTATCAAAAAGGGAAATTTGTCCCTCTTCCTTGGACTTACCCAGATTTTCGTCAAGATTCTTATCATCAATTTTTCCTTGAGGTAAGAAAAATTTACAAAAAACAATTGACATAAATATATTTGTATATTAAAATAGAGTGTCTTTTGAAAACTAAATAAAAAGAAGAAAAGAAGGAAGGTGAAAAAATGAGCAGAAAAAGAACAAGAAAAAAGGAATTCGAATGCGGGCATAAAGCCCTGGGAACGTATTGCCATAAATGTTATGATTCAAATAAAGGAATGTTTTATCGAAAAAATAGTCGGGAAAATTCTGTTAGATTTGTAACTAGTAGAGATGGAAAAACAATCAAGGGAATCCCTTTTTAGGATTAGTGGATTTTAATTAAGGCCCCTGCCCGTATGGGCTCGCTTCGGCGAATCGGGGTCTTTTTTACTTTTTGCGACGGCGGCCGTGGAAAGCTTTATGTACTTCCCGTAATTGTTGATTAGTCACGTGAGTATAAACCTGGGTAGTGGTAATGGAAGCATGCCCCAACATTGTCTGTACGGAACGAATATCAGCACCAGAAATCAATAAATCAGTAGCAAAACTATGGCGAATAGTATGTGGTGTAACTTTTTTAACAATTCCGGCAATGGTGCTATATTTTTTAATTAATCTTTGAATAGTTCGCGGCGTTAAACGTAAATTTTCGCCCGATAAATCCTCTATTTTCTCCTTGGTTTTTTTATGCCGAATAAATAAAGGTTTAAAGTTATCCGTGCGTAAAGCTAAATAATTTTCTAGGGCTTTTTTAGCTTCGTCGGATAAAAAAACTACCCTAATCTTATCTCCCTTGCCCCTAACAGAAAATTCTCCTCTTTTTAAATTAATTTTATCTCTGTCTAGACTTATTAGCTCTGATACTCGTAATCCAGTAGAAAATAAAGTTTCTAAAATCGCTTTATCACGAGCCCGTAGAATCTTGTTTTTTTCTTTTAGGGGGGCAGATAATAATCTTTCAATTTCATCGATATCCAGAAAAATTAAATTTCTACTTTCAGTATCCGGCAATTCAATTTTTTCTGCCGCTAAAGTCTTAATATCTCTTTTGGCTAAATATTTTAAAAAAGCCCTTAAAGCAATTAGGTGGTAAGCCTGAGTAATTTTTTTTAGCGGTTTTCCTTTTTCGTCAACCAATCGATTTAAATAAAGCCGATAGCGTCGAATTAATTCTAAATCGATTTTATCGAGTCGAATGTCGCCAGCAAACTCTAAAAAACGCGAAAGGTAATGATCATAATTTCGAATAGTCAATTGACTATGACCCTTTTCCACCTCGCAATATTCCAAAAAATCAATAATCAGCTTGCTTAATGTCATAAGCGATTCATAAACCTAATTTTACGTCGCACAATATTATTGTATTACAAACAAAAAATCTAAACAAATTTATTTTTTTTGTTAAAATTAATTTATATGAAAAAATTTTATGACGTTATTGTTATTGGTGGCGGTCACGCTGGTTGTGAAGCAGCCCATGCTGCTGCTCAAATGGGCTGTTCTACTCTTTTAGTTTCTTTAGAGTTAAATAAATTGGCGGCTATGCCTTGTAATCCAGCAATTGGCGGACCAGGAAAAGGACATTTAGTACGAGAAATCGATGCCTTAGGGGGATTAATGGGACGTTTAGCTGATCAGACATTAATCCAAATTCGCTGTCTTAATACCTCCAAAGGACCAGCAGTACAAGCCTACAGAGCCCAAATTGAAAAGACTGATTACATGGCGGCTATGCGCAATATTTTAGAAAAAACTAAAAATTTAGATTTGTTAGAAGATGAGGTAAAAGAAATTAGCGTGGTTCAAAAGAAATTACAAAAAAAAGTGAATGGAATCAAAACCAAATCAGGTAAAGAGATAAAATGTAAAGCTTTAATTATTAGCACGGGCACATTTTTAAATGGTCGATTAATGATGGGTAAAAAATCCTGGCCCGGCGGTCGGATCGATGCCTTACCAACTAAAGGTTTATCGGAGTCTTTAAAAAATTTAGGCCTCACATTAGGTAGATTAATGACCGATACTCCACCACGTATTCATAAAGATTCTATTAATCATCGAAAAACTATTATTCAGCCGGGTACGCCAGGACCTTGTTCTTTTTCTTTCCCAGAAAGAGAAGTAATTAAATTTGAAGAACAAATTCCTTGTTACCTTACCTACACTAATTCCCAAACCCATCGTATTGTTTTGGATAATATTAATCTTTCTCCAGTTTATATTTATTCGAAAAAACAAACTCTTACTCCTCGTCATTGTCCTTCTTTGGATGAAAAAATTATTAATTTCCCCGAAAGGAAACGTCATCCGGTTTTTATTGAACCAGAAGGACGGAAAACAAATTGGATTTATTTGCAAGGGGCTTATATTGCTATGCCCGAAAAAATCCAAGCAAAAATTATCCATTCTATTGCTGGTTTAGAAAAGGCAAAAATTTTACAATATGGTTATGCAATTTCCTATGATTTCGTCCCTCCGCACCAAATTAAAAATAATTTAGAAACCAAAAAAATATCCGGACTTTTTTTAGCTGGCCAAATCAATGGAACCTCTGGCTATGAAGAAGCAGCCGCTCAGGGACTAGTGGCTGGAATTAACGCTGCCTTAAAAGTTCAACGAAAACCTCCTTTTATTTTAAAGAGAAATGAAGCTTATATTGGTGTTTTGATCGATGATCTAGTCAGTAAAATCCATCGTGAACCTTATCGAATTTTTACTTCGCGAGCCGAGTATCGCCTTCTTCTTCGCCAAGATAACGCTGATTTAAGATTAACTAAATATGGATACAAACTCGGCCTTGTGGGGAGAACCCGCTATCAAGCAGTTTTAACCAAAGAAAAATTAATTAACCAAGCGATTAATTTTTTGAAGAAGAATTATTTCAAAATTAACAATCGGTCATTATCATATTTTAAATTCTTAAGTCAACCAGGCAAAAGTTTAGTGCAACTTAAAAAATTAACCAAACTACCCACCTTTCCTCCTGAAGTAGAAAAACAGGTTGAAATCCATGCCCTCTATGAAGGCTATTTAAAGAAACAAGAAAAAGAAGTAGAAAAATTTAAAAAGGTAGAAAATAAAATAATTCCCCAAGATATCGACTATGACAAAATACCCGGTTTGCGCAATGAGGCCCGTGAGCGATTAAAAGAGGTTATGCCCCAAACATTAGGACAAGCTTCTCGTTTAGAAGGGGTAACAGCGGCTGATTTTGCCATTCTTTCTATTTGGCTTCATCGAATTGGTAAAAAATAATTTTCTAAATCTTCGTTTAGAGTATAATATAATTGAATAAATCTAAATTTTAAAAGTGACTACTTTACAAAGTATTTTTTTAGGCATCATCCAAGGTTTAACCGAATTTTTACCTATCTCTTCTTCAGGACATTTAGTTTTAGCTCAAAATTTATTCGGTTTTAAGGAAGCAGGTCTTTCTTTTGATGTTGCTTTACATCTAGGTACTTTTTTGGCTCTTATTTTATTTTTTTGGCGTGATTGGTGGAAGCTTTTTAAGGCTTTTGGGAGAAGTTTAAAACAATGGAATTTTAAAAATGATCCCCAACAACGTTTATTTTATTTTTTAATTATTGCTTCGATTCCCGGAGCTTTGTTTGGCGCTTTATTAGAAAAGCAAGCCGAAACAATCTTTCGTTCAACTTTTTTAGTTTTAATTAACTTAACAGTTATTGGTCTTTTATTTTTAATTATCGAAAAAATAGCCAAAAAAGTTCGTGATTTAAAACAAACCACTTTGAAGGATTCTTTAATTATTGGTTTTTCCCAGGCTTTAGCTATTATTCCCGGTGTCTCCCGTTCAGGAATTACTATTACTGCTGGCTTATTTTCTGGATTAAAAAGAGAAGCAGCAGCTCGCTTTTCCTTTCTCTTAGCCACACCGATTATTTTAGGAGCAGGTTTAATGAATATTTCTAAAATTTATGAACAAGGAAATAACGGAGTAGGCTGGTCAAACATCATCGTGGGATTTTTAAGCGCTACTATAGTCGGCTTTTTAACTATTAAGTATCTTTTGTCCTATTTAAAAAATCATAGTCTTAATCTTTTTGCTTATTATCGTTTTTTATTAGTAATTATTGTAATAATCTATCTTTTAATTTCTAAACTATAATTCCTAACGATGATTGGAAATGTTTTAGAATTATTAATGTTTTTTATTATTAATACTATTCGCGTTCTTTCTTACTTTGGTATTTTCATTTTATGTGCGGCAGAAAGTGCTTGTATTCCTATACCTTCGGAAATAATTATGCCTTTTTCTGGTTTTTTAATTGCCCAAGGAAGTTTTAATTTTATCATTGTGATTATTGCTGCCACAGTAGGGGAATTAATGGGAGGAAATATTGCTTATTTTATTGGTAAAAATGGCGGGCGTAAATTAATTGAACGCTATGGTAAATATATTTTAATTTCCCATCATGATTTAAATATAGCTGACCGTTGGTTTTCTAAATATGGCGAAAAAATGGTCTTTTTGGGCCGTCTTTTACCTATTATTAGAACTTATATCTCTTTTCCGGCAGGTGTAGCAAAAATGAGATACTCGCGTTTTGCTATTTTCACCATCTTAGGTACATTGCCTTGGGTAATAATTTTAACTTTAGCGGGAATTAAGTTAGGCAATAATTGGCAAATAATTCGTCTTTATTTTCATAAATTTGATATCTTAATACTGGCTCTAATTATCGTGGGTGTCTTATGGTACATCTGGCGACATTAAAAAATATTAAAGAGGATAAATATGTTTAAATTAACTAAATTAAAAAATGGTTTATGGATAATTACTGTCCCCCTTAAAGGAACACAAGCAGTAACAGTTTTAATTTTAGTCCGGGCAGGAAGTCGCTATGAGTCAGAAAAAGAAAATGGCTTGGCCCATTTTCTTGAACATATGTTTTTTAAAGGAGGAAAGCGTTATCCCAATATGCAAGCAGTTAGTTCGGCTATTGATAGTGTGGGAGGAGTTTTTAACGCTTTTACTGGCAAAGAAGTAGTAGGTTATTGGGTAAAATTGGCCTCTAAACATTTAGAAAGAGCGTTGGATGTTTTATCGGATATGTTGCTTTCGGCTAAATTTGATCCACAAGAAATTGAAAAAGAAAAAGGAGTAATTATTGAAGAAGCCAATCTTTACCAAGATAATCCATTATTTTTAATCCATGATCTTTTTGAAGAAACGATTTTTGGCGCAACCTCTTTGGGTCGTCGCATTGTTGGTCAAAAGAAATACATCCGTTCTTTCCAACGTCAGCATTTTTTAAATTACTTAAAAAGATTATATGTTCCTCAAAACATGGTTATTTGTTTAGCGGGGCAAATTAATCATAATAAAGCAACCAATCTTATCCAGCAATATTTCCCTTTCTCTTCGAAACGCTCAAAATTAAAACATCTAACTTTGTTCTTTAAAAGAAAACTTTCTCTATCTCTAAAATTTAAAAAGACCGATCAAGCCCATTTAATTTTAGGATTTTGGGGCTTGCCCTTTGACCACTGCGCTTTGCCTACTTTGGGAGTAATCAATGCTCTTTTGGCCGGAACAATGAGTTCGCGAATATTTTTATCAGTAAGAGGGAAACATGGACTGGCTTATGCCATCTCTTCTACTCTCGAATCTTATCAAGACGCAGGTTATTGGGATGTCTATGTAGGCACACGGATAGGGGACATTGAAAAAACCATTACGCTTATCTTAAAAGAAATAGAAAAAATTAAAAGAGAAAAGGTATCTCTTCAAGAATTAAAAAAAGCTCAAGAATTTTTAAAAGGAAAATTAATTCTTAACGCTGAAGATTCAGAATTTGTAGCTAACCTGTTTGCCCAGGAAGCTCTTTTTAGGCCCCGAAAAATAAAAACCTTCCCCAAAATTTTTAAGGAGATTAACGCAGTCACTCCGGAAATGATTAAAAAATTAGCCGGCAAACTTTTTAGACCAGAAAATCTAAACCTGGCTATCTGTGGTCCTTATAAAAATAAAAGAAGATTCGAAAAATTAATCCAAAGAAATTTTAATTAATCATTGACGAAAATTAATTAATTCTTTAAACTAGAAAAAGCAAATTTTAAACCGGAGGAATAAAATGCCGATTAAAAAATCAGCCAAAAAGGCTCTGCGACAGGCTCAAAAAAGAACATTACGAAATAAAGCGATTAAAGCCTATTATAAAAAATTGATTAAAAAGGCCAAAAAAGAAATGGCGGCTAAAAAGAAACAAGAAGTAGCCAAAACTTTATCAGAAATAGCCTCTGCTTTAGATAAAGCAGCCAAACGTGGAGTAATTCATAAAAATAAAGCGGCCCGGATAAAATCAAGACTAATGAAAAGGCTTAAAAAAACTTTTAATGAAAAAATACCCTTAATTAAAAGAGAAAGAATAAAACCAGAGTCCTCCAAAAAATCTAAAAAAGAAGAGCCCAAAAAGCAAACTAAAAAAGACACCCATAAATCTAAACCCAAAGTGTCTAAAAAATAGTTTTAAATAACCGTAGTTCGAAAAACTATCCGATAAGTAATTTTTATTTACGAAATTTCTTTTAAGATAAAAGCGTCAATTAAAAATTTAATCTTTCAAAATTTTAGCAATTATTAAAGCAACATCTAGAACTTTGATCGTCTTGTTTTTAAAATTCTTAACTTACAGTATTATTTGCTAAAATTTTCTTTTTTATAGCCCCTTCAAGGAAAAGTTATGAATGACCGAAAAATAAATATTAAAAAACCGCCTTATTATTTATTAGCAAAATTCCTTCCTAATATTAAACTTGGTTATGCTTTGGATATTGGTTGCGGCAAAGGACATAATAGTTTTTTTCTCGCCCGAAAAGGATTTAAGGTCGATGCGATTGATATTAAAAAGGAGTATATCGACTATGTCAAAAAAATTACTCAGAAATATAAACTAAATATTAATGCCTCTTTAGTTAATATCAAGGATTTTAAAATCGAATCTAAAAAATACAACCTTGTATTAGCTATTCAGTCTTTGCCATTTCTAACAAAATCTGAATTAAAAAAAGTTATAAACGAAATAAAAAATGGTCTTAAATCAAATGGAGTTTTAATCATCTCTAGTTTTACTATAAAAGACCCATCTTTTTTACTTTTAAAAAAGAACTCAAAATTAATAGAAGAAAATACATTTGAAGACAAAAATCATAAAATATGGTGCTTTTTTAAAAAGAATGAATTAAAAACATATTTTGATAAGAAATTTAAATTTCTCTTTTATAAAGAAAGGCTTGTTAAAGATAAATTTCCTCATCCTCACTCTCATGGTATCGTTGAAACTGTAATAAAAAAGGCGTAAAAGATAAGATTTACATTCGTCTATTCATATAACAAACGGTTTTATTCTTTTTAAATCCTAATCTTTGGTACCATTTAAGCAGCCAAGATTTTTTACAATCAACTAATAAACTTAAATTTTTAATTCCTATTTTCCTGCACTCATTAATAATCAAGCCCATAATTTTAGTCCCAATGCCTTTCTTTCGAAATTTTTTAGCAACAAATAAGTCCATTAATAAAGCAAATTCTCTTAAATCAGAAATTACGCGGACACTTCCAATAATAGATTTTTTATATAAACAAATAACCACAAAAGAAGAATTTTTTAAAGATCTAAGATAATGATCATTAAGTTGTTTTTCTTTCTTATAAAAAGAAATTAGTTCTTTTTTGTATTTTTCAATTTCTTTATCTTTTATAATTTTATACTTATACATTTTAATTAATAAAAATTGAAAATTGGTTTTGTTACTTTAATATTTTAGTGATTAATAAATTAAGGGCTAATTGGGGTTCTATTTTTCCCGTCTTGATGGCTAAATCTGTATCGGCTAAGCACTGATATATCTTTAAGTCGGGAAAGCGTAAAATTTTTACACTGGTTTATTGTCTTGGCCAAAACATAGGGATGCATTCTGACCTTTTTACTAATTTCCAGTTTATTCTCCCCACGTTCTTCTTTGGGTAACTGTCACCTTGTTATTATTTCCAACCAGATTTTTTTAAAATTTCCTCTGAAGAAAGTTTAATTATTTTCTTCCATTCTATTTTAGGATACCTTTTAAGGAAACTTTTAACGATTTGGTAGCCCAAAGTATAACCAGTCCACAAAGGAAATTTTCTGTCTGCAAAAAATAAATCATAGTATACATCTTTGCTCTTTGAATTTAAAAGTGGTTTTATTTGCTTAAATATTTTCTTTGTTTCTGCTTTTTTAAGAACTGTAACCCAAGGAGATCGCTTTCCACCTAATACATCCATCCTAAAATTTTCCGCTAGTCCTTCACTTATAATATCGTCAATCAGTGTAGATTTTACATATAGAAGAAAATATTTAAATCGTATTGCATGATTATATTCATGAACCACTGTATTTTTTAATTCTTGAAAAACGGTTTTTAAATCTTTGGATTCAGGAAAAATATAAATATTTATTGCATTTTTATATGGCGTCCAACCATTAACACTGAACATTTTATTTTTTACAAATAATCTAAAGGTTGGGAAGACAAAAATTCTTATTTTATCAGCTGTAGGAAGTTTTTTATAAGCTTTGATTGTTGCATTTTCAATATTAAACACTATTTTTTCTTCTGGAATTTTAAATGAAATAATGTTGTTATTTCTTGATTTCGAGTCAAATACTTCAAATAAAAGAGAGTTTTTTAAGTACTTTTTATTTTGGAATCCCGCATATCCAGCTGGACCATCTTTAATATCTTTAACTAAATACCTCACAAAATCTTGCAGTTTTAATCCTATTTTATTTTTTATATATTGTTCATAATTACAATATATGCTCAACTCACCTATTATTTTATTTTTATAAATGATTTTTCTCATCTTTTATGATTTTAATCGCTTTGTCTAAAAATTTTTTAAAATCCTTTTCTTTGTTCCATTCCTTTTCTAATTTTGTCCTTAATTTTTTATGAGCTGGGTAACCTGGATCTTCGATTAAAATTAAATCATTAAAATCTGTATTTAGAATAAAAGTAATACCTTCTTTTAAATCTTCAGTTTCCTTTTTATTTAAGAATTTATAACAATTTTTTTTATAATAATGCAAAAAATGCAGGTGCATTATTTCATGTGCAATTACCATAATGTTTTTGGCAACATTATGCCATAAAGAAACCATAAACCATCGTTCTTTTTCATTATAAGGACAGATAAAACCAGTTGTCATATAACATTTAAATGTCGGAAAATACTCTGGCGTTTGGGTAATTTCAGCCAAGCGAGATAAAAATTTATTTTCAATACTTGTCCATACTGCTTCTACTGCCTTAATTTGTTCTTTAATAGTTTTTTGTCTTATTTCCTTTTTGGGGTGATTCTGTAGAAAGTTTAAGACAATCTTTTCTGCGTCTCTTCTATTTTTCCTTTTTATCTGTTTTAATAGGTCATCGGGTATAAATATCATTTGTTGCTTTTTATCTAATCCCCAAAAACTACATTTATCTTTAACAATAAACACCCAACTCCAAGCATCTTTTTTGTAATCATAATAAAATTTTACTTTAGGCATAAGCCACCTCTTTTTCATTCTAACATTCATAATAATTTTGAGCAAAATAAAAAATGGAAGTTTAACTTTCCAAAAAATAAAAATTTTAAAAAAATTACTAATTCTTTATTTAATAGAAACCCGTCCCCTATTTTCTTTACAGTCTATTTTCTAACTTTAATAATCGTTGTAAATCGACAACCTTTATTTACCTTAAAATCTTCCTTATTAAACACATTTTTAATTTCTTCATCAATGTTTGTCTTGATTACTTTTTCTAACTTAAACCCCAATCTTTTTATTACTATCAAATGATCTTCTAGGGTATGCCTCGACCAAATAATCGTACCATTTTGAGTAAATTCTTTTAAATAATCATTGTATTTAGGCCTAAATGGTTTATTTAATTTGGAAATTATCTCGTCGAAAATAAAAACCCCTCCCGGTTTCAAAACCCGATGAACTTCTCTGTAAATCCTTGCCAGACTATTGATATGACAAAGAGTAGCTACTGATATAACAAAATTAAATTTATTATCTGGAAACTCTAGTTTTTCGGATATATCCGCTTTTTTGAAAATAATATTCGACCTCGAATCGATATTTTTATTCCGGGCAACCTGAATCATCTTATCGGAAATATCGAGGCCAATAATTTTTTTAACAAGTTTTGCGATTTTAAAAGTCAAGACACCGGTACCGCAACCCAAATCAAGTCCAACACTTTCTTTACTAAGCTCGGGTTTTAGCAAATTTAAAATTATTGGATGATCTTTAATAATAACGGGGTTATCTTTAGCATCCTTCTCATAAGTACCAGCCCAATTATTGTAACATTGTTTAAGTCTTTTTTATTAATCATTTCGACGATCTAAATTATAACCATTTTTACTTTAAAAAATTGGTTTTATTACTTTAATATTTTAGTGATTAATAAATTAAAGCTAACTATGGCGTTATCTTTATTCTATTTGTAACCTATTTTTATAATCGCATAGAACCAATTCTCCTATGATTCTATTTTTTAAACAATTGCTTTCATCTTTTATGCAAAAACCAACCGGTCAGCAAAGATGGAATATTTTATCCAATTTAGAACACAGTTTGGTTATCTGATTAAAATAATTAGATATATTACTATTCGAAAGAGAAATAACACCTAATTCTATTCTCTAATTACTAATTACTCTAATGACTTTAAATTCTTCCTTTATCCATTCTGGACAGCGACCATTTAAAATCTCTTCTTTATCTACCCATTTACAACTTGTATGCTCTTTACTTAATCTAAGTCTACCTCCGATATATTTAGCCAGGAAAGTTATGCCAACTAAATGTAAATGACCTTTTACAAAACTCCATACTCGCAATGGTTTTATAATTTGAATATTTATTCCTAACTCTTCTTTAACTTCTCTTTTAAGACTTTCTTCTATATCTTCTCCAAACCTTATCCTCCCGCCAGGAAGATCTATTTCGTTGGGATTTATATCTTCGATCTTACTTTTATAGAGAATTAAGTACTTGCCTTTTTCATTTTCAATTATGGCTTTTGCCGCAATACCAAAGTTCCTTTCCATGTTTTGTTTTTTAATATTAATCATCTTAGAATAATTGTACACAAATAATTACCGTGAATAAACTCTTTTGCTTCCTTTTTGTATTTTTTAAATTTAATTTTTGGTAGATTCTTTTTGTTAAAAAATGGACAATATGAATCGGGTAGCGTAGTTTTATTTTCATTTATTCGTCTTACATCTTCCTAAACCAGTGAAAGGTTTCGCATGCTCTACCTGCTCCTTTTTATATATTATCTCATGCCTCTCTCCACTTAATTTTCTTTATTTACTTTCCAATGGGTTTTTATTACTTTAATATTTTAGTGATTAATAAATTAAGGGCTAATTGGGGTTCTATTTTTCCCGTCTTGATGGCTAAATCGGCATCAACCAAGTATTGATAAATTTTTTTTAATTGGCCTAAAGAAAAATTTTCTGCTTGAGAAAAAGTCTTTTGTAAAACAAAAGGGTGTAATTTTATCTCTTTAGCAATTTCAGATTTCCCTTTCCCTCTGGTCAATAAATCTTTTACTAAAAGGATGTTCCGAAATTGATAAATAATCATTGTCAAAATATAAAGTGGTGGCTCTCCGCTTTTTAATAACTCTTCTAATTTCCGACCGGCTTTTTTAAGCTCACGATTCCCCAACGCATCCACCAAATTAAAAATATTATTATCCAACTTGGCTTTTACTAAAAGATCCACATCGGCTGGTTTAATCAAATCTTTTCCTTTATAAAGAATTAGTTTTTCAATCTCTGCGCTCATTTGCCAAAGATCAGGTCCTACATAAGACGCTAAAATTTTAACTGCTTGTGGATCAATTCGGCCTTTCCTCTCTATCGCCTTATCCCTAACCCATTTTTCTAACTCAAAGGGCTTAAGGATATTAAAAATCCAAATTTTTTTAGCAATCTTTTGTAATTTTTGAAATAAAATATTTTTTTCATTAGGTATTCCTTCTTCGACGAAAACCACAATCGATGTTTCGGGAACTTCGTCCAAATAGTCTTTTAATTTTTCTTGCAAATCTTTGCTGGCTTGAGTTAAAAAATTTTCTAAAATAATCATTCGCTGCTTAGCCAAAAAGGGCATAGCCCGGATATCTTCCTTAATTTTTTCAAAATCGCTTACTTCTTCAGCCCTCAGCACAGAAAGATTAGCCTCGGTGGCCGCAGCGTCTAAGTACCTTTTTTTGATTGCTTTTAGTTTTTCTTTTAAACGATAGTCATCTTCGCCATAGAGGAAAAGAAGCATATTAAAATTGATTTAATTAATCTAATTAACCTAATTGTTCTATGTAATTTAGATTTTGTGTTATTGGGATTTATTTTAAATTACTTAAGTCAATTAGAGCAATTAGAAATTTATTTCAGTTCTCCCCAATTGTTGCCTACAGCAATTTCTACTTTTATAGGTACTTTTAAAGGATAAACGTTTTCCATTTTTTCTTTCACTAATCTTTTTACCTTTTCTATATCAGGAAGAAACACTTCAAAAACTAACTCATCATGAACTTGGAGAATCATAGCAGAATTTTGACTAACCCGAGGTAATTCTTGGTCGATTCTAATCATAGCCAATTTAATCAAATCTGCCGCTGTTCCTTGAATAGGAGCATTGATAGCCATCCTAAAGGCGGCTCTTTGAGAACGAGTTCTCCCTAATTTTAACTGTGGAAAATAACGTTTACGACCAAAAAGAGTTTCTACATAACCCAGTCTTTGAGCCCTTTCTTTAATCTTGTCAATATAATTTTTGATTCCGGGATGATGAGCAAAATATTCATCGATATAACTTTCTGCTTCTTCATAACTAATTTTCAACCGCTGCGATAAACCATGTGGCCCCATACCATAGATAATTCCAAAATTAACTGTCTTGGCTAATCGCCGCATTTGTGGAGTTACTTCGTTAATCTTTACCTTGAAAATTTCCGCCGCTGTTTGGGCATGAATATCTTTATCCTCTTGAAAAGCCGTAATCATTTTTTCGTCGCCTGACAAAGAGGCGATAATTCGCAGTTCTATTTGAGAATAATCGGCTCCTAACAATTGATAACCGGGAGGAGCAATAAAGGCCTTTCTAATCTTTTCTCCCAGTCCCTCCTTCACCGGAATATTTTGTAAATTAGGATTACGTGAAGCTAAACGACCTGTAGCTGTGTCCTGTGTATAGGTAGTATGGATACGATTATTTTCGTCTACTAACTGAGGCAGTTTATCAAGATAAGTAGATTTGATTTTAAAAATTTCCCGATAAGATAAAATAAGATCAATAACCGGATGAGTGCCTAAAAGCTCTTGTAAAACTTCTGTATCAGTGGAAAAACCAGTTTTGGTCTTTTTGACTGGTGGTAGAGAAAGCTCGGTAAATAAAACGTGAGCCAATTGGCTGGGAGAATTGATATTAAATTGATGCCCTACACTTTCATAAATCTCCTTTTCTTTCTGTAATAACTGACGACTAACTTTTTGATTTAATCTTTTTAAATAAGCCGTATCAACAAGTACACCATGGCTTTCCATCTTTTTTAAAATAGACTCGAGCGCCCTATCAATTTGCCATGCTTCAATTTTTTTCTGATTAAAGAAATTTCGAGCGGGAATTTGTTTTGATTTTCTTTCTTTTATTTCTTGTCCAAAGATACGTTTAATTAAACTTTTAAAACCTAATTGGCTAAAAAATTTAATCGCTTGGGAAGAACCCTCAAGACGAAAACGGCATTTTTCTAAATCTAAAGATAAAGGAAGATCGTTCACCAGCTGGGCCAATTCCTTACTTAAAAAAGCTTCCTTTTTGGCTGAAAGTAAAAGTTTTTGTATTTTGGGAGACAATTCGTCAAGATGATCAAAAACATTTTCTAGCGTACCATATTTCTTAATTAGATCTGCAGCCGTCTTCTCGCCAATACCCGCCACTCCAGGAATATTGTCACTGGGATCACCACGTAAGGCTTTATAATCCACTAATTGAGAAGGTAAAAGACTAAACTTTTCTTTTACTTTATCTACATCATAAATCACTATATCAGAAAATCCTCGACGCATTGTATAAACCTTCGTCCTTTCGTCTACTAATTGTAACTCGTCTAAATCGCCCGTAAGGATAATAACTTCTAAATCCTTTCTTTTTTTAATTCTTTGAGTTAGCGAAGCGATCAAATCATCAGCTTCGTATCCTTCCTTCTCAAAAATAGGAATTCCTAAAACTTTGACCAATTCTTGAGTTTTAGGAATCTGTTTGTAAAGTTCACTGGGTGCTTTTTGACGTTGAGCTTTATAAGCCTTATATTTTTTATGTCTAAAGGTGGCCGCCGGATAATCAAAAGTACAAACCAAATAATCAGGTTTTAATTGAGAAAGCGCTTTGAATAAAATCGTGGTAAAACCATAAACCGCATTCACCAGTTCGCCTTGCGGGGTAGTCAAAGGAGGAAGAGCATAAAAAGCACGGTGCACCAAGGCATTGCCATCAATCAAAATTATCTTTTTGGTTTTCTTAACCATTATTTTTTCGCTTAAGTTTTGTTAAAGCTCTTTTTTGATCCTTTTTTATCTTTTTAGCTAAGCGTTTCTTTTCTAATTCTTTAATTAAGGGAGTAAGGTCTAATCCTAAAAGGTTACTTAATTTCGTTAATAAGTCAGAACGCCAAAGTTCAGCTGGCGCTTTGGAAATTTCTAAACCCATTTTAATTCGTGCCCCCAAACCCTCCAAGGTACCATACTTCCCTTCCTTTTTAACATGAATAAGGTTCTCCAATTTTACTCTCTTATATAATTTGGTCACCGGAATATTTTTTCCTTGAGCAATTCTTTTTAAATGTTCGGTAATAATCTTTTCTACTCCGAAACCTACATGGGTCAAATCAATAAGACCAGTAAAAAACGACCTCCTTATAGCCCTTTGTCCAGAAAACTCTACAGTTGTTTCTTTACCCTTCTTATAATCGCGCACAAAAACACCAATCGTCATTAATAAATTTTTATTTCGCAAAAGAGGATTAATTAGTTTTTTAATATGGGTAGGGGTAAGTCCAATTAAATCAGCATCCAAAAAAAGAATAATTTCAAAATTTTTCTTTAAGGCATAATTAATGCCTGTTTGCAAAGCCGCCCCTTTGCCATGATTGACTTTGTGGTCGATTAAATGAACACCAAAGAGCCGGGCAATTTCTGGAGTGCGATCCAAAGAACCATCATTAATTACTACTATCTCATCAATTAAAGGAGATTTAGTAAGAGCACTTAAAGGTGAAGCAATCTGCCCTTCTTCATTATAGGCGGGAATTACGGCAATAATTTTTTCTTTTTTAGGCATTCTGATTAATCTTTTTAATTAAATAAGGTTTTAGTTTTTCATATTCAGCACACAACTCTTCGATTCTCCTTTCCGCCTCTGGAATAGTAAAATCTTGAGTCTGGCGAGCATAAGAAGCCACCCAACCGAAATATAAATCAGTTAAGGAACCAATAGTTTTGTCTAAAATTGATTGTTCTTCGTCGGTAAGTAATGGTTTTTGGAAAAATGAATAGGTAAAAGCCACAAAATCGTAAATGGCTTTTACCCAAACACGATCAGGTATATAGAAATATTTCTCGGGAAGACGAGCAATTCTTTTAATCTCGGATAAATTTACCGCATCCATAAAAGAGGCCCAAAAAGAAGCGTGTTTAGTGACTCCCTTTTTAAAAGAATCGATCAGGGCCGGAATGGTAATTTTAGTCTCTGCCGGAGCTGCTTCCGCCAAAAAACCAAAGGTAGTGGGAGTCCTGCTTAATTGAGTCCTTTCCCAATGTTTTTTGTAAAAAGCAATCAGGCGGAAAAAGGTACCAATTACCTGTCTAAACATTGGCCCCAAAGTAAATTTGGGGTCCTTAGAATCATGAATCTTGGTTCCCAAGAATGACTGACAAACATTAAAATGATTAGCCAATGCTGTGATAGTAATAAAGATATCAATCCCGTATTGATAAATGTCCTGATTCCATTCTTCTTTTAAACAATAATCGATTAATTTTTTGGACAAACCAATATCACCGCCAATGGGCTGGCGGACGCGTATGCCAAAAAGCGTACGGGTTAAAGGATAGATAATAGAATTGGTAATGGTAGCATCGTATTTATGCCGATAATAATGGGGTAAAACCAAATCGAATTTCTGATAAATTACTGGCCCAACTAATAACTGAACCCATTCCGGAGTAATACTTCTTAAATCGGCATCAACGGTGGCGCAAGCTTTGGCTTTTAACTTTTGGGCTATTTCAAAGATAATGCGAAAAGCCGCGCCTTTACCCGGTACTCCTTCATAAGTAGCAATGATCTCCGGTGGCGGATGAAATTCTTTAAAAACCGGGTGATAACGACTGTTAATCAAAATGGTATTAAGTTCGCTATAACCATTAGATTGTCGGACAGCCTCGCGGGTGCCATCAGTGGACCCACAATCAGAATTAAGAATAATTGCTTTGTGTTTGGGGAAATATTTAGCCACCCCCAAACGAACAGCCCGCATCACGTGACCAATAGTAGAAGCATTATTAAAACTAGGAACACTAATTAAAATGTCCGCTTTTTTAATTTTGGCCAATTGTTTTTCGACATAAGAAGGCAACTTATTAGGCATTTTCTTTCTCCTTTTTATTTAAAATTTCTTTTAAAAGTTGGCGAGTTACTTTTCGATCATCCCAAGGAATTAATTTTCCTCCGATATTACGCACAGTTTCGTGCCCTAATCCAGTAATAATTACTATATCAGAAGGCCGCGCCATTTTTAAAGCTTTTTTTATGGCTTGGCGACGGTCACGAATAACTAAAAAATCAGCACGTATTTTTCTAATCCCCTTTTTTATTTGTTCGATGATTATTTCAGGGTCTTCGCGATAAGGCTCATCATCAGTAAGAATTATCTCATCAACCAACCGCGCAGCAATTTCGCCAATAATAGGTCTTTTAAGATAATCACGTTCTCCTGCACAACCAAAAACCGCAATAATCCTTCCTGAAGTCAATTCTCTTAAGGAAGAGTATAACTTTTCCACAGCATCGGGCGTTAAGGCATAATCAATAAAAACCTTAAAGGGCTGACCTAAAGAAATCTCTTCCATTCTTCCTTCTACTAAGGTTACCTTTTTTAAAGCCTCTTTGATGGTAGGCAAATCTATCTTTAAAGCCAATCCCACACAAATAGCCCCTAAAGCATTGTAAACATTGAATCTTCCTAAAAGAGGAATTTTAAAATTTTCTGTTTTATCTTTAATTTTAACTTGAAAAGTATTGCCAGAAAAACTCGGAATAATCTTGGTAGCAAAAATACCAATTGCTTCTTTTATTTCTTTTTCTTTAAACCCAAAAGCAAATTTTTGTTCTGCTGGAAATTGTAAAAAATAATTACCATACTTATTGTCAATATTAGCCACGATTGTTTTGGGAACACCTTTTGATAAAGAATTCTTTAAATTTTTAAAAAGAATCGCCTTAGCATCCCGATAAGCGGTCATGGTTTTATGTAAATCTAAATGCTCATGAGAAAGATTGGTAAAAACCCCTAAATCAAAGGGTATACCCCAAACACGGTATTGCACTAACCCTTGGGAAGTCACCTCAATAACTGCCCATTCGCAACCTGCTTTAATCATTCGCCGAAGATTCCTTTGCAATTCTAAACGGCCAGCCGTAGTAAAGCCCGAAATATTACGAATCTTTTCTTTGTCGATTTCCACAAAATTAGTAGTCAAAAGTCCCACCTTGTAACCTGCTGTTTTTAAAACTTCGCCGATAAGAATCGCTGTAGTAGTCTTACCGCTAGTCCCTGTTACTCCGACCACCTTTAATTGACGACCAGGAAAACGGTAAATAATGTTGGCTAAGACCGCCCAACACCAGTGATAAAAAAGCAAAACCCTTTGAGGAATTATTTTGCGCAAAAAATTCAACATTCTATCTCCCTTTGATTTTATGACGAAGGGTATTGGTGAAGGAAAAAACCCGGTACTGGTTAGGCAAATAAACAAAGTCCCAAGCGCCAATAAACTCCTTTTCTTCTCCTCCAAAACCTCTTTTGAATCGAGAAATACCTGCCCACGGATGTTTGGTTTCTTCCTCGGGCACCACTCCTCCTAAATCATAAAAAGAACAACCGCGTCTTTTAGCTTCTAAAATAGCTTCCCATTGTAATAAATAAGTCGGCATTAAATTACGATGGGTGTCAGTGGAAGCACCGTGCATATAAAGAGATTTTTGCCCGAAAAAAGAAATAATATTGGCCGCGATAATTTTTCTTTTATACTCAGCCAAAAATAAAGAGGCTAAATTTTTTTCTCCCAAAATCTTAATAATGTTAAAATAATGCTTTGGCGGATGGGGAATGAATTTATTCCGATTCGCTGTTTCTTTTATTAATTGATAAAAAATACCGACATCGGCCGGATTATTGCTCTTTTTTACTTTTACCCCCTTCCTTTGGGCCAAGCGAATATTATAACGGGTCTTTGGCTTCATTAGTTTCAGTAATGTTTCTTCTGATAAAGAAAGATCTAACACAATATTATTTTTCGGTTGTATCTCCCGTGGAGCCTTTTTAAAACCAAGAGATTGCCAAAATTCAAGATGAAAATCCGATGCTTCTATCTCTGGATCAAGTCTTAAAAAAATCGCTTTTTTTCTTTGAGCAAATGGCTGAAGTTTATCCAAAATTAGAATGAGGGCTTCTTGCTGCTTATTAATTTTGCCTTGTTTATGAATCTCATTCCACAAAACAACGGGCCCACGAGGCAGATAAAGATAACTCTTGTTAAAAGGCAAAGGAAATTTCATCGCCAAAGCGCCGCCAATTATCATCCTTTTATCAAAAACCGCTAACCGTTTAACTTCCTGGCCATCAGCTAATAAAACATCGCCCCATTCCCATGATTGTAAAAGATGGCCAAAGGGATGTCGAGCAACGAAATTATTCCAAAGCTCTTTTTGTTCTTCTCTTAATTCTTTAATTTCCATCAATTCAATTTTAACATAAACCCCATCAAATCCCAATCAGGTTAATTTATTAATTATCTTTTGTTATACTATGCTTATGAAACTAAGAAGAATATTAGGCATTGAAACAAGTTGTGACGAAACAGCTTGTGCTCTTATCGAAGGGAAGGAAAAAACAATAAAAATCTTATCCAATATTGTTTCTTCACAAATAGATTTACATGCTTCCTACGGCGGCGTGGTTCCGGAAATAGCAGCTCGAGCCCATTTAGAAAATATCCTTCCCGTCCTAAAACTTTCTTTAAATAAAGCCAAAATAGGGTGGAAAGATATCGATGCTATTGCTGTAACTATTGGTCCCGGGCTTTTGGTTTCTTTGCTCACCGGTATTGAAACAGCCAAAACCTTAGCCTATATCTTTCATAAACCTATTATTCCTATTAATCATATCGAGGGGCACATATACGCCAATTTCGTTGCTACCAATCACCAATCACTAATCACTAATTGCTCCTTTCCTTTACTTTGTCTAGTAGTCTCTGGGGGACATACAAGTTTAATTTTGATGAAAAACCATGGTCGATATGAGATTTTAGGCGAGACATTAGACGATGCTGCTGGAGAAGCCTTTGATAAAGTAGGTAATTTACTCGGACTACCTTATCCGGGAGGACCTTTTTTGGCCAAAATAGCCCAAAAAGGGGACCCCCAAGCCTTCCATCTTCCCCGTGCTTGGTTAGGAAATAGCTTAGATTTTAGTTTCTCCGGTTTAAAAACCGCCGTGCTTTATAAAATTAAACAATTAAAAATTGGAAATTCGAAATTAGAAATTGGAGCGATTAGCGACCTGGCTGCTTCTTGCCAACAAGCCATAATTGATGTTTTAACTGAAAAAACTTTAGAAGCAGCTCGTCGCTATAAGACAGAAGCTATTTGCTTAACAGGAGGGGTAGCGGCTAATTTAGAATTGAGAAAACAATTAAGAAAAAAGTGCCAAAAAACAAAAAAAGCGCTATTTGTACCACCTCCCAATTTATGTACTGACAATGCGGCTATGATCGCGTGCGCTGGTTATTACCATTTTTTAAAAAAGGATTTTAGTCCTTGGCAAAAAATCAAAGCTGATTTAAATCCTCGTTTGTAACTTATTAAATTTTCTGCCACAGAAAAAACCTTCCAACAATTTTAC
>Ga0315298_1002230_pt1 | contig 33373 bp, 29 predicted proteins | sample WHS_1_MG_FD_203077 | JGI IMG/M metagenome (GOLD analysis project Ga0315298, IMG submission 203077) | Extremophilic microbial mat communities from Washburn Hot Springs, YNP, Wyoming, USA - WHS_1_MG | ecosystem: Environmental > Aquatic > Thermal springs > Hot (42-90C) | place: USA: Wyoming... | reverse complement strand
AATTTATCACTGTAACCTTAAAAAATATGAATATTGCTTTTAAACAAAATATTCTCGATAGTTACCTTGAACAATTATGCCTTTGAAAAGTGCAAGAGTTCAGTAAATAAGTTAGGGACGGTTAGGTTTTGGAATCCTTTTTGAGGCAGTTGAAAAGGACCCCTTTGGGGGAAATGATCCGGCACCACAACATCCTGCCGGGTCGGCCGGCGGAATGGGGAAGTCTTTCCCGGCCCTTGCCCGAAGGGATCGCCCGATTCCTCGCCGCCAAGGGGATCTCCCGGCTTTATTCCCACCAGGCCGAGGCCCTGGAAAAGATCCAGGGCGGAAGACCGGTGATCCTGTCCACGCCCACGGCCAGCGGGAAGTCTTTGGTCTACATCTTGGCCGCCCTCCTCCGGCTGGAGGAGGACCCCCAGGCCCGTTCCCTCTTTCTTTATCCGATCAAGGCCCTGGAACAGGACCAGAAAAAGATCTTGGAAGATTGGGCGCCCCTCTTTCCGGTTTCGGGAAAGGCCCCTTGCGCGGTCTACGACGGGGATACCCCGGTCTCCGAACGGAAGAAGATCCGTTTAGACCCGCCGCCGATTCTGATTTCCAACCCGGATATGGTCCATCTGGGCCTCTTGCCTTTTCATGAAACTTGGAGGACCTTTTTTGAACATTTGCGGTTGGTGGTCATTGACGAGGCCCATGTCTACAAGGGCATCTTGGGCAGCCACATGGTCCAGGTCATCCGACGGCTTCGGCGCATCTGCCGTTGTTACGGGAGCGAACCTCAATTCGTCCTTTGTTCGGCCACCATTTCCCAGCCGGAACGGTTTTCCGAATCCTTGACCGGCCTTTCCTTTCAGGTGGTGGACCGCTCCGGATTTCCCGCCCCGGCCAAACATTTCCTCTTCCTCAATCCGGACATCAGCGCCGCCGTGGTCGGGGCCCGCCTCTTCGTCTATTGCCTTTCCCAAGGGAAGAAGACCATCGTCTTCACCCAGGGGCGGAGGGTGACGGAACTGATACACATGTGGGCCGAGCGGATGGCCCCGGCCTTGAAAGGCAGGATCAGTTCTTATCGGGCCGGTTTTCTGCCCGAAGAAAGACGGGTCATCGAAAGCCGTCTGGCCTCCGGAGAATTGTTGGGGGTCGTCTCCACCAGCGCCCTGGAGATGGGCATTGATATCGGCAGCCTGGACGTCTGCATCCTGGTAGGCTATCCCGGGAGCGTGATCAACACCTGGCAGCGCGGCGGCAGGGTGGGGAGGAGTCAGCGGGAGTCGGCCATCCTACTGATCGCCCAGCCCGACGCCTTGGACCAATATTTCATGCGCCATCCGGAGGATTTTTTCGAGCGCCGCTTCGAAACCGCCGTCCTGGATCCGGAAAACGGCCCTATCCTTAAGGCCCATTTAACCTGTGCCGCCGCTGAGGGTCCGATTACCTTAAACGATCCTTTTTTCCCCCCGTCCCGCTACGACCGGCAGCTCCAAGAACTGGAAAAGGAAGGGCACCTGTTCCGGACGGCCGACGGGGAAGCATGGATCTCGGCCAAGAGACTCCCTCAAAGGGAGGTCAATCTCCGTTCCGTGGGGGAGGCCTTTTCCATCCTCAACGGTCGAAAGGGAGAGGTGGTCGGGACCCTCGACCGACTGCGGGCCTTCCGGGAATGTCATCCCGGGGCGATCTATCTCCATCGGGCCGAATCCTATGTGGTGGACGAGTTGGACTTGAAGGAAAAAAATGTCTATGTCCGCCGCAAGGAAGTGGATTACTACACCCGGATCATGGCCCGAAAAGAAACGGAGATCCTGGAAAGGGAGCAGGTCCGGCCGGTAGGGAATTTCCTGGTCCACTTCGGTCGGATCCGGGTGACCGAAACCTTTACCGGTTATGAAAAAAGGGCCATCCACGGTCAGGAGCTTTTGGGCACTTACCCTTTGGATCTGCCGCCCCAGACCTTCGAGACCGAAGGGCTGTGGGTGGAGATCGAGGAGGTGATCCAAGACCAGCTCAAGGCCGAGGGGCTGCAGGTCATGGGCAGTCTCCACGCCCTGGAACACGGGGCGATCGGCATCTTCCCCCTCTATGCCCTCTGTGACCGCGGGGACATCGGGGGGATCTGTTATCCCCACCATCCCCAATTGGGCAAGGGGGCGATCTTCATTTACGACGGTTATCCCGGCGGTGTGGGGCTGGCCGGGCGGGGTTACGAGATCATCGAGGATCTCCTGAAAAAGACCCTGGACCTGATCGCCGAATGCCCTTGTGAAAACGGTTGTCCTTCCTGCATCCATTCCCCTCAATGCGGATCGGGAAACAAGCCGTTGGACAAGGCAGGGGCGATCCGTCTGATCCAGTTGCTCCTGGGGATGGCACCGATTCAAAAGGTCAAGACCGCGGAAGAGGAGGGGTGGGCGCCGCCGCCCAGGACGGGTCCGCGCCTTTCCGCCGCCCTACCTCGTCTGGGGTTTTTCGATCTGGAGACCCAACGTCTGGCCGAAGAGGTGGGCGGTTGGGGCAACAAACATCTCCTGCGCCTGTCCGTAGGGGTGATCTTCGACAGCGCCGACGGCGGCTATCACACCTATCAGGAATCTCAGGTCAAGGACCTGATCGAGCACCTGAAAAGGTTGGATGTGGTGGTGGGGTTCAATGTAAAACACTTTGACTACGCCGTCCTCTCGGGTTATTCTGCCTTCGATTTCGGCCGCCTTTCCACCTTGGATCTCCTCGAAGACATCGCCGCCGTTTTGGGCTTCCGCTTGAGTCTGGATCACCTGGGACGAACGACCCTGGGGAAGCAAAAGACCGCCGACGGCATCCAGGCGGTCCAGTGGTTCCGGATGGGAGCGTGGGAGCGGCTGGTTGAATACTGCCGGGAGGATGTGGCCTTGACCAAGGCCCTCTTCGAATACGGAGGAAGGAACGGACACATCCTTTTTGAAAGCAAAACAGGGCAAAAGGTGCGCTGTCCGGTGGACTGGGGGGAGGAAAGGATCCGGACCCTGGCGGCAAAGCCCTAAAGGGGAGGCCGATAGGCGAAGCTCGGAAAAAGAAAGTTCTCAAAGGGTGCCCCCCTTTTTGACCTTATTTTTTAGGGAACCGTCCGAAATTTCCCTTTCGAAATCCGTCATGGGAGGTGTGGTGCGTATGCCGATTTATGAGTATGAATGTCGGGATTGTCATAAGCGATCTTCTTTTTTGATCATGAATCCCCGAAAGGAGATCCCGGAATTGCGCTGCCAGCGCTGCCATGGCACCGCATTGGATCGGGTGGTCTCCCGGGTGAATGTGATTAAATCCGAAGAGGCCCGCATGGAAAGCCTGGCCGATCCCTCCAAACTGGCCGGTCTGGACGAAAACGATCCCAGAAGCATCGCCCGATGGATGAAAAAGATGGGCAAGGAAATGGGAGAGGAATTGGGCGGCGAGGACTTCGACCAAATGGTGGACGAGGCCATGATGGAAGCGGAAAAAGGAGAAAATCCGGATGAAAACGGGGAATCCTCCGACTTTGACGATGCATTGTAAGAGGGAGGGAGCGATCTTTTCCTTTTTGACTCCTTATGACGAGGTATCATGATCTTTCCACCTAAGGTCGGGATCAAACTGACCCTTATTTATGTCCTCTCTTTGATCTCGGCCCTGGCCGCGGTCCTGGTGGTGGCTGAACACCTCATCGGGCAACAGGTCCAAAAAAGACATCAAAAGAAACTGGAGGTCCTATCGGAGAAGGTCTTTTTCCATCTGGAGAAGGAAAAGGACCGGATCCGCCTCCTGGCCGAGGCCGTAGCCAATTTCGGACGCATGGGGGACCTGACCGCGGCCGAAGACCGGCGGCAGATCAGACACTTGATCCAACCCGTCTTTGAGGCCTCGGATCTGGACGGGCTTTGGATCGGGGACACGACCGGCAAGGAATTGGTCCGCCTCGAGTCCGAAGCGTTCGGCCGCTTGAGCCGGGAGGAAAGGCTTCGCCTCAAAAGGGCCTTCTTCGGGACCTACGGGCTTCAGGTCAACAGGTGGGAAAAAGGGCTCTTCATCAGCAGCAGCGTGCCCATCTACCAGGAAGAACAACCGGTGGGGCGGGTCTATGGGGGTGTCCTTATCGATCACAAATACTTGAGCGAACTGTCCCGGGGAATGGATTCCTTCCTGGCCATCGTCCGGGCGAGAGAGGTCGTTTCCAGCACCTTTTCCTCCAAAGAAGAGGGAGGAGGGGAACTGGAATTTTCGGAGGAATTGCTCAAGGAGATCCCCACCTTTGAAGAACAACCCCAGGCCGTGAACGTGGAGGATCAAGCCTATACCATGAAGGCCCTGCCCTTGAAAAACCGGGCCGGTCAGGTGATCGGTCATTTGGTCATCGGCATCTCCCGGGAGGAATTGGAGCAAACCGTCGTCTCTTTGCGGCGGACCATCATCGGCGTGGGCCTGGGCGGGGCCTTGCTCGGCTCCTTGTTGATGTTTTCTCTCACGGCCAGGATGCGGCGACAGGTCCTTCTCTTGGCCCAGGGAACAGAAAAGCTTTCCTCCGGGGGGCTGGACCGACCCATCCCGGTCGTCAGTCGGGACGAATTGGGGGATTTGGCCCTTTCTTTCAATGAAATGGCCCAAGCCCTTCAGGAACGGGATCGGGTCTTAAAGGAAGAAAAGGAAAAGATCCTGGCCAATGTGGATTTTCTGTCCATGCTGGTCCACGACGTCAAGGCCCCCCTGGCCGGGGTCCGGCTGATGCTGGAATCCTTGCTTGAAGAAGACCTCGCCCCGGATGTCAAGCGGCGGTTGGCTTCCATGGGGGAGAGCACCGAGGAACTCTTGGGACACCTGAACAACATCCTGGCCATCTCCAAGATCGAAAAAGGGCCGTTCACCCTGAATCTGGAGATGGTGGATTTGAACGGTTCGGTCAAATACGTGGCCTCCCAGATCCGGGTTCTGGCCGAACTCAAAGAGATATCCATCCTGGAGGATCTGGAAGGGGATCTGGCCCCCATCGCCGCCGACGAATATTATTTGGAGCGCATGATCTACAATTTGTTGACCAATGCCCTCCATTGGACGCCCAACGGAGGCCGGATCATCCTGACTACGCGGAACGAAACCGGACCGAAGGGGAAAGGGGTCGTCCTGGAAGTTAGGGACAACGGACCGGGCATCGCCGAGGAACTCCGGCCGCAATTGTTTTCCCGCTACGGCTGCCGAATAGAAAAAAAGGACGCCAACGGCTTCCATACCGGTTTGGGCCTTTATATCTGTCGCATCATCGTCGAGGCCCACGGCGGTAGTCTGGAGGAGCGGGGAAGGGCGGGAGAGGGGGCCCGTTTCGTTTGTTTCCTGCCGATTGGGAAAGAGGAACGACTCCGCTCCGAAACCGCGGCTCCCCCGGGGGAAGACCGATCGGGGGAGAGCAGGAACGATTTCCCAGGAAAAGCGATGCCTCTTCGAGATGCAGGAGAAACCCAGGCATAGTCAGGAAGCTCCATGGCCCGCATCCTCATCGTTGACGACGATTGGAACACCCTGAACTCCTTGAGGGACGCCTTGGGCAAAGAAGGCCACGAGGTCTTTGAGGCCTCCTCCGGCAAGGAGGCCCTGGACCTCATCCGTTCCCAGGAAGTGGAATTGGCGGTCATTGACCTGATGATGCCGGGGATGAACGGCATGGAATTTTTCAAGACCCTCAAGGCCATAAGACCGGAGGTCCTGGCCTTGATGATCTCGGCCCACGCCACGGTGGAAGCGGCGGTCAGCGCGGTCAAGAGCGGGATCTTTGATTTCGTTACCAAACCCTTTCGCCTCAAGGAGATCAAGAAGGCCATCGCCAAGGCCCTGGAGGCCCAGGCCCTCCTGGCCGAAAACCGCCGGCTCCGCCAGACCCTGCGGGAAAAGGCCTCTTTCCCCCGTATCGTCGGGACCAGCCCGGCCTTTACCCGGGTGATGGATTTGGTGACCAAGGTGGCCTCAAGCCGGAGCACCGTGCTTTTGTGCGGAGAAAGCGGGACGGGCAAGGAAATCATCGCCGAGGCCATCCACTTCGCCAGTCCGCGGGGGGACGGGCCGTTGGTCAAGGTCAATTGCGGGGCCTTGACCGAGACCCTCTTGGAATCGGAACTCTTCGGTCATGAAAAAGGGGCCTTCACCGGGGCCTATCAGCAGCGTATCGGACGGTTCGAGACGGCCAACGGGGGGACCCTTTTTCTGGACGAAGTGGCCGAGATGAGCCCCAACATGCAGGTCAAATTGCTCCGCGTCCTCCAGGACGGGGCCTTCGAACGGGTGGGCAGCAGCCGGACGATCCAGGTGGATGTGCGGATCATCGCCGCCACCCACCGCAACCTGGAAGAAGAGGTCCGCCAGGGGCGGTTTCGGCAGGATCTTTTCTACCGCCTGAATGTGGTGACTATCGAAATCCCCCCTCTGAGGGAGCGGGCCGAGGACATTCCCCTCTTGACCCAATATTTCCTTCAGAAATTCGCTCAAGCCGATGCAAAGGCCGTGGAGGGGATTTCCCCTAAAGCCCAACAGATCTTGAACCGTTATTCCTGGCCGGGGAATGTGCGGGAACTGGAAAATGTCATCGAAAGGGCCGTGTCCCTGTGTCAAGGAAAAATCATCGAACCGGAAGACCTGCCGCCCCGGTTGATCGAATCCTATGAGGGACAAAGTCGGTTGGAGATCCCCATCGGGCTCTCGTTGGTAGAGATCGAAAGGCTGGTCATCCGGAAGACCTTGGAAAAGACCGGGGGGGACAAGAAGACGGCGGCCCGACTGCTGGGGATCAGCCTTTCCGGCCTCTATAACAAACTGAATCAACAATAAGGAATCGGATTCGTTCATGGTTCGGCAGAAAAAACCCAAAGGCTCGATCTGGGCCTTTCTTTTTTGGTGGTTGGTGACCCTGAGCGTCTCACCCTTGGCGGCCGCTCCCGGAAAAGGGGGCAAACCCGTTCCCCCGGGGGCGGTGGAGACCAAGGTCAAGCAGGTGCCCTCCAACGGCGAGTCGAGCGTCCCCTTATGGAAGATCCATTGGGAGCGGGCCCGTCAATCGGTCTTGGCCCAAAAATATGGGGAGGCCGTCCAGGAGTTTCGTCAGGCCTTGGCCCTTAAGCCCAATCTGGACGAGGCCCGCCTGGAACTGGCCCAGCTCTTCATTTCCCAGGAGAAGTGGACCGAGGCGGCCAAGGAATTGGAGGTGGTCGTCGAAAACCAGCCCCAAAACGGCAAGATCAAAAAGGATCTGGCCGATCTTTTGACCAAACAGAAGGAGTACCGCCGGGCCAATGAATTGTACCAATGGCTCCTGCAGCGGGACCCGGACAATGTCCCCCTCAGGTTGGCCCTGGCCAACAACCTTTCCCAACTCAATGAATGGGAAAGGGCCATGATCGAATGGCGCCAGGTCTTGCTTCGCGACCCCCAGCAGGTGGAAGCCCGGGTCCATCTGGCCGAGGCCTTGGCCGCCACCCGTCGTCTGGACGAAGCGACCATGATCTTCGAAGGCTTGGTCAAACAATTTCCCAAGCAGGTGACTTTCAAGAAAAAATTGGCCCAGACCTTGATCGCCGCCCAAAAAAACAAGGAGGCCTTACCCTATCTTCAAGAATTGATCCGCCAGGATCCCAATGACAGCGATGTGCAACTCCTTCTGGCCCGGGTCCTGGCGGCTGGCAAACAATACGAACGGTCTCTGGCCTATCTCGAGGACTATCTCAAGAAGAAACCGGATCAAAGTGCGGCCTTGCTGGAGAAGGCCCGGGCCTTATTCTATACGGGGGAATACGCCCGTTCCCTGGAAATCTATGAACGCCTCCTCAAAAACGATTTGGACAATATTTCCCTTAAACGGGAAACGGCCGATGTTTACTACGCCTCCGGGAAGATCCCCCAGGCCTTGGCCGCTTATGAGGCCCTGATCAAAAAGTTTCCCGAAGACAGCCAGCTTTATGAGAAGACCGGGGAGTTATACCTAAAGAGCAAGGACTATCCCAAGGCGGTGGCCTCTTTCGAGGTCGCCATGAAGCTGGATCCGGAAAACCCGTTTATCCCCTTGAACCTGGCCCGGGCTTATCAGGGAAACGGCGAAAAACAAAAGGCCTTGGCCCTGTATCGTTCCATCCTTCGGACCCGCCCGGACCGGCAGACCCAGGTGGAGATGGCCGAGTTGCTCTTTGAACTCAGCCAATACGACGAGGCCCTCGCCGTTTTTCGGGAGATCTTGAAAGAGCAACCCCGTTTTTGGGAGGTCCGCTTCAAGTTGGCCCAGGGCCTGTATCGGCAAAGGGATTATGAAGGTGCGGCTGCGGAATTGGAGATCCTGGTCAAGGAACGACCCGAGGACCCCTCCATTCGCATACTGAGCGGATACACCGCCTTGGCCCAAGGCGATTATCCCCGCGCCCAGGAGGCCTTCCAAAAGGTCCTGGCCTCTGGGGAGGATATGGCCAACACCCTCCTTAGACTGGGGGAGCTCTCCCGATTATCCGGTAGACCTTGGCAGGGGATCGCTTACCTGGATTGGGCCTTGACCATCAGGCCCGACGACCCCGACCTCTTGACGGAAAAGGCCATGGCCCTGACCGACGGGGGGGCCTACGCCCAGGCCCGTAAAATCTTGGAGGCCCTACTGCATCGGCAGGGGCGTGCATTCAAGGTCCGGCGCGCTTGGGTCCGTTTGTTGGCCGCCCTGGACCGGCGGGACGAAGCCCAAGCCGGCTGGAAAAGACTGGAAAACGCCTTCCCCGCGGAACAATATCTGATTTTTCAGGACCGGGCCGAGTATTATCTGGCTTGGAAGAAACCCGACAGGGCCCTGACGGCGTTATTGGCCGCCTGCCTGCGCAACCCCGGTCATCGGGAAATCCAAAAGAATCTCGGGCGCCTCCTCTTGCGGCTGAAAAATTGGGCGGAGGCCGAAAGGCATTATCGGGAAATGGACTCCCGCCGAATGCTGAAGGACGAGGTCTGCCGGGCCCAGGCCTTGTTCGAAGAGAGACAGGGGCGATACGAATCGGCCAGGGAGTGGCTGTGGAAGGCCCTCTTGGCCCGACCGGAATCGTTAGGGCTTCGCTTCGATCTCCTCCGCCTCCTCAGACGTTTGGAAAAGGATGGAGAGGCCCTGAAAAAAATAGAGGAAACCTTAAAGGACTTCGCCCGGTCGCAAAAGGGGGGGCTCTTGACTTTGGCCGGGCTATACGAGGAGGCGGGGGAGACGGCAGCGGCCTATGCCCTATACGAGGAAATCATCAAGTATGCCGACGACGAGGACGATCTGGTCCAGGCCGCCCTCCGTTTACCCCAGGTCTTTCCGCCGAAAGGCAAATCTTCGATCCTACGTCAATACCTGGAAGACCTCCATAAACGTTTTCCCCGCAACCAAAAGATCGCCCGCACCCTGGCCGATTATTATGTCCGGGAGAAGGAATACGACGAGGCCTTGAAGATCCTCGACGGCCTGTTGCAGGTGGAAGACCCCAGGGACCCGGTATTGACCGTAAAGAAGGCGCGGGTCCTGGAACGCTGGAACAAACACTGGGACTCCCAGGCCGCTTATCAACGGCTTCTGGAGCCTCCGGTGGATGAAGGGTTCAAAAGGGAGCTGGAAAAGATCCTCTCCGATAAGGGAGGGGAACAAGCCGCCTGGTTGAAGGAAATGGAAAGGCAAAAGAAGCCCCGCCGGATCAACGCCCTTTATGAAGCGGTGCATGAGCGGCTGCTCTTGTCCGACCTGGAGCCGGGGCTCAAGGAAAAGATATCGGTCTTGCTTCAGGACCTGGAAGACAAGGCCGCCGTCCAGCGAAAGGTCTTTTTGGAGAAGGAAGGAAAAGACCACTTGTGGAGGAGCCAGTTCCTGCAGGCCCGGCCCCTTTTGGAGGAACTCAAGGATGTGGACCCGGACAACGAAGAGGTGGATCAGGATATCTACCGCAGTTATCGAAGTCAGGATCCTTGAGGCGTCATGATCCGAGAGAGGGGAGGCAAAGGCCTTAGCGGGATTCCTCAACGGCTCCCGAGGATGGATCGGCGGCGTTCGGGTCTTGGGAGGTGGAAACCGGTTCTTTGAGGATCTTCCGCTTAAGGACCCGATGCCAGTCGGTGAAAGGGCCTTCCCCGCGATCCCGGTGGATCTGATCGGTCATCATCTTCAATTTCCCTTCCAGGTCGTCGAGCATATGGATCACCAAGGCCTCCCGGGTCTGAGGGACTACGGGCGAGCCGAATTCCAATTGCCCGTGGTGAGCCAAGAGGACATGCTCCAACTGGGTGAGGAGGCGCGGATCGTCCCATTCCAAAGCTTGGGCCGCTTCCCGGATCATATCCCGGCCTTGAATGAGATGACCGATGAGTTGCCCTTCGAAGGTGTTTTGTTCGGAATAGGGACCTTCCAATTCCCGGAGTTTGCCGATGTCGTGCAGGACCGCCCCGGCCAAGACCAGGTCCCGGTGCAGTTCCGGAAAGAGCCGGGTGATTTCAAAGGCCATGGCGGTCACCTTCAGGGTGTGCTCCAGTAACCCCCCGGCATAGGCGTGGTGATAGACCTTGGAGGCCGGCCATTTTTTCCAGGCCGCGGCGTTGGTCAAAAGCAAGGTAAGGGTGAGTTGTTTCAAGGCGGGATGGCGGATTTCTTCCCTGACCAGACGGGTCAATCCTTCCCAGAGGGGCTCGATTTCCACCGGTGGAGGGGGGACCAGGAGGTCGGGGTCGAAGCCGGCCTTTTCCAATTGTTCCGGGCTCCAGTGGCGGATCCCTCGGATCTTTTCCACGGTCAGTTGCAGTTCGTCCTGAAAGGCCTCCACCCGACCGGCCACCCCGGCGAATTGCCCTTCGGAAAAAAGGGGTTCCAGCCCTTCCAGGTGTTCGCTCCAGATCTTCCCGTTCAGACTCCCCGTCTTGTCGGCCAGGGTCAGGTCCAAAAAGTCCTTCCCGTTTCGGGCCCGCCTTCTTTCTTTCCTTTTCACCAAAAAAAACTGATTGACTTTGTCTCCGGGTTTGAGGTCGGAAATGAAGATATGGGACATGGGGGCACCCTTCGGCTCGTGACTCGTTCCTCGTGAAGCGTCTCTCGGATCTCGCGTCTTGGAAGGGGATGTTCAAATTCCGGCATTATCCTTGGAAAACCTGTTGCCAAAAAAGAGCTATCCAAAACGAACCACGAGATACGCTTCACGAGGAACGAGCTGCGAAATAGTTCTCAACGGCCTCCACCAGGCCCGGGATGGTGAAGGTTTCGGCCAGGATGTCCACGTGAAGGCCGTTATCCTTGGCGGTTTGGGCCGTAATCGGGCCGATGCAGGCCACGGCCGTCTTCTTCAACAAGTCCAGGATCTCTCCCCGGGGAAAGAGGGCCAGGAAGTTAAGGACCGTGGAAGAACTGGTAAAGGTCAGGCAATCAATCCCCCCTCGGCCGATTTTTTCCCGAAAGACCTCGGCCCCCTCCCGGGCCGGTAGGGTGCGGTAGGCGGTGACCACGGAGACCTCGGCCCCCATCTGCCCCAATCCCAGGGGAAGAATCTCCCGGGCCTCTTCCGCCCTGGGGATCAAGACCCTTTGGCCGGACAGGGGGAGGAGGGAAAAGGCCTCCAACAAGGCCTCGGCCTGATACTTTTCTGGGATCAGATCCGGGCGCAGGTGACGGGCCTTGAGGGCTTGGGCCGTGGCCGGACCGATGACCCCGATCTTGACCTCTTTCAAGGCCCGAAGGTCCATCCCCAGGGTCTCCAAGCGGTCAAAGAAAAAACGGACGCCGTTGGCCGAGGTAAAGATCACCCATTGGAACGATTCGATGTTTTTTAAGGCCCGGTCCAGTTCGGTCCAATCGGCAGGGGGGGCGATGCGGATAGTCGGGATTTCCAGACATATGGCCCCCCGTTCGCTGAGGCGGCGTTTGAGTTCACCGGCCTGTTCCCGGGTCCGGGTAATGGCCACGGTTTTTCCGAAGAGGGGGCGGGTTTCGAACCAATTGAGGGTTTCCCTTAAAGAAACGACCGGGCCTACCACCAGAATCGCCGGCGGACCCATTTGTGCGGTCCGGGCCTTCCGGACGATATCGCCCAAGGCGCCCTCGACGGTACGCTGTTGAGGCGTGGTCCCCCAACGGATCAAGGCCGCCGGGGTCTCGGCCGGACGACCGTGAGCGATCAATTGTTCGACGATGAAGGGGAGGTTTTTCACACCCATGAGAAAGACCAGGGTCTCGACCCCTGCGGCCAGACCGGCCCAATCCGTTTTCGCCTCGCCTTTGGTCGGGTCTTCGTGGCCGGTGATGAAGGCCACGGAGGTATTGTATTTTCTGTGGGTCAAGGGGATGCCGGCATAGGCGGGCACGGCCACGGCCGAGGTGACACCGGGCACGATCTCGAAAGGGATCCCGGCCCGGGCCAGTTCTTCGGCCTCTTCCCCGCCTCTGCCGAAAATGAAAGGATCCCCCCCTTTTAATCGGACGACCCTTTTCCCTTCCCCGGCTTTTTTCACGATGAGGGCATTGATTTCTTCCTGGGGCAGGGTGTGGTCCCCCCCTTTTTTGCCCACATAAATGATTTCGGCCTCCGGAGATACCCCTTCCAAGAGGGCCGGATTGGCCAAAAAGTCATAGATGACCACTTGGGCCTCTTTCAGGACCCGGGCCCCCTTGAGGGTCAATAGTTCAGGGTCTCCGGGTCCGGCGCCGACCAGATAGACCTTGCCTTCAGTCAATGCCTCCTCCGTCTTTTCCTTTGAGGATCTCCCTCGCCCCTTTCCTCAGGAGCCGATCCGCCGCCGCGGCCCCCAGGCCTTCAGGATCCTTGAGGTCTCCTGCAATCCTTTCCGTGAGGATCAAGGGGCTGTCCAGGGCGGCCACCATGCCCTGAAAATGCAGTTTTCCCTCCGAAAGACAGGCGTATCCGGCTATGGGGACCTGACAACCTCCTTGAAGGCGGCGTAGAAAGGCCCTTTCCACTCGGGTACAGAGGGCCGTGGGTTCATGATGAATCGCGCGAATCAGCTCTTCGACCTCCCGGTCTTCCTCCCGCACTTCAAGGGCCAAGGCCCCTTGGCCGACGGCCGGAAGGATGATCTGAGGTCCCAAATACTCGGTGATCCTCTCGCCGAAGCCCAAACGGTGCATCCCGGCGGCGGCCAGGATTACACCGGCCAATCCTTCTTTCTTGATCTTTTTCAGGCGGGTTTCCAAGTTGCCGCGGAGGGGGATGACTTCCAGGTCCGGTCGATATTTGAGAAGCTGAACCTTTCTCCTCAAGCTCCCGGTTCCGATTCGGCCGCCGGGGGTGACCTCCTTCAACGACCGTCCGTCGGCGGAGACGAAGACATCCCGGGGGTCTTCCCGTTCCGGTACGGCGCCGACGGTCAAACCCTCCGGGAGATCGCCGGGCAAGTCCTTCATGCTGTGGACGGCCAGGTCGATGCGCCCTTCCAAGAGGGCTTCCTCGATTTCCTTGACAAAAAGACCCTTCCCGCCCAGGGCTTGCAAAGGACGGTCCTGAATCCGGTCTCCCGTGGTCTTGATGATCACCAATTCGAAGGTATACCGCGGATGGAGGCGGGCCAGGCGCTGTTCCACCCACCCGCTTTGAGCCATGGCCAGGGGACTGCCCCGGGTTCCGATCTTGATGGTCTTTAAGGCCATACGGTTCGTCGGCGGACCGAAGAATGACCGGTTACCAAAGGGTCGAAAAGGGACAAGGTCCTTCGCCCGTCAAGGGATTAATGGCAGGAGGAGCAATTTCCCGAAGAGCAACTGGAACAGCCGGAGGAGCCGCCGGTGCCGACGAAGCGCTCGCTCCCTTTAAAAGCGAATTTGGAGAGCTTTTTTTCGATATGTTCCGTCTTGCATACGGGGCAACAGACCTTTTCCGACGATTTGAAAACAAGGGTTTCAAAATCCTTGCCACAATCGAGACAGGTATATTCGAAGATGGGCATAACCTATTCTCCTTTTTGAGGAATTTTTTAAAGGGTAATCATTCGCCGCCTGTTTTTCAACCGGAAGGAGGACGGCCTTCCAAGACGGCGGCCGCTAATAAGGGCAGCATCAGTTCATGATGACCGGTCAAGTGATAACCACGGCCTCCCTGAAGGGTCGGACGGTGGACGACATTGGTCGTGGGCCGATAGTGACGGATAAAATCCATATTGACCGTGGTGAACCGTTTCAAGGGATGACCCAGATTTCGGACCAGGGTGACGGCCTTCAAGAAGACCTCCGGGAGGACGACGGCCGAGCCGATGTTCAGGTAGACGCCGCCTTCCAGGGAACGGACCAGGGCGCAAAAGATCCGAAAATCCCGATGACTGGCCAGGCCGGTGGCAGCGGGGTCCATGGTGGGATGGATATGGATGATATCCGTTCCGATGGCCACATGGACGGTGACGGGGATCCCCATTCGGCGGGCTTGGGCGGTCAGGCTCATCCCTTTATAAGGAAAAGGGGAGGACAAAACGGCCTGACCTACAGAGGCCCCCAGGCCCCATCCCTCTTCCGCCCCTTTTTTGATGGCCCGGTTGAGAAAACGGGCCGTTTCGCGGGCCATTCCGAAGGTCCCTGATCCCAGTTCCTTTTCCACATCTTCCGAGGTTTGCCCGATCATGGCCAGTTCTGTGTCGTGAACGATGCCGGCCCCGTTGAGGGAAAGGGCAGTGACGAACCCTTCTTCCATGAGACGCAGAAGAATGGGATTCAGCCCCACCTTGATCACATGGGCCCCCATGGCCCAATGGATGGTCTTGCCTTGTTCGCGGGCGGCGATGACGGCCTGGACGACGGCCTTGAAATCCCGGGCGGCCAAGATGTCGGGCAAAGATGCGAGGAAATCGGAAAAGGAAGCGCCGGGACGGTACGGTCGGGCGAAGTCCTTGATGTCCACCTTGCTTCGGCGGTCTTTCAGAGAATAAGTCTTAACCCCTTTCAGGGACAGAGGGGCGAAGGGGGGCCGTTTCATAATTATTTGAAAAACCTGAATATTAGATGGATGCAGTATAGGACAGGATCCCGGCGGGGTCAAGGGGAAAAAGACGAAAATAATCCTTTATAAAAAAATCCGCTCGGATATAATGCGGAAAAAAGCGATATCCGAGCGGCTGCTTTGCGGCCCCGGTTGAAAAGAAGAAGGTGTGTTGAAATGGCCAAGCGAGGAAAAACGCCGTCCAGACCGTCCGGACCCAAGGTCCGGTTGCCGAAAAAAATGGGGGGAGGCGCTGGAAAGACCTGGAAGGTCCTGATCGGGGCGGGGATCTTCGTGATCGTATTGTTGGGGGTTTGGTATGGCCTGTTTCGGCCCGAAAAGATAGACTACACCGACCCGGAATACACCTGGCAGGTCCGGCGGGACGACCCGGCCGGGGATCTGTTGGTCCGGGGAAAAAAACTGGACCGCATCAAGGACGACCCCCAGGCCTTGATCCGGGCCTTGAACAAAAGCGAAAAGGATCCGGAGTCCTTTCGCACCCCCAAGGACCGGGAACCGGTCTCACCCCCTAAATTGAAGTTGAAGGGGATCAAAAATCATACGGCCTTTGTGGAGGTCATCAACGCCGAATACCTGACCCAACGCCTGGGCTCCTCCGGGGCCGAGGAGTTCCTGGCCGTGGCCACCTATACCCTGACGGAAAACAAAGATATTCAAGTGGTCCAATTCCTCTTCGAGGAAGGGGATCACGCCGTCCCGGGGCCTTACACGCGGAAATATTTTTTGAAGAATTGGAAGGTGGTGCCGTAACCCCGTTTTTCAGCGGAGAAGAAAAAGACCGGAGGGTCCCTTATGGAAGGATGGAAGGAAGAGGAGTTCGAAAACAAGGCCTTGATGGCCCCCTGCGGTCTCTATTGCGGGGTCTGCGGCGTCTATATCGCCACCCGGGACGGGAATGAGAAATTCAAGGCCGTCATGGGCAACCTTTACGGCACCCGGCCGGAGGAAACGGAATGTTTGGGCTGCATGCAACCCGATCCTCCGGAAAAAATGTACGGCTATTGCCGGTTATGTCCGATCCGTGATTGCGTCCGAGAAAAAGGATTTTACTCCTGTCACCAATGTGAGGATTGGCCCTGTTCCCATATCCATAACTTCCCCTTCGCCACGGGACGGCGGGTCATGATCCGGACCATTCCCCTTTGGCGGCAAAAGGTGCAGGCAAGGGGGGATGAAAAAGGCAGTGTCGAGTGGGCCCGCTCGGAGTGCGAACGGTATCATTGCCCTTACTGCGGGCGACCGCTCTTCCGCGGGGCCCAACGCTGCCGGTCCTGCAAGGAACCGGTGGCCGATCAATTGGACGGGTCTCTCTAACGCGGAAGAAGACTCTGGGGAAGGTTTCCCCCTCCCAGCAAGAGCATAATTGGAAAGACATTATCTTGAGAAGCCGGGAGGTTTTTCTTGAGCCAATGGAGGGGGATGCTGTTTTTTCCCGACTTACCGTCGGGGGAAGGTTTAAATGGGGAAAAGGTCCCCCGGCGATAAGTCATAGAAAAGACCGACCCGAGAGCCCTAGGCTTCAGAAAAAGCCTCCCGGCAAGCCTAACCTATTATGCTCTCATTAATTTTAGTGCATCCAGTTATTGCTTGACCAACTCTACCCGCCGATTCTTGGCTTTCCCTTCTTCGCTGTCGTTGGAGGTGATCGGTGCGGCCGGGCCCAGGCCCAGGGGCTTCAAACGGGAAGCCTCCACTTTGTATTTGGAGACCAGTTCCTTGACCACGGCCTCGGCCCGCTGCAGGGAAAGCTTCATGTTATAATCGAACCCACCCACATTGTCCGTGTGGCCGACCACATAGATCTTCCATTTCGGGTTCTGAGCCAGGAGTTGGGCGATCTCCTTCAAAGCGGTATTGGACTCGGCTTTGACTTCGGCCTTGTTGAAGTCGAAGTAGATGCCGTAAATAGCCGTTTTCCCGGAAGTGCCGATATCGGCGGCCATGGTCTTGGCGTCGGCTATGACCTCCTGCTTCATTCCCCCTTTTTCAATCAAGGTCAATATGTATCCCCGTCCGTTTTCATTGATAAAAAGTCTGGCCCAGAGTTCTATCCCTTCCTTGATCACGCGGGCATGAAGTTCTCCCCCGCCGATTTCCGTCCAAGAATAGGTTTGCCCGCCGATTTTCTTGACGGCGTTTTCATGATTGCGGATGATTTGCAGGGCTGAGGGATGGTTGTCATAGATCTCTTTTTTGACATAGTAACGGATCCAGAATTTTTTCCCTTCCACCGTAGTCTTTTTTTTACCCTTGGAGTTAGGATCGAAAAAGTCAAAGGCTTCAAAGGGGGTGGTCTTGCACTCGGCCAAATAAAAACCGGGCATCCGGCTCAAAAAAGGATGGTCCTTGCACCCTTTCGCATCCTCCTGGGCCAAAGCAAAACCCCCGACCAGCAACAGTCCCAACCAAAAAAGGAAGATGAATTTGATTCCCTTCGTCATTTTTCAGTCCCCTTTTTATTTAGAGATTTTTGTGGTCATTTCCCTTATTGTTCTTTGCCTCTCCTGGACACGGTTCCTGCCATCGGCCAAGGATTTTCAGGAGATCCCCGGGATCTCCCTCGCGGTCAAGGGTTCAGGCGATGGCGGTTGATCCGGTTAATCCTCTGTTCCATTTCGGCGGTAACCGCATTCGGACAAAGCCGTTTCAGGCTCTTGAGCATCTCGGCGATCCCGACCAGATGGGCCCTCACCTCCATGTCCCTCCAGACCTCGGGATTCTCGCTGTTAAACAGATTGCGGTCCCACCGGCACTGCTCTATATGGGTGTTTTCATGGGCCAGGATCCCGGCCACCACCTCGTCGGGGACGCAGCCCCGCTTGGCCTTTTCCAGGTAGGTGGTTTTGTTAATCAGTTCACACTTATCATTGACACCGATCTCGTCTCCGGCGCCCTGAGGTCTTTCCCCGTCCGAGAGGTCTTTATCGCATTGCAGTTCCGGTTGGGTGGGCCAACTCCCGTTCAGGATCTTGTAGGCCACGCGGTCCACATAGCATCTGTACCTTGCCGGCTCCTGCCGGAGGGCGAAGGGGTCCTGAAAGGCCTCGACGTAAGCCAGATCGTGGAGAATGGCCGCGACCAGGTCTTGACAGGTATCGGCCGGTTTAAAGGACCACTTGGCCGAAACCGTCTTCTCGTACGAGGCGTCTTTATTCTGAGATTTCACCGCCAACAGGACCGCTGAACCACTGGTGCCCTTGGGATCGTAAAGGATTTTCCATTCTGCGGATAAGGACTCCTTTTTGAAAGGGTTGTAGGCAATGGTCCGGGTGGTGTTGCCCAGGCGGCTCACCTGGCCGGAGGGCTCTTTTTTCCCGAATTCGGAGGGAAAGAATTGGGCCACCTCCAGGATTTCGCTGTCCTTGCAGATATTGTGTATTTTATGCTCCAGATAACCGCTTGAAGCCTGAAGGTAGTAGGTGGCGGCCTGGATGCGATAGGTGCCCTTGGCCAGACCGCCGACCCCGCCCTTGGGCCGCTCGACGGATAAGGGAATGAACTTCACCCAAGGGGAAAGATCCAGGTTGTAAATTTTATTGGCCTTTTCCGGGAAGAGAAAGACTTGGGTCATTTTTCGGGTGTCCTGGGTCCAGCTTCCGGGCCTGCGGATGTCGATTCGGGTGTCCCGCGAGCGGTGGATGGGGGTGCAGTCCGTCTTCAGATAGCGGCTCTGATAATCGTGTTCGTCGGTGACGGAAAAAGCATGTTGCGTATCGCCCACCAACACCCGTCCGTCCCGGATACAGACCCCAAAGGTGACCTCTTTTTTCGACTTGAAGGTTTGAGGGGTGCCGCTGACGGTCACGGCAAAAGAGGAGTTGTCGTCCGCCGAGGCCGAAGGGGGCAGGGACTGGGTCACGGTCATTTCTTCGGTCAGGGTGATCTTTCCCCGTACCCGGCCGGTGTCTGCGGCCCAAAGGTGTGGGGAATGCGTATAAGGGTTCGAAACCCACAAGGCCGAAAATAAAAAGACCACGAGTCCTTGTTTCATCTTCTCGGTTCCTTTGATCAGAAAAAAAGGCGGTTGCTATTAATGGGCTAAAAACAAGAGAAATATCCGCCGAAGTAGGTGGGGTTGTATTTTCTTCCGTCTGTGACTTCAGTGCCGGTCTTTTCTTCGGACTTGTCCACGGGGGACCTTTTCCCCCTCCGCAGTCTCGTCCGCTAAAAAACAGCGGACGAGTCCCGCCTTGCGGGATTTCCCCCATAGATAAGCCCGGAAAAGACGACGCCCTAAAGGCAATGACTCCAGAAAATACAACCCCACCGAGTCCATCCTATATGAGCCGATTATTATTTTTTTTCGGAAAGGATGATATAGGTTAAATCCGGTCCTTCTTTGCCGTCCAGACCGATATAGGGCCGTTGAATTTTACACCAGGACTTGGAGGACATCAGGTCCTTGGCCCCGTCAAAGATAAAAAAGGAGGCCTTCAGTTCTTTTCCGGAAGGAAGAATTCTTTTGTTTCCGGCCGGGCCGGGCATGAGGTATTCTTTGCCCAGCTCCTTGTAAAAGGCCTTGACCTTTTCAAAGGCGTCGGGGGTGACATAGATGGTGGCCCGGGGGGGCGGGGTCTTGCCTCCGGCGCCGGCCGCCAGTTCGTTGGCTTCTTTGGTCAGCTTGTCGTCGATTTTGGCCCCTGGATAGACCTTGAATCCTTGGGCCAGGACCGTTCCGGCCAAAAACAAGAAAATGAAAAAAAACACCAGGCCCAGGTTTTTAACCGCTTTCATGATCTCCTCCTTTTCGTTGAATTATCACCACCACTGGGAAACCGGAATGAACCCAAACTCCTTTTTGGAGATCTTTAATGATGATCGCTGTCCCATTTTCCAGATGGATTTTCCTGCGGCCTGGAAGTTTTTCCTGTTTATCCCGACTTTCAGACCACCTTCTCTATACGGCACATGAAACTACGCCCGGAGGGGGTGCCGATGACCGGATTGCGACGGTCATCGTCGGTCAAACGATTCAGGTTGTATTCGGGATTTACTTCTCCCCAGCCCCAGGCGATTCGGATGGATCCCGGACGGACCACCTGAGAAATATGGGCCTTCATGACGATACATCCTCTGGGGGTTTCCACCCGGACCCGATCTCCGGCGGAAACATCGATTTTTTGGGCGTCTTCGGGGTGAATATCCACGACACAACCCTTTTCGTCCTGGACCAAGGAAGGGATCATCCGGAACTGAGAATGGGTAAAACGACTGGTGCGGGCCCCGCTGATACCTACGAAAGGATACCGCTCGGATCGGTCGCTGTAGCTGATTACGCCTTGGGGGAATCCGTCGGCGAAAGGGACGGCCGGAAATCCGGCTTGGGCCAATCGCTCGGAATAGAATTCGACCTTGCCCGACGGGGTCTTGAACCCGGTTTGTTTATATTTTTCATAGACCGGCTTTTCCACCCAGAACCCTTCCGGGTTTTCCTTGACCATGGCCGTGGTCACTCCCAGCGGCTCCAGTTGATAATCTATGGCCTCTTCGACGGTTTTCCAGGGGAACTCCCTTTCCAGGCCCAGGCGGCGGGCCAGTTCGAAGACGATCCACCAATCCGGACGGCTCTCGCCGACGGGTTCGATGACCTGTTGTTGAATCATCAAGGGGTTGTTGCGGATATGGGCCCGGTTGAGCTGGGTCTTTTCGAAACATAAGGAAGCGGGTAAGACCACATGGGCCATTCGACCGGTCCGGTTCAGGAAAGGGTCGATGGTCACCAAAAACTCCAATTTCTTCAAGGCTTTTTCCACTCGGCCGGCGTCCATGAGGGTCACCAGGGGATTCCCGGATTGGACGACCAGCATCTTGATGGGATAAGGTTTCTCGTCCAAGACGGCATCAATGACACAGGATTGGACCTGTCGGCCCCAGGTGTCGTGGAAGGTGTTGAACAGGGGATAGTCGCGGGTGATGGGTTCGACCCCTTGAGGCAAACGCTCCTTAAGCTGAATGTTCCTGAGCGGTACGGGCTGGGGGATAAAATCGCCTCCTTCTCGATCCAGATTGCCCGTCAAGGCCCGCAAAAGACAAACGGCCCGGGTGGCGTCAAAGGCGGTGATTTGCATATCCAGGCCGTTTCCGTCCACGATGCAGGCCGGTTTGTGGGCGGTATAAAGCTCCACGGCTCGGCGGATTTGGTCCGGTTGGAGCCAGACCTCGGGGGCCACTTTTTCGATAGGGAATTTTTCCGCTACCTTTTTCAGCGCCTCGAACCCGACGGTCCATTCCCGGACGAATTTTTCGTCATACCGTCGGGTGGTGATGATCTCATGGAGCATGGCCATGGCCAAAAGACCATCGTGGGCCGGCTTGATGGGAAGCCAGAGATCGGCTTGCCCGGCCAGCCAGGTCTTGACCGGATCGACGACGATCAATTTGGCCCCATTTTCTTTGGCCCAAATAATCCCTTCAGCTATATTCGGGCTGGTATCCCGATCGTTCTTGCCCCAGACCAGGATACAGCGGGCCTTGCGCACTTGGGGAATGGTCATGGCCCCATAGGTCAGGGTATGGGCCATTTCCCGGCCCACATGACAAACGGATCCATTGCCGATGGTATTGGGGGAACCGAAGGCGTTCATCAAGCGGTTGGCATAGTCCCAGGGTGCGCCCCAGTCGGCGGCCATTCCCCTGAGCCAACAGACCGACCGGGCCCCGTAGGTCTTTTTGCAATGGAGAAAACCATCGGCTACCCGATCCAAGGCCTCCTCCCAGGAGGCCTCCCGAAAATTCCCTCTGTCATCCCGGATTAAAGGGGTCTTCAATCGGTGAGGGGAGTAGGTGATCTCCGCGGCGGCCTTGAGTTTTGGACAGATGAGTTGCTTTTCCCGCGGCAGAAAAGATTTTCTTGCGGCGGAGACCAGGCGGCCGTCCTCGATTTCCACCTCCACCGGGCAGCAGGAAGAACAAAGGCGGCAGATGGTGTGTCGCTTCATGGGAGGTCCTTTCTTTTCAAACCTTTCCTTTTATCGTCTGGCCTTGATAAAGCAACTATGGATGCGTTCGTAATGATTGGCGTGGGTGCGGATGGTCCACCAGATCTGCCCGTATTCCTCCACGGACCAGGGGGGCAGGAGGCGGCCTCCCTGTCCCTTCAACAGGTCTTGGATATGATCCAGGGCCCGTCCGCTGAAAGGTCCGGACCGTTGTCCACCCAACCACTCCTTTTCTTCGGCCGCTTCTTCGGACCAGGAAAAGGGATCGGAAAACAAAAATTGGGCCCCCTTGAGGAGGGAGACCCGGTTCATCTCCATAAGGGTTCTGAGGGGCTGAGGGACCTTGTCCACCAGATTGAGGGAAGCCGAAGAAGCGACGGTATGGGCGGCGAAGGGAAGGGCCTGGGCGTCGGCGATGATGAATTCCGCTTTTTCCGTGGGCCAGTCTTCCGGGAGGACCCATTGAACGGGACGCTGGATATGTCCTTCCACCTTCAAAGGAAAGTCTACCCTTTTATCCTGCATCAGCACCCGGGCGGTGCGGATGAAGGCCCGGGAATTGTCCAGGCCCACGGCCAGGTCGCATTTGCGGCTCATTTCAAAGGTAAAGCGGCCCACGGCGCAGCCGACGTCGAGACACAGCCCCGGGTGGGGATCCATCAGGTCTGCCCACTTTCGGTAGGCGTCCGAGGCCATTTCTTCGCCGAGGAGATCCCCGTAATGGCTCCAGAGGTAGGAGGATACCACAGCCGGGGTTTCGTATTTGTTGGGATGGGGTGCGGCAGCGGGCGGGGCAATCGCCGGGGGAATGAGGTCGGCAATCCCATCTTTTATGGCATAGGTCGTTCCGCAAACAGGGCAGCAGAGAGACCCCTCCTCGATGTCGGATCCTTTCTCTTTTGCGATCGTTTCATTAAGCCGGTTTTCTTGAGGCAAACAAACCGGACAGACCAGCAGGGGCAACAGGATTTTTTTCATGGGCGGCTATCTCTATGAAGGCGGTCTCCTCCATCAACACCGATTCATTCCAGCGAAACAAGGGCAAGAGGAGATTTGCTGGACTCAACAAGTCATTCTGCCGGAGGCGGTGAGCTTTTCCAATTTTTTTCTCAAGGTCTTGGGGACCTGCTCCTGGGTTAAAAGGCGCAGGAGTTCCCGGGAGCGTTGCAACATGGCCAGACAGGTCCGACATTGAAGGCAGTCTTTAAGATGCCTTTGAATCAAACGACGGGTCTGAAGGTCCACCTCTCCGTCCAGATACTCGGATATTTTTTGGGCCAGGGCCCGGCATTGGGAAGAATGGAATTTAACGGCCATCGGCGAAGTAACGCTGTAATTTATTTTTCAAAAAAAAGCGGGCCCGGTGAAGCCTGACCTTTACCGTCTCCGGTTTCAGCCGGAGCAAATGGGCCGTCTCGTCCGTGCTGAATCCTTCCAAGTCTCGGAGGACCAGGACCAACCGGTATTTTTCGGGCAACGCAGCCACCGCCTTGCGGATATACCCGGCCAGTTCTTCGTTCAACAAGCGGTCCAAGGGTTCCGAGACCCAGGTCGGTTCCCCGCCTAAGGGAGGGTCTTTTTCTTTCCCAGTCTGAAACTCCTCGTAGGAAACTTCGTGTTCCCGGGCGGCCCGAGTCCTTTTTCTTTTTTTATCGCAAGCCGAGGCCGCTATTTTGTAAAGCCATGTTTTAAATCGGGACTCGAAACGGAATTGATGCAGAAAGCGATAAGCCTGGAAAAAGGCGTCTTGGACCATTTCTTCGGCATCGCGCTCTTCAGGACAAAGGCGCAGTCCGAAGTTGTAAAGTCCGGTCTGATACTTGTCGATCAGCCGTTGAAACAGCTCTTTCCGTCCCCCCAGAACGGCCCGTATCAGGTGAGCATCCTCATCATCGGTCGGCCTGGGGGTCGGAGGTCTTTTCATCCGATTTCTTGCCCGTCACCTGACAGGCCTCTCGCATTCAAGTGGAAATTCCCAGTTTAGGGAACAAGTAGGCCTGGAGGAAAATCCACAGGCCGATAATCAACAGCAGGAAGGCGATCGTTTTCATTGTTTTTCCTTTTTACCATTAAAACCCGCTCTTTGTCCACTTGTTTTTGAAGAGGGCGCAAAAGAGGAGGGTGAAGAGAAACAAAACCATGAAGAGGATGTGTGCTAAATCCAGGTAAACGATCGTCTCCGGGGGAAAGGGGTTGGCTCTCAGGGTTCGAATGGTAAGCAAGGCCCCGGAAAAAATCAACCCCAGCAACAGGCTGCCTCGCAGATAACCGCTGGGGGTTAGGGAAAGGCGATGTCGGTCCTCCACAAGGTAGCGAGTGATTCGGTAAGAAACGATCCCGATCAACACGGCCGCCGAAAGATAATGGATGAGGTGGGTCACATAGTATCGAGCCAACCAGCCCAGACCGGGCAGGTCGGCGATGTAATATCTTTTAAAGATCGGCATCTGGGCGAAGCCGGAAAGGGTGATCATCACCAGGGTCAGGACATACAGCGCATAAATCCACCTGTTACGCTCCTTTGGGGCTTCAACCGTTTCGGCTTTCATCTTTTCCACCATCCCTCCATTTTTTGGCATTTTTATACACGGATCCCAAGGCCCCGGCGATTCCGGCGATAGGAGCCAAAAGCATGGCCAGGGCCAGCCGGTTTCCCTCCTTCATGGCGTCCGGTACCTTTTTTAAATGGGGTTTTCCGCTGCCTGTTTCTATGGCCCGGTTCAACACTTCAAAAGGGACGGGAGAAACATAAATGGTGTTGGTTCCCCCGTTTTCCTTTTCACCGTAGATGAAGGCCTTTTTTTCTTTGGCCAGGGCGTGGGCCTTGCGCAGGATTTCTTCTCTGGGGCCAATCTCCTGCACCCTCTCCGGGCAGACCTCGATGCAGGCCGGCAACTTCCCTTGGGTCACACGGTCATAGCAACGGTCGCATTTGTACATCACCCCGTTTCCGATGACCGAAGGGAGGATGTCCAGATAGAGACCTACGCCGGTTTGGCGTTGGGGAATGGACCAGGGACAGACTTCTTTGCATTTGGCGCCTCCCAGGCAGAGGTCCGAATCCAGCCGGGAGATGCCGTTAGGTAGTTGTTTGGCCGCCCCCCAGGGACAGAGCTTGACGCAAGGGGGATTGACGCAGTGCATACAGCGCCGAGGCAAAGTGAGGTTATAATCCTTGCCCTGATAGGTCACTTGGGCGCTTTGGATGTAGACCCAATTGTAGGGGGTCAACCGTTCCGATTCTTCCCTTTTTTCCGACCAATCCTCGACCTTGACCCGTCTGGGCAGCATGGGCGGGAAAGGCTTTTTCGGTTCAGGGAATTTGTGGGCGTTCGTTTCCCGACAGGCCTCTACGCAGGCCCCGCAACCGATGCATTTGCTGATGTCCAGAAGGGTGGCCAAATGGGCCGGTTCGGCAGAAGCCTCCTTGGCGTTAAGGCCCACCGCTGCCAGGGCGCAGGCGGCCGCCCCCCCTTTCAAAAAGGTTCTTCTCGTTATTTCCCGAGGCATGGTCACTCCTTTTTGCACCTAAAGGGTGAGGTCAATGAAATTTAACCTTTTTGCCCTTTTTGAGCCCTCGAACCCCAAAAGGGTTACAAAAAATGATTGACCGCCCCTTTCCCCTTGCCTATTATGGGCGAAAGAGGAAACCCTTAACCGCCCAAAGGATCAAGGGATGGAAAGTATTGACGAAATCAGAAGGCATTACGGATGGAGTGCCCTTGACGAGGAAAACCTGAAGGAATTGGCCCGTCTCCTTTTGCCTTTATCGGAGACGATGGCCGACGAATTCTACGATTTTCTCATGGAAGATCCCTATTCGGCCGCCTTTTTCAAAACCCCGGAGGCCGTCAAACGACGAAAAGAAACGATCCTGGACTGGTTTCACTCCATCTTGGCCGGCCGTTATGACAACGCCTTCCTGAGCCGGCTGCGACGGATCGGTCAGGTCCATGTACGGATCGGACTGAAAGGACACTATTTCATCGCCGCCATGAATTTTTTACGGACCTTCGGCATCCGCCAGATCAACCAGGCCGATTTGGAAAAAGGCAAAAAAGGGGAGCTTTTGGAAACTTTTGACAAGGTCATGGATCTGAACCTGGATGTCATTACCGGGGCCTACCGCGAGGCCGAGCTGCGCAAGGTCTTCATTTCCTATAAGGCCGAATCGGCGATGATCCAATGGTCCGAGCGCTTGATCCATGGCCTGAACCTGGTCTTGATGATCAGCCTCCTGGTTTTGTCTTTAGGGGTGGCGGCCCTGCTGACCTTGGACATCATCCACGCCTTTTATCTGGACCTGCAACATGGGGTGATCAAGGCCTTGGGATCGCTTTTGATCTTGTGGATGATGATGGAACTCCTCCACACCCAAGTGGATGTCCTCCGCGGGGGGAAATTCCATGTACGCATCTTTTTGGAATTGGCCTTGGTGGCTTTTATCCGCAAACTCTTTGTGGCCAGCGTGGAAACCAAGGACCCCGTCTCTTTCGCGTTCTTGCTGGGCGGGACCTTGATCTTAGGGGTCATTTTGGTTTTGTTGATCAAAAACGAATCAGCGGAAAAATAGAGGTGGAGGCGTGAAGGATCCTTCAAGACCGGCCGTGGTTTTTGACCTGGATGGAACACTTCTGGACACCCTCGACGATTTGGCCGATTCGATGAATGCGGTCCTGGCCCGCTTCGGCCATCCCCTCCACGAGCGGGAGGCCTACAAGTATTTCGTCGGCGACGGGATGGACAAACTGGTGGAACGGGCCTTGCCTCCCAGCGAAAGGAATCCCTCCGTCATCTCCCATTGCCTTAAGGCCATGCAGGAAGAATACGGCCTTCGGTGGAACCGAAAGACCCGCCCTTACCCGGGGATCCCGGAGTTGTTGGATGCCCTTTCCGGAGGGGGGATCCCTCTGACCATCCTTTCCAACAAACCCCATGAGGCCACCGTAGCGGCCGTAGCCGAATTGCTTCCCCGTTGGGAGTTCCGCATCGTCTTGGGGGCCAAGCCCTCCCTGCCCAAAAAACCGGATCCGGCCGGGGCTTTGGTCATCGCCCAGGCCTTGGGGATACCACCGGAGCGGTTTTATTATTTGGGAGACACGGGGACGGATATGCAGACGGCCGTGCGGGCTGGGATGACACCCGTGGGCGTCCTCTGGGGTTTCCGCACGGAGGAAGAACTAAAGGATAACGGGGCCTCGATTATCCTCCAAAGACCCGCCGATTTGTTGTCCTATCTTTCCCTTCCCTGAACCGCGATCTTTTGAGGGGACGCTTTACAGGCTTTGGATGTTATAGGCCAAGGCCGGGTCCTTGAGGATCTTTTTGGCAAAATGGATATACTTGGAAACGATGGATCGGACGGCCAGCTTAAGGGTGTAAGGTCTTATAGGTTTTTCCACGAGGTAGGTGATGTCCGAGGCCAGGCACATGTTGACCACATCATCGCTGATGTTACCGGTGATGATGATCGTATCCTGATAGGCCCAAGGGAATTTGTCGGAAACGGCCTCCAGGAATTCGAAGCCCGTCTCTTCCCCCAAAAAGACATCCAGGATGAAGATGGCCACCCCTACTTCTTTCTTTCGACAGAAAGCGACGGCTTCCTCGACCCGGGTGAAGGCGTGGACCTGTCCCCAGGTGTAGAACAATTTGACCATCATGGAAACGACGTCGCAGACCACGGGATCGTCGTCAACGATGATCACATCCAAACCATCGACCATAGGACCCTCCGGGCATGAATGAAAGGATGGAACCGATCGGTCGGCCTTGCCGGGCCAGAGGGTGCATCTTAAGCCGAGGCCCGATGACCAATTATTTTCCATCCCTATTTTTCTGTCAACAGAAAAGCGCCGCCCCGCCGGCGCAGGCCAAAGGGGTTGTTTCCTTCCGGCCGATGTGATAGATAGGAAATTCCCCGTCCCTGAAGGCGGACGGTGAAGCAAGGAAATGTTCAGGCGATTAGGGGGGAGCAATGAGCGGAGAAGACTATTACCGGGGCAAAGAGATCCTGATCACCGGAGGACTGGGATTCATCGGCAGCACCTTAGCCATCCGGCTGGTGGAACGGGGGGCGCGAGTGACCCTCTTGGATGCCTGCCTCCCCGACTTGGGGGCCAATCCCTTCAACATTGAGCCGATCAAGGACCGGGTGCAGGTGGTTCAAGGCAATGTGGGGGATCGGAACGTCACCGATCCTTTGGTCAAGGGGAAGGAGGTGATCTTCAATATTGGTATGCATTCCTGTCACCTCAAATCCATGACCGATCCGGTGTACGATCTGATGACCAATGTCGTCCCCCAAATCCACTTTTTGGAATCCCTCCGGGCCCATAACCCGGAGGTCAAGGTGGTCTACATCGGGACGCGGGCCCAATTCGGCCAGGCCTTGACCATCCCCATCACCGAAAAAACCCCACCCAATCCCCTGGATATTTATGCGGCCAGCAAGCAAGCGGTGGAGTGGTACCACCTGCTCTATCAAAAGATCTGCGGACTGAAGGCGGTTTCCCTCCGTCTGGGCAACACCTACGGCCCGCGTCACCAGATGCGCCACGCCCAATACGGGGTCCAAAACTATCTGGTCCGCTTGGCCCTGGACGATCAGGAGATCAAGGTTTTCGGCGACGGGTCGCAAAAAAGGGAGATGATTTACATCGACGATGTCGTCTCCTGCCTTTTACTTTTGGGGGAAAATCCCCGTTGCCTGGGCGAGGTCTATTGTATAGGAAGCGCGGAGACCATCACCTTCTTGGAATTGGTCCAGGCCATCATCAAGGCCTGCGGTTCGGGCCGCTATGTCCACGCCCCTTGGCCGGAAGAGCGCAAGAACATTGAGGTCGGTGATGTGGTCACCGATTTTTCCAAGCTGACCGATCACACCGGCTGGCGGCCCACCACCTTGCTGGCCGACGGTCTTAAAAAAACCGCCGATTTTTATCGAAAATACCGGCAGTATTATTGGTAGCCGGGCGGGGCCGTTGGGCGCCCCCGGTAGTTCACCATTCCTGACGGTTCAGGCATTCCCAACGACGAACCTTTACTAATCAGCGCATTGTAGTATTGACCCGGTGGGGTTGCATTTTTCTCCGTCTGTGACTTCAGTGCTGGTCTTTTCTTCGGACTTATCCATGGGGGACCTTTGCCCCCTCCGCAGTCTCGTCCGCTAAAAAACAGCGGACGAGCTGCGGGTTCCCCCATGGATAAGCCCGGAAAAGGCAGCGCCCTAAAGTCAATGACTCCATAAAATACAACCCCACCTGCTTCGAGTGATGTCTATATAACTTTGAACCTAATTAAGAAGGACGAAGGGGATTTTCGCCTGTTCCCCGTCGGGAAGGGAGAGGGACCGTGTTTTCTTATTGGACGGCGATCCTCCTGGGGATCGTGGAAGGGTTGACCGAATTCATCCCCGTTTCTTCCACCGGTCACTTGATCCTGGCCGGGCATCTTCTTTCTTTTACGGGCAGGACGGCGGCGACCTTTGAAGTAGTCATTCAGCTTGGGGCCATCCTGGCCGTGGTCATCCTCTATTATCGTCGGTTCCTTGACCTTTTGCCCGGTCGGGGCTGGTGGAAGGCCGATGGACAAGGCCCTCGATTCTCGGGGTTCCGCGGCTGTCTCCTCCTTTTTCTGACCACCCTTCCGGCCCTGGTTTTGGGGCGGGGGGCCTATCCCCTGATCAAGGATCGCCTTTTCAATCCGATCAGCGTGGCCCTGGCCCTGGCCGTAGGAGGGGTGGCCATCTTGGTTGTGGAACGATGGAGACCCAAAGAAAAGGCCGATTCCCTCGACGGCATAACCTGGTCCCAGGCCCTCTTCATCGGCCTTTTTCAGTGCCTATCCCTTTGGCCCGGCTTTTCCCGGGCCGGGGCCACCATCCTCGGCGGGCTGCTCAGTCGCTTGGGGCGCCGGACCGCGGCCGAGTATTCCTTCCTGGCCGCCGTCCCGGTCATGGCCGCCGCTACGGCCTACGACCTCTATAAGAGCTGGTCGCTTATGCAATCGGGAGACCTGTTCTTTTTGGGAATCGGATTCGTGGTTTCCTTTGTCACCGCTTATTTCACCGTAGCCGCCTTCATCCGTCTTCTGGGCCGCTGGACCTTGAAGCCCTTCGCTTGGTACCGGCTGGTCCTGGCGCCGATCGTCTTTTTTTTCTGGCCGAAGTGAACCGAGAGAGGGGATCTGTTCTCGAAATCTCGATAAGCGGTGCAAAAGGGGCGATCGTTCGAAAAAACCCCACCCATCCTGTCCCTCCTTTGCCGGAAATCCCGCCAAAGCGACATCTTTAGTTTAAATAGCGAGGCCTTGAAATCTTCAGGCCAGGAGGGTTTCCGTCGAATCCGCGCCTATAGATTGAAGCCGGTGAGCCATCTCTCGCAAAAGGGTGAGAACGAGTTGGGGGTTCTCCCTGAGGAGGATCTCAAAGTTGTCCCGGGAGATGCACACCAAACGGGTCGGCGACTCCCAGGCGGTGGCGGTGGCCGTCCTGGGACGGTCGAGGAGCATGGCCATTTCACCGAAGAAGGCCTTTTCCTTTAATATCCGAATCAGTTTGTCCTCTTTACGGATGGTCACGGCCCCGGAGAGGATCACATACATTTCCTGCCCTCTTTCGCCTTCCTTGAACACCTCTTCCCCCTTTTTCAGGGTCCTTATGTAACGCATCGGGATCCTTCGCCCGGCCTTCGGGTTGAAGAAAAGGTCCTTGAACAACAAGGCCTCCCTTCGCTTGAGGTTGGCCATAAGTTCGGCGCCGGCCAATAAGGCGGCGAAGGAATAGTAGATCCAGACAAAGAGGAGGAAAAAGGCCTTCAGGGAACCGAAGGCGAAACCGTAATGGGGGGCGAGTCCAAGGAAGAGGAAAAAGGCCGGGCGGATGAGGGACCAGAGAAAGACGGTGGCGAGACTGCCCACTAACAGGATGGACCCTCTCACCTTTACCGGGGTGAAGAAGAGATAGAAGATGAACAAGACCAAAAGGGAGGAAAGAAAAGGGCCGAGGAGGTATCCAAGGTCGAGACTGAGGGGCAAATCCATCCTGAAGGTCTTGACATAGAGGGAGTAGAGGAATTCCCCCCCTACCCAGAGGGAAAAGGCGGATAAGATGACCAGGCTTCCCAGGATGTCCCATAGTTTGGTCCGGAAGAAAGACCAGGGGCGTTCAAACTTGAAGATCAAGGAAAATTGGGTCCGGCAGGCCTTGGCGAAAGGCAGGGTCAATCCTAAAAGGGTCAGGACGGTAAGGATCTCCCAAAGGGCCCGGTGCCGGGCGATGGTTTGGGCCTCCCGTTGAAGGAAATCGTTTACGCCTTGAAATTGATCGGGAAACAGGCGTTCCAGGCCTTGGGAGGTCGAGGGGGAGGAGAGTAAAAAAAACCCCAAGGGGTAAACCCAAAGAAGGATCAGGGGGATGAAGGCGATGAGGCTGTAAAAGGAAAGGGAAGCGGCCGCTTGGAAATCATTATTCCTGGAAAAGGAACGGAAGGATTCCTTGACGGCTAATAACCAGGGATAGCCTTTTTCCCGAGCCCTGGAAAGCATAAAAACTTTTCCGAGACCTCATACAACAGAGGAAAGGGTCCCCTCGAATGATCCGATCCCTATGGATGCCGGGTTTTCCTTTACCGGCCCTCGGTTAAGGGCGGTAGCGGATGTAACGGTCGTACTCTTTTTTCAACCAATCGGGCCAGAAACGAGGGTCAATGGGATAGCTGGCGTCAAGGGCCTGAAAGGACCCGTCGCCGGTCACCTTGCGGATCCGCTCCAGGGTGTTGTATTTAACTTCATCCACGCCGATCAGCTTGGCCACGGCCCGGTTGATTTCCTCCAAGGATTTGTCGTAGGGGTTGTCTCCTTTGAAGGCCCGCTGCACGGCCAGTTCGTGCAGGCACTCCGGGCCGCGGTGCCATTCCTTGAAGGAAGGAAAAAACATGGGACCGTAAGAAACCCAAAATTCAATGTAGCGGGCCCCGGCGTTGTAGGTCACCCAGACCGATCCCCCTTCGCTGACGCTGCCGCGGACGATGCTGTCGTCGCCCATGGCCACGTTTTTGCCTTTCAGCAGGGAATCGACGGCCCCGAATTTCAACCCCACCTCCTTGGATCGGGTGGACACCTCCCCTTCCTGGAAGGTCCGGACGGCCTGAGGCAATTTGATCAAGGCCGGATAGAGGCTTTTTTTCAAACCTTCGGCGATGCCCACCGTCACCCCCCACCCCGACTCGGGATTGGGGATGACTACATCGGCCTTGGAGGTTTTGTACAGATCCACCAGTTCCAAGCCCAATTCGCGCCGGATCTGAAAGATCTCCTTGCCTCGGAAAAGGGAGCCCACATTACCGAAATAGACCCCTTGAAAGATATCCGGCATAACAGGGCCTTCCTTGAGCCTTCGGGTCTCGCAGCCTCGGGAGGAACAAATGGTCATTTCCGCCCCGTCGTATTCCCTTTCGGTAATCCCCTCCAAACGACGGTGGGAACAGGATTCCGAGCTGGCCACGAAGATGTTGCCGATGCGGGCGAAACAAAAGGGTTCGAAGGCCTTGGCGTCGTTTAAGGTGATGAGGAGGGTCTCTTTTCCGTCATAGACCAGGGCGGCCAGGGCGAAGGTGGCCCGGCCTTCAAGCCGTTCAATCAAGGCCGACCCGGCTTCGAAGCCGATCCCGTAACGGCAAAGATATTTGTGCAGCAAAGCCCCGACGATCTCGGTCTTGTTTGCGGTCTGGAGGTCGTAGTCTTCTTCCAGTTCGGCCGTCAGGTCATCGTCTTTGATCAGGTAGCCGTCCATGGTCAGGGCCAGCCTGATCCGGGAAGGGGTGCGGGGGACCACTTCAATGGGCTCGGCGTTGATCTTTTCGGCGATTTTTCTTTTGGTGTAGCCCAGGTTGCCGATGGCGGCCATGGGTTCGAGGTCTTGAAAGTTGCGGATGACGTTATAATCGATCACCTCGGCGATCCGCCCCAGTCCCTTATAGATGTAAATTCCTTTGCGGGTCCCCACGGCCAGACCGGTGCTGGCCTTGCCCCGGTGCTGGCAGGCCCCGGTGGCCAGAAAGGTCTTGTTCACCAAGTGCAGGTCTCCGGGGCCGTAGATGCCGACAATACCGTCCATGTCTTGACTCCTCTTCCTCGCTTATACCAGGGAAAAAAGATGATCGGAGTATAGGCAGAAAGAAAGGACGAGGTCAAGTCGGAAAATACCTGATCGGTTGTAGTCAGAATCCTGAATTTCTAAACAGGGTTACGGGTGGAGAGAAATGTCACCCCTCTGATACTTACCCTGCGGAAGGTATTTTGTGGGGAATTTAGTGTCCGTCGATCAGGTTGGTGTCGACATCGGCACCCGCCGACTTTCCAACCCCTTGCTGCTACTACATTTTTGAAACGCAGTGCGAGCACTTGAAAAATCAAATCCTGCGACGGGCACATTCATGTGGTTTCCCCCCCCTTTTTTTCAAATAATCTCAAGGGGTT
>Ga0315298_1002229_pt1 | contig 33376 bp, 28 predicted proteins | sample WHS_1_MG_FD_203077 | JGI IMG/M metagenome (GOLD analysis project Ga0315298, IMG submission 203077) | Extremophilic microbial mat communities from Washburn Hot Springs, YNP, Wyoming, USA - WHS_1_MG | ecosystem: Environmental > Aquatic > Thermal springs > Hot (42-90C) | place: USA: Wyoming... | reverse complement strand
AACTCGACTTTAGTAACCACCAAGTTTATGCCATTACTTCTCGCAGAGTTATTGTTAACGAAGAAGTTCAAATTGAAAACGAAGAAGCACTTACATCTCTCAGCGAGGAATTTGCAGTCATTAAACCTACAGGAGAAGACGTTGAGCTCTTACTAGATTTTGGAGAAGAAGTATTTGGCTATATAAGCTTCGAGGTTGAGACAAACAAGAGTGTAATACTAGATTGGAACTTTTTTGAAGCTATAGATGACAAATACGAACCAAAATTTACGGAAGGATTAAACAATGTCCTGCGGTATGTTACTAGAGAGGGTTTTCAAGAATATAAGAGCATAGTAAAGAGGGGCTTTAGGTATGCTACACTAACAATAAGAAATTTGGATGAGCCAATTAAGATTAGAAAAATTTACTGTGAATTAAGTACATTTCCAGTAGTTCAAAAAGGAAGCTTTGTTTCATCAGATGAAACATTAAATCAAGTATGGGAAATGTCCGCAAAAACTTTAAAACTTTGTATGGACGATACGTATATGGATTGCCCTACCTACGAACAAACATTGTGGGTTGGTGATGCTAGGGTTGAAGCTTTAGTTAACTATTACGTATTTGGAGATACAAAACTAACGAAAAGGAGCCTAATGCTTACAGCAAAATCACTTTATAGGTCGCCGCTGTCAGAATCCCAAGTTCCTAGTGGATGGCAGAACATTCTAACAACGTGGAGCCTGCTTTGGATTTTAGCTGTTGAGGAATACTTTTCCTACGCTAAGGATGAAAAGTTCTTAAAAGAAATCTACCCTTACGTAGTTACAACTCTTAACAACTTAAAGAACTTTCTAAACAAAGAAAGTCTACTTTCAATAGAAGCCTGGAACATGCTGGACTGGGCGCCGATGGACACTCCAAATAAGGGCATAGTAACACACTTGAACATCCTTACTGTTGAAGCTTATAGAAGAGGCGCAAGGCTTGCTAAAATTCTTGGTGATTTCGACAATGCTGAAAAATTTTTAGAGCTTTCAAACGCAATAAGAAACGCAGTAACTTCGAAGCTCTGGGACGAGAGCAGAGGAGGATTCATAGACAGCATCCACGAAGACGGAAGTAGGTCAAAAACTGTAAGCGTTGCAACAAATGCACTAGCAGTAAGTTATGACTGCGCTACAGAAGAACAAATGGACATTCTGAAGAAGAAACTGCTAGACTTTCCTGAAGATTGGATTAAGCCAGGTAGTCCTTATGGAATGTTCTTTGTTCTTGAAGCTCTAATGAAGCTTGGCTACTATGAAAAAGTAGTAAAAGAGATAAGAGAAAATTGGAGCTATATGCTTCATAATGGTCCTGGAACTTGTTGGGAAACTTTCAAAACTACAAGAAGCTACTGCCATGGCTGGTCTTCAGGGCCTTTATACTTTTTATCGAAGTTATTTACTGGAGTTGACGTACTACAATTAGAAGACAAGAAATTGTTGATTGAACCAAAATGCTTAGAGTTGAACGACGTAAAAGGAGAAATTCCATCTCCTCATGGAAGAATAGTGGTTGCCTGGAACAAAGGAGAAGACTCTTTCAGCTTCTATTTAAAGGTACCTAAAAAGGTACAAGCTAAAGTTGCGCTTCCAGTTGAAGCTAACGTATTTAAAGTTGTTAACTTTGAAGAAGGAAGCTTCTTGATCTATGTTGAAAACGAAAGATGGGTTTTGGAAGTTCAGGAATCCTGCGAAGCTAAAATAGTTTTGTCGAAAGGTTAAAAAGGTTCTAAGCCATTATTTTTAATTTTGCAAGTTTAGTTAGACCTAGAAACATTTATAAAGCATTCTATTTGAATATTGTAAATCAATTAGCTAAAGTTGCGTGAAGTTGGCCTAAAGCGTATTGTGATAGATGGCTTAAAACCAAGAGAAATAACCATAGTTAGTCTTTCAAAAATGTTGTGTAGCGTAAGTGGCGTGGAGGAAGTAAGTATAGTAGTTACTGAGGTTGACACTAAGACCGAAACCGTAAAGTTAACGATAACGGGATCAAATATAGACTATGATTCTGTTGTTAAAGCTATGAGTGAAAACAGTACCGTAATAAGAAGTATAGATGAAGTAACTGCTGCGAAAATCAAGAGCGCCAGAGCAACTGCAGTATAAGCTAAATGAAGTTCATAGAAGTTTTAAATAAGTATATGGAAGTTTCAGAAGTAGGAGAAATTGCTAGAAGGTTGTTTATCATGAATGGGCTAGATGGTATAATGACAATCCTAAGTATACTTATAGGCTCATATATAGGAAAAGTGAGCACAGAAACCATATTAAGAATGGTGTTTGGAGCAAGTGTTGCCATGAGCATTTCTGGAGCTTATGGAGCATTTGTGTCTGAAAGAAGTGAAAGAAAAAGGCATGTAAAAGAATTGGAAAAAGCATTGTTTTCAGACCTAGGTGGAACTATAGTCGAAAGAGCAAATCGAACTGCAGTTATGATAGTTATGATTGTTGATGCGATGTCTCCTTTAATATTTTCATTTATAACTATTTCTCCGTTGATTCTTTCGAAACTTAACTTTTTAAGTTTGCAGGCAGCTTTTAACATGTCGTTTATAATTGGGGGGATAAGTCTTTTTGTCCTTGGATTACTTCTAGGAAAAATAGCTCACGAACATATTTTAGTACATGGCCTTTTTATGGTAGTTTCAGGATTATTTGTAGCAGTTGTCATGTTCCTACTAGCTTAAAGGCTTCACTTAAGGAGCTAACTTACTTTTTTAAGAACAAGAAAGAATATTTATCCAATTTAATAGAATTCAAAATTTGTTAAAAGAATTAGTTAACTAAAATTGGTACAAGCACGCTGCAAGACCTTCTCCTAACTAAAGTTAGGAACTTCCAGTTTCTTCACTTCGACTTAATAGGTTGTCATTACCCTATAGAATTCTTTCTAATTCTTCAAGATCAAATTTAGTATGCGCGCAACCATTTTTTGTTAGAGGTACGGCTTGTCCAGGAATGTTAAAATTTCTTATTAATTCTGCAGCGAGCTTAAGTTCCATACCACACGCTACCCCAACTACTGCTTCATATCCACCTCTTCTTACGATTCCAGGTATACATGATCCACCGGGTACTACGTATACGTCATAACCCTTTGATTTACCTAAACGTGTAGCAACATTTACAAGACAATCTTCTGAACAAGATTGACAAATATAAGTAGAAAGAGAACTATCAAAAATTGCCTTACAACGAGAATCCATATACTTTCTTGCACAATGCGGTAAAAATAGCGCTTTCTTGTTTTTATTCTTCATCTTATCTTTATAAAGTAAGTTAAGAGAATAAATTTCTATTAGATCTTCAACCAAAGAAATAGCATCAGAAAAAGTTAGACCAGTTATCTCTTCAAGTTTAAACTTCTTAACAAGTGTTCTTGCACTTCCTGCTAGCCTTCTGTGAATATTACGCTTATATGAGGCTTTAATTAAATCTTCAAAGAATTGTCTTGGAACGTTAGAAAGGTCGAAGTTAAACTTGTAAGGCATAAGAATAGTTAGTAATAAGGGGGGATATAAATTTATTTTCAGGTTGGGCGATCTAAGCTTATGAAAAATAAACTTCAACTTAGGATTATCTTTGTGCAAGCAAAGAGTCTATATTTTAACGAACTATAAAAACGATAGGGAAAACACTTTTATATTCAAAAATCTTTAAGGAAAGTTAATGCTTCATGATAACTCAAAGAAAATATTAGATGAAGAAACAAAGAAAGCTGTTGTCAGATTTCAACAGAATGAAATCACTGAGCACATATTGTATAAAAAATTATCCAATAAAGCAAAGGGAAAGAATAAAGAAACACTTATGAAAATCTCTGAAGACGAACTAAAACATTACAATCTCTTTAAGAAATACACCAACGTAGACGTAGCACCAAGAAGAATTGAAGTTATTTTGTACAGTTTTATTTCTAGAGTATTTGGCTTAACGTTTGCAGTAAAGATCATGGAGAATGGAGAAAAAAGAGCTCAAGAAAGTTATTTGAAGGTACTAAAGGGTATTCCGGAAGTCAAAGGAATTATTGAAGAGGAAGAAAAACATGAAAAGGCTCTAATAGATTTAATAAGCGAAGAGTGGCTTAGCTATATAAGTTCCATAGTTTTAGGGTTGAATGATGCACTGGTTGAACTCACTGGAACTATTGCTGGACTTACATTTACCTTACAAGACTCGAGCATCATTGGACTTGCGAGTTTAATAACAGGAATAGCGGCCTCTTTGTCTATGGCTTCGTCAGAGTATTTATCAAAGAAAGCAGAAAGCAATGAAAGTAATCCTGTAAAAGCAGCTCTGTATACCGGAATCGCCTACGTACTAACTGTCTTTGTTCTAGTGTATCCTTACTTTGTATTCAAGGAGTACTATATTGCTTTCTCGGTTACAGTACTAAACGCAGCACTTACAATACTAGTTTTTACCTTCTTTACGTCTGTAATAAAAGAACAGAGTTTTAAGAAAAGGTTCGTTGAAATGATAGGCATAAGTTTTGGTGTTGCCATTCTTTCTTTCTTAATAGGAGACTTTGTTAAATTATTCCTAAACCTAAACTTGTAATAAATCAACCTACTTCATCAGCTAAAGGCTCTAAGTTTGCGTCTTTTTAACATGCGTCGCTTCTTCTTACGACTTTATTATAGGATGAGCTTACTCAATGAAAAGCTTTTAAATAGGTTAAAAATAAAAAATAAGAAAAATGAACTATAAACTCTTTGTATTTGGCACAATAATAGTTGCACTGGGTTATACTTTGACCTTTATCCCCATTTTTTACAATCCAAGCGAAAGTACAACTAGTCAAAATGTCTCATATGATTTAAAAACAAACTACACTTATATTCTAAACGAAAGTTTTTTGCTTCAAAACGAACTAATTAGAAATGTTAGCGACATTGTTTATGTATCAGTCCCCATGAATACTACTAACCAATGGTCCTTTCTTTTAAGTACATCGTCTAAGTTTAACTACATCTTTTTCGATGAAGATGGAAGTCCAATTTTAGTGTATAACGTAACTTTAAATCCAGGTGAAGAAATCTGGATTAACTTAACATTTAAAGTAATAGTGGAAAGGTACAAGTTAACGTTTGGAAATGATTTGCCATGGTATACTCAAGAGCAAGTATTGAATCTTACAGGCGAAAAGATGTACTGGCCAGTGGGGAATGAAACTTATGTAAAGATCGCAAACAAACTTTCAGCTAATGCAAGGACACCCACAGATGTTGCAAAGAATATAGCAAATTGGATAATAGATCATTTAAACTACAACATCGTTCCAAGAATTGGAGGAGAAAGAGCAATTCTCTATCTTAACGGTAAATACGTAGTGTATGGAGATTGCGAAGAAGTTGCAGATGTATTCGTAACTTTAAGCAGAACTTTAGGAATACCCTCAAGAGTAGCTCATGGTCTCCTGCTAATGGAACATAACGAAAAAATGTACATAAACTTTACAGATCAAGGCCCTATTCTTTCCAACAATTGGGGAGGCCATGCATGGCCTCAAATGTACGTGAGAAACTTCGGGTGGATAGACGTTGAAATGTTGGAAGGATTAGTTGCAAAAGTTGGAGACTTATCAGAGAACCACATTAAATTTAACATTGAAGAGAAAAAATACTACGGATCAACTATAGATTCGTTTTGTATTTCTAGTTATCTAAGTCTAAAGTATATGGAATTTAGTACGAGGTTGATAAGTGGATGAGTGGAATTAAAAAGACCGCTGTTGTCTTTCTTGCTTTTCTCTTATTAGCCACTTACCTAAAAATAAGCGTTGACGGTCAAATAAACTATTGGATAGGTATGAATTTTAATGTAAACTTTCTTAACTCAGGTCTTGTTGAAGTTAGTTTAAGGATGCATCCCTTCGACATATATGGAAAAAGTCTGATATCGAATAAAAATGTAACAGATGAAATAATAAGAGAAGAACAGGTTAGCGTGAATGAGCTATTGCTTCTCTTTACAAACAATCCAAACAAAATAAGATATGAAATAATCAATCATACCTACATTGACAACGACACATATGTACTTTGCGATGTTAACAACAGTGGTATTGTAGATAAGCTAAGAGGAGCACTTGTAATTAACGTTTTAATTCAACTAAACTCAACAGATGTAATAAAAGAAATATCTAATGGAACTTACGTTGTGAATATAAAAGATTCTCTTACTTACATAGATCCAAGAAGTTGGATAGACGTAATTAACTTTTCATTTTCAGATGGAGTGAAATTGTTCAATTATTCATGGATGCCCCAAACAGCACTACCACCAGAAATAAAAGGAAAGAACTACTTGCTATGGATCAATCCTAGTGAGCCATCAGCTCCAAATATTTATACGTTTGTTATGGCAATACCAAACTTTCACATCGAAGTAAAAAGAAGCAAGTTATTTGGTGAGATAAGTAAAGTAGATTTTCTTCAGGACTTAAACGAACTAAAAGTGAAGCTTTCAAATACGGGAAATGAATCAGGATTCTTTGAAGTTATGATTAACGATAGCGAAGTTCAAGTTAGGAAGATTTTTCTTCAACCAAATGAATCAGTAACGATTTCTTTTCCAGTTGTTAAGAGAGGAGACAAAGTAAAGATTTTTCTGTTGTCAGAAGAAGGAAATATTCTAAGCTCAAGAGAGTATTCTCTTTCAGGATTTTACTTTGATCCATATACTTTCTTACAAAACAACTTAGGGAATTTGATAATACTTCTTGGACTAATCGTGATAATTTTATCCTTAAGAAGCAAGCAAAAAACTTATTAAAAGTATGCCTTGTTTAAGTTAGTTGAGTTTTATTAGATAAAATTAAAAAAGAAACTAATTTTACTTATATGACGTTAAATAGGTCTGGGAAGAATGCAGGCGGCCATTTTTGTTCTGGACCGGCAGGAAGAACCTCTACAAGTTCATAGTTTGGGTTTCCTAGGCCATACTTTTCTCCAAACTTTATTGTGTTATAAGGATCTTTCCAAGGTCCATGTATCCTTGCAAATGGATGAAGCTTAGGATTATCTATGATTTCAAGATTTCTAGAAACGTTTTCTCTGATTAGAGGTTTATCTGCAAGCAAATCTAGAGAGGCTTTATCAACTGCTAAAATGTCGTTAGATCCAAGAAAACCAACATCAGGAAGAATGTTTCCGGTCGTGAAACCCCAGCAATCGCAGTATTCTGTTATGTTTGTAGCGACGTTGATAAAGAAAACTTTGTCTTTATCGAAATGAGATAGTACAAACTGTGTAGTTATAGCCATAGCTTCTGGGAAAGCAAGAAAGTTTTGAGGCTGAATTCTTAAACAACCATCTTTATCTGCATGTACGCAGCGCATGCATTGATTACACATGTCAAACTCTACGCGAAGTTTGCCGTTTGAGTATTTAATAGCTCCATACGGGCATACTTTAACTAATTCTTCTGCATCTTTGCTTTTTTCTGCATCCCAATATTTATCGTATTGCATCGTGTGATGCAATGCCCACCTCGTTCTTTGAGTATAGCAACCTATAGCTAGATTTTTAACAGCACCACCAAACCCTACTGTGTTGTGACCCTTAACATGTGAGAGGTCTATAAGCACGTCAGCATCCTTACAGAAGCCGCCCATTTCTATTTTCTCGAGATTCTTAAAGTGAATGTCTTTTGTAACAAAGTAGTTATCCGCTATCCCTGCAACTGGAAATATTTGGGCACCAAGAACTTCTGGAGTATAGCCTCTATCGATAGCCGTGTGGTATTGCTCAATTATGTCCATTAAGTAAGGATTACCACCAGCAGCTTTTATAACTTTAACCAACCGCCCTACTAGAAAGGGATGAACCGTTGTATAGCCTAGGTTACTTCCAAGGTGGATCTTTATTGCAACTCTTTTTCCTTTTACCACGTCCTTTATGCCAAGCTTGTTTACTATTTCGTCAAACTTACTTGCCAATGAGTGCTCAGCACTTGCGCTTTTTGTTTGCATAGATCCAAAATAAACGACTGCTTTCTCCCTCATTTCCACCATAAAAAACGATTACCTCAATATTTAACCTTTTTGAATTAAGTTAGACTAAATGTAACTTAGTCCTGTAGTATTTTAACTTTGTTACTTAAAGGTTGCTAAAGGTTAAGCAGATATTGAATAATTTTATTTTTTAATTCATCTATGTTCTTTCCATTAACTGCGCTAGTTTCAATGAAAGTAATTCCCAAAGTGTTGAGTTCACTTTTTATTCTTTCTAATTTGTTAGGGTTTGCTACATCGATCTTATTTATAACGCAGATTATCGGAGTATTAAAGCTACTCTTAATTTCATTCAATATTCTTAATTGTTCGTCTGGAGCATAGTAAGAATCATACGATGGATCGAATGCAAATACAATTAACTTTGCTAAGTGCTTTAAAGCTAGTATAGCTTGAAGTTCTACTTTATTTCTTTGAGACAACGGCCGGTCTAACAATCCAGGCGTATCTATAACTTGAATTTTTATCTCATTGTAGCTTATGTGCCCCACTAAAATCCCCTTGGTAGTAAATGGGTATGCAGCAATTTCTGATCTTGCGCTAGAAATTGCATTCACAAGCGATGACTTCCCGACGTTTGGTGGTCCAGCTATAACTGCTGTTGGAATACTAGCGTTAATAGATGGCAACTTAGACAATTTTATTTTTGAGCTTCTGAAGTAAGCTATTGATTTTTTAGTTCTCTTTGCTACAGAAATTATTCTCGCAAGACCCTGTTCGAATTTTAGACTAACGTCTTTTTCATTCTTTGACGCTTTTATTTCCTTTGTATAAAGCCTTAGAAGATATCTAATAATTTTTCTTGCCTTATTAATCTTATTTAAGTGGGTTTCCATTTCTTTTAAGTCTATTAGGACATCAGCTAGTTCTTTATAAAAATCGTCAGCTTCAAGTAAAGCAGAATAACTGTTGTATATAGAATTAAAAATACTTACTATGTAGTTAGAAATCACATTCAGCTTTCTAATGCTGTATATCTTCTTTTTGTTTAACTTGCTTGCTTTTTTAATCTTTATCTGAGTAACTTTTTTACTCTTAGATAAACTAGAGTCAATAATATCTTGTAAGAGTGGAACGTATGGAAGACTTTCAAAAATCATTTCAAAAATAAAAATATTAAACTATGAACCTCTTTAAGTAGTTCAACGTAAAGCCTAGCTCTTCTTTTGGATCGTTGCCCATAGAGCATTCTAACGCTAAGTAGTACTTATATCCTCTTTCTTTTACCGCTTTTAAAACACTAAAGTCGGTATGCCCTCTTCCTGGGGCAAACCTGTTACTATCGGCTAAGTGAAAGTGATAGATGTAGTCTAAATTTTCTAGGACAGAATCCTTAATAGAAGCCTCTTCTATACTCATGTGGAAAAAGTCTGCCATCATTTTTACCTTTTCACTCGCTACTTCTTCAAGTATTTTTCTTGCATGACTAAGAGTTTTAACGAAGTGAGTCTCGTATCTGTTTAATGGCTCAAGCAAAACAACGGAATTAAGATTTTCTGCTTCTTTTGCGATAATCTTTAACTCTTCTACCAGAAGTTTTTCTTCTAACTCAACTTGCGACTTAAACAAAGGAGCCAAGTTTGGAACCTTTGGGCCACCAAAAGTTGGAACCACTATTACGCCAACAGCACCTAAGTCATTAGCCCAGGTTAGTCTTTTCAACACACCTTCTATAGCTTTTTCTCTTTCTTTTATATCTGGACTTAAAAGGTCTCCTGTATAACCACCACATATTGTACTTACTCTTACCTTAGTTGTAGAAAGTTCATCCTTTATTCGCTTTATGTTTGAGCCAACCTCTTCTCTTCCCCAAATTTCGATTCCATTATACCCAGCTTCTTCGAGCAGTTGAGCTTTCTTTTCCAAACTTTCTCCCGGAACAAGATTCTCTTGGGCAGAGAACTTCAACTCCATTCACCTCCTATGCTATGCACCTTGAGATTTATTGTAGCGTCGGTTTTTAAAGCTTTTCACTACATTCTTTTTATATGTAATCGGTTACATTAACAATGTTTTTTGGATTGTTATTTGTTATTATTCGAATCACATTTTCTATTGCTTCTTTCATTGCTTCTTCAACAAAGCCCTTTCCACTAACGCCTGAAATGTGCGGTGTAAAAACAACGTTAGGTAATCTATGGATACCTGTTTTTGTTTCAAATGTTTCTTTGCCACGGTACTTCCACCAAACGTCACTTCCATACCTTATACTTGGTCTTTCCTTCAATATCTTGTACAATGATTCTTCATCCACAACGTCGCCTCTCCCAACATTTACTAAGATGCTTTCGTCTTTTAGTTTAGACAGTCGCTCATAGTTAAATAGCTTGTAAGTATACTTGTTTAGAGGCAAAGTAATAACAACAATATCAAAGTCACTTAGCTTTTCAAAAGCTACTTCAGAAGAAAAAACTTCATCAAAAAATTCTGGCTTATTTCCACTTCTATTTACTCCAACATTGTAAGTTTTAAAGCCTTTGCCTATCCTTGCCACAGCTTTTCCTATACCACCTGTACCAAATATTAGTACCTTTGAGCCGTTGACTCTATAAGGCTTTGAATAGATTCCTTCAAGATATTTTTGTCGTTCAAATGTAATGTTGTTTAAACCTTTGCTTAAAGACAAAATTAAAGCCCAAGCAAATTCAGCACATTGCTCAGAATAAGCTCCAGCATTACTGTACACTAAAACATTACCTGGAATCTCTTTGAAAGGAATATGATCAACACCAGCAGAAAGAGTTTGAATTGACTTTAATTTTTTCATTTTTCTTATTTCTTTGTAGTCAAAGTCTTGACCCCAAAGTATTAAAACTTCAGCATTACCTAATAGTTCTTCTCTTTTGCTTAGAGCTTCACCCAAATAAAAATATTCGGCATAAGCTTCGAGCTTCTTAACCAAATTTTCTGGCAATTTTACGGTAGAAATCACTATTGGCTTTTCCAACTTAATTCAATACGCTTAACAAAAATTTTATATTTTTATCCTTTATTCTAAATCTTCATGCAAGAGGCTAAAACTGAAGGGCCAAGAGGTTGTACAAAAGAAGAACTCGGAGAACTTTTAGTTTTCCTTCATAACATCTTCAAGCCAGGTTTAGATGAAAGCATAAATGTTGGCTTAGAGTATTCGCATGTCATTAGTTCGGCAATGAATGATAGTGAAAACTTAAGAATCATAAAGTACAACAGAGAAATTGTTAGTCACGTTGGAATTCATGAGATTTACGTAAAAATAGATGAACTTAAGCTAAAAGTTGGTGCTATCTTTGGAGTAGCTACACACCCAAACTTCAGAGGAAAGGGATTTGCTACGATTTTGCTAAAAGATGCGACTGAGAAAATGATAAGGGAGAACTATGATGTCTCCATTCTTTGGACAGGAATACCTGAATTCTACAGGAAACTTGGCTGGGAAAATGCTGGATCAAAAACAACCTTTCATTTTAACAATAGCAACATAGAGGTTCTACCAGACTACAAAGACTTAGAAATAAGAAAAGTTGAAGACGAAAGTGAACTAAAAACAATAGTTAGCTTACACAACGAAACAAATGGAGTTGTTTGGAGTGAAAATGCTGCAAAACTTCTTCTTTCAAGACAAGCCATCGAAACGTATTTAGCTTTAAGAAATGAATCTAAAGGTTATGCAGTTATAAGAGGCTCGAGGATTATAGACTTTTCTGGAGATTCTAACATGATTCTTGCTTTAATAAAGTACATGTTTGTATCTAAGAAACTGGAAAGGATAGAATTCCAGGTACCTTCAAACTCGAAAGAGGCAAGCACACTAAAATACTTTGGAGTACCTTTTGAAGAAGACTACATTGGAATGATGAAAATCATAAACCTAAATAACTTAAAAGAGACTCTTGCAAAATGTAGCATAAATGTAGAAAGAATGAACGATGCACACTACTTAGTTAAGCAATGCACGGAGGAACGAATACTTGATGAAAAACAACTTACAAAGTTAATCTTTGGCCCTGAAGTAATTACACAGTTCAAATGTTCATCTTTGCCTATCAATTTTTATGTAGCTCCAATTGATCAAATATAGGCGATAAGGATGAGTTTAAATTTTGGAGTAAAATTTCAAGAAAACGAGAATAAGCTTAAATTAGTAGTTGAAGAAGTAGAAAAATCTGAAACGGTTTATCAACTGCTTAAAGCTTCAAACATTATGATGATAAATAGAATGAAGTACAACGATCATGGTCCTATTCATGCTAAGATTGTAGCGAATCATGCCTTAAAAATGTTGGAGATCTTGTTCAAAAAGGGAGTTCTTCCCAATATTGTAAAGGATTACAACCTAAACTTTGAAGATTCAAAAGTAATAGTGTTTTTAGCGTCGGTTCTTCACGACGTTGGAAACGCTGTTCAAAGAGAACAACATCCAGTACTTAGTGCAATACTGTCAAAAGACGAAATCAGAAAAATTCTAATGAAAACATACGATGGGGGTGAAAGAGAGATAATGTTAACAGAAATTTTACATGCTATTGTTAGCCATGAAGACCTAATTCCACAAACGATAGAAGCAAGCATAGTTAAAGTAGCAGATGCATTAGACATGGAAGAGGGTAGGGCGAGAATCCCCTACTTACTAGGAAAAATGAGCATTCATCAAGTCTCAGCATTAGCTGTAAAAAAAGTAAACATAGAAGAAGGAACTGCAAAACCAGTCTACGTTGAAATAGAGATGGAGAATCCAGCAGGAATATTCCAAATTGATGAGCTACTCTTAAAGAGAATTAGTTCCTCCCTCCTTTCTGACAAAATCGAATTAAAAGTAAACATAAGAGGTGCAGGAATTTTTAAGATAATTTAAAGTAAACAATGTTTAAAAAAAGATTTAGCCGTTACTTATCAACTTTAAGCTTTTGACTAAAAATAATTTTATGCTTTTGAACTTGTTTCTCAAGTCTTAGTATTCTTCAAGCCACATCCACTTATCTTCCTTAGCAACTTTTTCTACTTTTTCTTCTATTTTTTCTAGAATTTGAGTTTGACTTTCTGGGAGCACATTTATTATTCTTCTTATGTTTCGTTCAAAGTTCAAGTGTAATGTTGAAAATGAAGTTACTATTGATTCAATAGTAATCTCCCTTGCATGAGGATGAACTTCTTGTAACAGCTTAAAGGATGCAGCTCCCGTTATCAATCTTAAAAAGCCACTTAGGTAAAACAATATTTCTAATGAGCTAGTGCACGAGGCTATTGAACCCCCTACGATAGGTCCAAGAAAACTTGAAACACCCATAGCAGCATTGAAGAAGGCTACACCAACTTCAACATTTCCGCCATAAGTTATATCCATCAAGTAAGCTGAAAGTGCAACGTTTACTAGGGACCAAGCAACCCCACCAAGAATTTGCGAAGATAATGGCAGAAGTAAGTTGTCAGATAGAACCCACAGAACTGGGACAACTGAAGTTAGCATTGAACTAACAGTTAGAACTGTAACTCTTCCATACTTATCTACAACTTCTCCCCATAAGTTGAAGGATGCAATTGAAAATAGATTAGAAGCTATAGACAAAGAAGAAATCACTGTGTTACTTACGTTATATTTTTTAACAAGATAAACGTTAAAATAAGGCGCTGCAATATTAACAGATATGGTAAACAGAGACCTTAGTACTATTAGATTTCGTAAGTTCTTATTTTTTAGCACATAGTTTATATTGCTTAAGCCTTCTTCTTTCTTCCCTACCTCTGCATCAGGAATACCTTTGAGAAAAATTACAACACCAACCAAGTTAATTAATGCAGCTATTAAAAAAACTGCGAAGTAGCCTGACCTAAATGAAAGGAAGTCAAGTAATGGCCCAGCGATTAAGGTTCCCAGCATGGCTCCAATTGTTGCGTATTTGTTCACTTCAGCAATAATTCTTCCTCGTAAGTTTTTAGGAAGTAGCACAGTAATTAAACCAGAACCTGCAGGTGCTCCAATTGCAGAAAGCATTGACTGTAGACCTAGGAGTATTAAAAGCTGGTTTGAATCTGTACATAAACCCATGATCGCCCAAAAGATAGAATTTACGATTCCAGAAAAGATTACGAATACTTTCCTTTTTCCTACTCTAGTGGTTATATTTGCCCAAAAAATTTGAACTAGAGTAGAAGCCAATGAAGGTAAGGATAGCAAGAGTCCAATCTGCAGAATATTTGCTCCCAACTTTAAAGCGTATATTGAAATGAAAGGTGCCAGCATTCCAGATGAAACTGAAGAAGCAAGGCTAGACAAGTAGTAACTTTTAGTCCAGTTAGGTTTTTCTTCCTGCATCTTGCGAGCACTCTTCTTTACTTATCGTATTTAATTCCTATTTAAGTCTAAAACAATAGGCAACACCACTTTTCTAGAACTAAACTTTATTCAGTAGCTCTAACGCTTTAAAGTAGTCAGAAGTCCATGTTTGGATGAGTATTCTCGTTGACTCTTTTGCACTAAAATTGTTTAAAAAAGAGCTAACTTTTTCAAAAGGCATTCCCGATAAGACCACATTTTTTTCCTTACTGACTATCTTCCTATACATGCTTATCCATATTTCTGAGCCTACGTCTGGTTTTCCTTCACCAGGAACCCACTGGATCCCTCTTAAGTTTTCAATCTTTAGAAGGTCATCTAAGTGCACAATTTGGCCTATGCCATCTAAATGATAGAGCGGATGGTCTAGTCTTTCACATTGCTCTATAAGATAAGGTAAAACAAATTCTTTGAAAAGCTTTGGAGACAGCATATAAGCATAATCGCACTGTATAGGGTACCACTTAAGTGGAGACCATAGATTCATCCATGCAGAAGTTCCTTGCTCTTCACCTTCAAGCAAGTTGTAAAGCTCATCGTAACAACTATGCCATAACTCTATTATTTTATCTAACAAAATTTTTACTTTTTGTGGATTAAAGTAAAGATCCTTCATTAGGTTGCTTACACCTCTTAAGGATGAAGCCACATCAAGGACTCCACCTATGTCTGTCATTCCAACTATAAACTTACTTCTAGATTTTTCCCTTAGCTCTAGTGCAATATCTTTTGTGTAACGCCACCATGTATTGTCTTCTTTTACTTCTAAATTCTCAAGTTCTTCCCAACTCTTAGGTTCTTCGAACCATACTGTATTTGCAACAAATTTTGGCGAGTTTCCAAGGTATGCAGCAAGAACTCCAGGGCCTAAATTTATCCATAAGTTTGGATAGGCTTCTCCTAAGAATGAAGTACAACTTGCAAAAGCTTCAAAGTTCTTTAGAGCAACATCTAATCTTCTCCAATACCTAACAAGATCCCAACCATCCCATGCGACATCACATCTTTCTCTTTGTACAAAAATTTGAATTAATGGCTTCTCAGCCTTACCATCCCACCATAGCTTGAATTTTTCCTTTGTTTCTTCCCAGTCTATTTTATACAAAAGAGACATTTTAGGGTATATTGCTCTTCTAAGTTATTAAAAAACGTTTTGCCAAAAGAAAGGAGATACACATTTAAGTAAAAATTAGCATGAATTTGTACTAATTATTTAAATTTGCTACTTGAAAAGTAAGTGCATGAGCTCATTAGCAGAGTTGAACAGATCTCTGATAAACGTAGCAATGGGAAGAGAATATGCAGACGTTGTAATAAGGAATGGTCTAATAGTAAATGTACTTACAGGTGAGATAATTAAAGGAGACGTTGCAGTAAAGAATCGAAGAATAGCTTTCGTTGGAGATGCTTCTCATACTGTTGGAAGCTCAACAAAAGTTTTTGATGTCGAGGAAAAGTACGTAGTTCCTGGTTTTCTTGATGGCCATGTACACGTAGAAAGCGCGATGGTAACTATAACTCAGTTTGCAAGAGGAGTACTGCCTCATGGGACCACTGGCGTCTTTATAGATCCGCATGAGATAGCTAACGTACTTGGAGCTGACGGAGTAAAAGTCATGATAAAAGAAGGAGAAACCGTTCCATTAAGAGTTTATGTTTCTGTACCTTCCTGCGTTCCAGCTTCGTCTCCAGAATTTGAAACTACTGGAGCAGAAATTGGTCCAAAGGAAGTTGAAGAACTAATGCAATATAACAGCGTAGCGGCACTTGGAGAGGTTATGAACTATCCTGGAGTTATTAATCTTGAAGATAAAATGATTGAGGAAATTAACATAGCGCTCAAGCACAACAAAGTTGTTGAAGGTCACTTTTATGGTAGCATAAAAGAGTTAAATGCTTATGTGGCTTCAGGGATATCATCTTCCCACGAATCAACAACCAAGGAAATTGGGCTAGCAAAAGCAAGACTTGGAATGTATGTTATGATAAGAGAAGGTTCTGCATGGAAAGACCTAAAGGAAGTGATAAAAATATTGACTGAACAGAAAATAGATTCAAGGAGAATATGCTTGGTGAGTGATGATAGACATCCAGAAGATATAATTAATGAGGGTCATATGGACCATATCATTAGGAGAGCAGTAGAGGAAGGCGTTGATCCGGTAAAAGCCATTCAGATGGCTACAATAAATACTGCAGAACATTTTAACGTAGATCGTGATATTGGTGCAGTGGTGCCAAGCAAGCTGGCAGATATTGTTGTTTTAGATAACCTAAGAAAAGTAAACGTGAATATGGTTTTTATTGGTGGTAAGTTGATTGCAAAAGAAGGCAAGCTCTTGGGAGAAATTAAGCCCTTTGAATATCCAAACTTTACAAGGAAGACCGTAAGACTAAAGGAGAAAATCGCTCCTGAAAAACTTAAAATACACGTAGGAAAGGAAAAGAGCAAAGTAAGGATAAATGTGATAAAAGTTTTAGAAGCTAGTGTATTAACAAAGAGGCTAATTTTAGAAGTTCCAGTTAAAGATGGGTTCATTGAGCAAGATACAAAGATGGACCTTTCTAAGGTAGCATCTATCGAACGCCACAAAGCTTCTGGAGAAATGGGAATAGGGTTTGTTACTGGATTTGGGTTTAAGTCTGGAGCTGTAGCTTCCACAGTAGCGCACGACAACCATAACTTGTTAGTAATCGGAACGAACGACAAAGACATGGCGTTTGCATGCAACGAACTAGAGAAAGTTGGAGGAGGCATGATTGCTGTAAAAGAGGGGAGAGTTCTTGCTATTGTAAAGTTGCCTATAGCCGGGCTTATTTCTGATGACCCAATTGAAAGGGTAAGCGAAGACGTGAAAAAACTACAAGAAGCATGGAAGCTCTTAGGTTGTAACATGATTCATCCTTTTATGACCATGTCGTTGCTTTCTTTGTCAGTTCTACCTGAGATAAGAGTTACAAACAAGGGATTAATAGATACTGTAAACTTCAGAAAAATTACTCTAGTTTCAGACTAAGCAACCTTTATTCTTTGCAGTTTCTGTTAGTATTTTTTCTACTTCTAGCGCACCTCTTAGGATTTCTACTGAGGGTCTTTTTGCTAGTTCTATTTCTTTTGGCTGAATAAGTATCAAAGCTACTTTAATACCCTTCTTATTAAACATCTCGCATATAATTTTAAGAGGGATGTTGTGAGTAGAAGTATACTCTGAAGCAATATCTTCGTAGCTAAATAATGAAAACATTCCAGGTTTTAGGTCCATGTCTGCTACATCAACCACTATTACATGAGAAGGATTGGCCATTAAAATTCTATAGAAATAACTTTCAGGAGACTGAAAACCTAAAAATACGTTGAACCCCTTCTTTTTTAATCTTTTTCCAAGGATTAAGCCTATCGAGTCATCACTTAAAATTGGATTTCCAACTGCCAGTATTATAAGCTTGCGACAAGCTTGTAAAAACTTATCTAAGTCCATTTTAAACTTTTCGTATGAGTTAGACATCTCGCTACTAGTTTTATCCATACTAAAAAACCTTTATATATTTTACTTGTATACTACTAAGTGGTGAAGACTATTGCTAGAAAGTAAAGAACTTGCGCTACAGAACCCTTATGAAGAAGCTGTTAACCAACTTAAGGCAGCTGTTGACTTCTTAGGTTTAGAAGGATATATATTTGAAGTACTCAAACAACCTGAAAGAGTAATTCAAGTAGCAATAAAAGTTAAGTTGAACGATGGAAAAGTTGCAACTTTTTTAGGATGGATAAGCCAACACAACAGCGCTTTAGGTCCATACAAGGGAGGTGTTAGGTTTCATCCAAACGTAAGCATAGAAGGAGTTGTGGCATTATCTATGTGGATGACTTGGAAGAATGCATTAGCTGAATTGCCTTACGGTGGAGGAAAAGGTGGCGTTAAGGTTGATCCTTCAAAGCTTTCTCAAGAAGAATTAGAAAGGCTAAGTAGAGGCTACTTTAGGGCAATAAGCGAATTTGTTGGTGTTGATAAAGATATTCCAGCGCCAGACGTTTTCACAGATGCTAAAACGATGGCTTGGTTTTTTGATGAGTACTCAAATAAGTTAGGATATCCTGTCTTTGGAGTTGTTACTGGAAAGCCAAAGGTTCTTGGAGGCTTAGATGTGCGAACTATAAGTACAGGGTTAGGTGTTGCGATAACTTCGAAAGAGGTGACTTCTGCGCTGCTGAATGGAATAGAAGGAAAAACAGTTGCAATTCAAGGTTATGGGAACGTTGGGTACTATGCTGCAAAGTTCTTAAATGAAATGGGTGCAAGGGTTGTTGCTGTTAGTGATATTTTAGGTGGAATTTATAACGAGAAGGGACTAGACCCAGACAAAGTAAAGGAAATGGAAAAAGAAAAGGGAAGTGTAATTAACTACAGCGAGGCAAAAAAGATTTCCAACGAAGAACTCCTTGAACTAAAGGTTGATCTTCTCTTACCTTGTGCTATAGAGGGAGTAATAAATAAAGATAACGCAAGAAGAATAAAAGCAAAGATTATAGTTGAGGGAGCAAACGGTCCAGTTACTACAGAAGCAGACAAGATACTTTGGAAAAATGGAATAGTTGTTGTTCCGGATATACTTGCCAATTCTGGTGGTGTCATTATGAGCCATATCGAATGGGTAAACAACAGAATGGGAGGATGGATCAGTGAAGAAGAAGCTCAAGAAAGACTTAAACAAAAAATGATAAGCACTACAAGAAAGGTTGTTGAATTTTGGAAAAGCAGTAACGTTGACATGAGACTCGTTGCGTATAGCTTAGCTGTGAAAAGAGTAGTAGAGGCGATGAAGGTAAGGGGATGGATTTAAAGCTACAGAAAAAGTTTTTAAGTTACCTCAAAAATAGTTTTTCAGAATGCCATCAATCAAGCTTGTAAAAGGCGACATCACAAAATTAAAAGTTGACGCAATAGTTAATGCGGCAAACTCTTATTTAAAGCATGGAGGTGGAGTTGCAGGAGCTATAGTACAAGCAGGAGGTTTGATAATTCAAGAAGAAAGCGACGATATAGTAAGTAAAAGGGGACCAATAAAGGTTGGTGAAGCTGTATTCACTTCAGCAGGAAAGCTAAATGCAAAATACATTATTCATGCGGTTGGACCTAGAAATGGAGAAGGCGATGAAGAAGAAAAACTAAGAAAAGCTACGCTGAGCAGCTTATCCCTAGCAGAATCTTTAGGTGTGAGAAGCATAGCCTTTCCTGCAATTTCCACGGGGGTCTTTGGATACCCAAAAGAAAAATGTGCGCTAGCGATGATAACTGCGGTAAAAGAGTACTTTGAAAGAGGTGGAAAAGTAGAAGAGGTGATATTTTGCTTATATGATGATGAAACTTACAATGTTTTTGCTTCCATCTATCAAAAAATTTTTAAAGATAAATCGAGAATGCAAAGAGAACGATAACCTTCGTAACTGCATGTAAGTGCTACAATTTAATATCACTATATGGTAGTAAAGATTTAAATACGTGCATAATTCACGTAGTACATGAGTCGTTACGTTAGTCATAAGCTTTTAGGAGACGTTATAATTCCTGGAATTTTTGATCCTAGAAAAAAGTTTGTCTCATATAGGTTTAGGACAAAAAAACTTGGAGTAGCCAGCAAGCTTCATAGATTTTTTATAGATAATTTAAAACTTAGAGTAATCTATGAAGGAAGAGTTAACACTGGCGATGAACGCACAGGATATGGCATACTTGATTTAACTGAATTTACAGGATCGATTGAAGATATAACTAAAGCCATTTACAAGGCTGAAATACTTGATCCTGATGAAGATGAATTTAAGGTTTATGAAAATAAGGTAAAAGGTCTTGGAGTAGTACCTCTTAAACAGCCATTAATGATTGGGAACTTTTCTGAAGCTGTAGTTTTTCCAAAAGATATGATAGAAGGCATGCTGGAAGGAATAAAAATGGAATTTAAATCTGCTGGAGAAGCATTTTTGTACTACATGGGTAAGAATGGAGGTATAAAGTTCGTTGACACTTACAAAGGAACACATCTCACAGTAGACACAAGTACGTTTCTCAACCTTCTGTTACAACTTTTCGTCGTAACGGGAATGTGTAGTGATGCTAAACTTTTAAAGTGTGACGAGAAGAACGGAAAAATACACCTATCATTTTCTGAGCTCTTTGAGTGCAAAAACCTACGAAAGGAAAAACCAAACAGTCAATTCTTTAGGGGATTTATTGCAGGAGTAGTTTCTAGCTTATGGAAAACTGACGTTAAAGTTGAAGAGGGTAACATGCACAGCTACAGGCTCGGATTTTTGCCAATTTTTAGTCACTAAGGAAGTCTAACAAGTTTAAGTTATTTTAACTAAGATCATAGAACAGTGCACAGAAAAGAAAACAGGATCCTCATTCAATGTATGAGCTTAAAATATTAAAACACAACTGCAATAACAGCAAGTTTTAGAGGCTTGCCTGAAGGTCATCTTATACTCGTTCAAGGCATACCTCACATTTTATACAAAAATATAGGTTAAGGATAGGCAGATAACTCAACGCTTCGACAAACTCATAAAGACGCCTTGGACTATGAACTTCAAAGAATTAAGTATGTCTATCCAAGACTACATAACTTATAAATTCCTACGTCATTTGTAGCAATAGGAACATAGATGTTATTATAGATACGAAAAACTAATATCCTTCTAATTGCTCATCTGAGTTTAGATAACTAACAATTGGGACAACCTCAAGTTAGTTCGTTGTCCTCAGAACAAAGACGTAAGAAAGATTTTGAATACAAAATTGAGGACGAATGGTGGAAGAAATTTAGTGCATGGAGAGACGTTAGCAAAGAAGAATTTTTGGATTGGCGGTGGCAATACGAACATCTAATAAACTCTCCAGAAAAGCTCTTTAGGATATTTCATTGGCTAAGTGAAGAAGAGAAAAAGGAAATAGTAGAAGTTTCTAAGGTTTATCCTTTGCTCATAAGTCCTTACTACTTGTCGCTTGTTAACCCTAACGATAAATTTGACCCTATTAAGATGCAATGTATTCCTTCAAAGGAAGAACTAATAGACGAAGCATCGCCTGAAGACCCTTTAGCTGAAGAAAGCGATGAAGTTGTTCCAAACTTAGTTCATAGGTATCCGGATAGGGCTCTTTACATAACTACTAACTTTTGTGCAACGTACTGTAGATTCTGCACGAGAAAAAGAATACTGGGAAAAGCTATTGTAAGTGGCGTTTCAAGCTTACAAAAAATAGTCGACTACCTTAAGCAAAACAAGCAAGTTCACGACATAGTAATCTCTGGAGGAGATCCGTTGACGCTTCCCAATAAGGACCTAGAGAAGATATTAAGCGAACTAAGTGCTATAGACTCAATAGATACACTAAGGTTAGGAAGCAGAGTCCCTGTAACTTTGCCCATGAGATTGTTTGATGAAGAACTGCTGGAACTGCTAGAAAAGTATAGCGACTTACTGTGGCTTAACACCCACTTTAACCATCCAAACGAAATAACTGAAGTTTCTTATTTGGCAATAAAGAACATACTTAAGCTGGGAATTCCAGTCAACAACCAAACGGTTCTTCTTAAAGGTGTGAATGACGACGTTGAAGTTATGAGGAAGCTGATGTTAAGCTTAATTAAAATAAAAGTTAGACCTTATTACTTGTTTCATTGTGACCCAACGAAGGGCATAAGACACTTTAGAACTACTGTCTGGAAAGGTTTAGAGATAATGGAAGGTTTAAGGGGCCACATCTCTGGTCTTGCTGTTCCAACCTATGTTATAGATGCACCTGGAGGAGGGGGGAAGATTCCCATGATGCCAAACTACATAATTTCGATGTCTGAAGAGAGGATTGTACTAAGAAACTTTGAAGGAAGTATTGTAAGCTATGATCCAACAGGAAGAGCCTTAACTAAGAAAGAAAATCAAAAATTCGAGGGTATAATAAGCTTACTGGAGGGAAGTTTTGATAAAATTGACTCATTGGACTCAGAAAGAATTAAAAGAAGAAAGTCAACTAGCAAATCTAGTTGATGCGACTAAGGAAGAGAAAAACTTAAGGCTTTTACGCTTTAAAAACTTCTAACATAAGCATAGTCTGAAATACTTTCTTATTTCTCCTTTTTATTCTCTTGCTGTTTTTGTTCCTCAAGTTCGCTTAACGCAATTCCTCTCATAACCGAAGCATACATTAGTAGCTTCCACGTCTCTCCTATTTTGTCGCCATATTCTTTAACTAGTTTTCTAGCAATTTCTCTTAGTTCATCAGCCTCTTGTAAGCTTAATTTTTCTTTATCTAACAACTCTTTCAGCCTACTTGACTCTTCCTTAGTTAAAGGATTATGGATTGAGGAGAGTCTATACAACTCTCCCTTTACAAACGTAATATCTCTTTGTTCAATAACTTTTCTAAATCCAAGAAACTCGGTAAAGAATTCTAGTTGATTCCTTGTTGCTTCCGTTATGTTGCCAATTTTTCTTTCTACCACATCAAACCTTTCGTTGACTCCTTTCCCGAAAGTATCAAATCTTTCGTTGATTATTTTTTTGAAAGCATCAAAACTTTCATCTACTGCCTTAAATCTCTCGTCTATTGCCCTAAATCTTTCATCCATTTGAGCGAATCTTTTTCCAAGCCAATAAGCCAAAGAAACAATTGAAATTAAAAGGGTTAATAAGCTTCCCAACATTGTTAAGAAGAGTTCTAATTCAGGCATATTCTCATACTTTACTGCATAATATGACTTAAAAATCTTTCTTTTAAAGACAGAACTATCAACTCAAAAACTCATTTACTTTAAAAATTGACAAGAAAGCCTAGAACTTTAGTTCTGAGATGAATTACTCTGTTAACTTAAGCGCCACTACCGAAAGGTTGGTTCTCTACCTCTTGAAGCTTATTTCAAATATTTTGAACATAAAGAAAAAAATAACTCCTTGGCCTAGAAAAACCTTAAGTTAATAGACCTTTCTTGCCAAATTTTTTATTTTCTTTATAAAAGAAGAATTAGATAAAAAGTTTGACGGTCTTACTTTACTATTCTTAAATTGTAACAAGAGCTTGAAAGAGAACGTAAAGTCCAAGCAATATTAGTCCACTATTCTTACCTATTTGTCGTTTTGACAGTAAATAGAGAAACACGAAGCTAGAAATTAAAACTGGAGTAATTAGCACCGAGAAGGCAGCTAAGTCTATATATGGGTCTAGGGTTAAGAGCATGCCAAGTATTAGCGTTGTGTTAACTAAGTTACTTCCTATGGCATCTCCCAAAGCCATCCACACTCTTCCTTTCTTAGCTGCCGTAAGTTCAACTACTAATTCTGGAAGAGAAGTACTCAGTGCAACAACTTTTGCAGCTAGAATAGAACGATGGATGTTTAGTAGATCTGAAAGCCTACTTACCGAATCAACAACGATCTTAGCTCCGATTATTAACCCACCTATGCAGAGAAGGAGCACAATGTATTCGAATGGAGAGGCTTGAGGCGAAGTATATTCGTTTTCTTCAGATTCAGGATAGATTCTTTTCTTACTTAAAACGATTCTTATGTAAAGCAGGTAGACTATCAATAGAAAAATACCTGTAAACCGCGTTACCCAACCACCTATAAAAATAGAGAAAGGTATCATTGTAGCAAAAAATAAGACATCTGCAAGCTCTATTATGTTTTGTTCGTTCAGTATAACTTCACCGGCAACAATTAGGGCTAGCCCAACTATCAGTGTTATATTTGTAACATTTGAGCCTAAAATATCGCCTATAGAAATGCTTGCCTTATTTTCCAGAGCTGAGATTATAGCTACACTTAGTTCTGGAGATGAAGTCGACACTGAAAGAAGTAGAAAGCCCACGGACAACTCTGAAAGCTTAAACTGCTTCATTATCTTTTCTGCTATGTTAACTAGCATACTCCCTGAAACTGCAATCATTATTCCTCCAAATAGCAACGATGCAGCTCGAATTAACGGTTCCATTGCTCGAAAGTAAGATGCATTTATGAGGTGTTATATTTCTTTCGCATACTATATCCTTAAGTAAGCTGTAGACCTTAAACTGTATTATGAAATTGAGGATTCTGATCTTAGCTGAAAGCTTTTTGTCGTAATAGTTTTAGAGGATAGACTTTGTTCGTAAGAAGCTCTAGGGCTATATAGCTAATCTACGAGAAAATGCCGCTCTTAAGAATACTAATGTTCGATACAACTTTTAACAAAACCAAAGAACAGTGGATTTGGCTTTAATGGCCTAGAAGTAAATTCAGGATGGAATTGAGTTCCTAAGAAGTACTTTAGCTTAGGGAGTTCGCCTATCTGCATTATCCCTTCATCTTTTTCAGATTCACCAGAAAAGACAAGGCCATTCTTTTCCAGAATATCAACATACTTAGGATTAATTTCATACCTATGCCTAAATCTTTCAATAACTTTTTTCTTTTTATAAAGTTCATAAGCTAATGTATTCTCTTTGATCAGTACAACTTGCCCACCTAAACGCATCGTTGCACCATACTTTCTTTCTTCAATTAGCTTCCTTTGCCAAGGTAAAAGGTCAACAACAGGGTAAGGTGTAGATGCGTCTATTTCAGTAGAGTGTGCGCCCTTTAGGCCGCAGACATTCCTTGCAAACTCAACTACAGCAAGCTGAAAACCAAAACACAACCCTAAGAAAGGAACATTGTTCTCCCTTGCAAACCTGATGGCTTCTATTTTTCCTTCAACTCCACTAGCTCCAAACCCTCCTGGCACTATTATTCCATCGACAGACTTTAATTTCTTAAGTTCTTCCTCATCCTTAGCTTCTAGAGCCTTAGCATCAATCCAGTAAAACTTTGGAGAAACGTTGTTGCTCCATGCTGCATGCTTAACAGCTTCTATAACTGAAACATAAGAATCAGGTAGGTTGTATTCACCAATATCGAAGTACTTCCCAACTATTCCAATTCTTACAAAGTCTTTTATGTTCTTAATTTTTTCAATTAAATTTTTCCATTCCTCTAAGTTTGACTTTCTGTTTTCCATGCCAAGTTTAAGGAGTATTTTATCTCCAAATTTTTGTTCCTCAAACAGTAAAGGTAACTCGTAAACGTTCTCTAGGTCTGGGTTAGCAATTATATCTTCTTTCCTTACGTTGCAGAAAAGAGCAACCTTCTCTTTCCTAACTTCGTCTATTGTACTTTCAGACCTTCCAACTATAAAGTCTGGCTGTATGCCGAGCTCTCTAAGCTCCTTAACAGAATGCTGCACAGGCTTTGTTTTCATCTCTCCAAGACTTTTTATCACCGGTAAATAACCAACGTGAACAAAAACTACTTTCTCACCTTCAAGCTTCATCTGCCTTGCAGCCTCTAGGAATGGAATGTTTTCATAGTCTCCAACAACACCTCCAACTTCAACCAAGACAAAATCAGCGTTGCTTTCCTTTGCTACGTCTCTTATTCTTCTCTTCACTTCGTCTGTTATGTGAGGAATTATTTGAACTGTTTTTCCTAGGTACTCGCCTCTTCTTTCTTTTTCTATTACTTCCAAGTAAACTTGTCCAGTTGTTATGTTGTTCTTTTTGCTTATTGTGATATCTAAGTACCTCTCGTAGTGTCCTAGGTCTTGGTCTATTTCGCCTCCATCTTCGGTAACCCAAACTTCACCGTGCTCCGTAGGTCTTAAAGTTCCAGCATCATAATTTAAGTAAGGGTCAATCTTCACAGCTGTAACTTTAAATCCCTTTGCTTGTAAAACTTTGCCAATTGAAGCTGTTGTTATGCCTTTGCCTAGGCCTGAAACAACACCACCTGTAACGAAAATATAAGCAGTGGGCATGTAACTTGTTGTTATGCCAGTTTAAAAATTTTTCGCTTGCATGCCAACTAACTTTTAAACCAAACTTTAAACTAACAAAAGAGTAATAAAAGCGTAATGTCTAGAAGTGAAGATGAAGCAAAGTTATGAAAGTAGTAAAACTCTAGAAAAGGATTATTGCACGCTAAGAAATTTTTGAGGCTAATGCTTCTTTAGAAAGTTTGTCTGCATACCATAGTGGAGCAGGAAGAGCAAGATCAAAAAGGTTATCACTTACAACTCTTATTGCATCATCCAACGTAACTCTATGCCCTATACTTATATAAATTTCCCCTCTTCCCTTAGTTCTTAAAACTGCTCCAACAGCTAATTCATCAACGAAAATCAGCGGAGGCTGAATTGACCTATCTACTTTTCCATAAAGAAGACTTTTTGTAACGCCTATCGTAGGAACATTAAGAACAACACCTATGTAGCTGGCAAGACCCATCTTCCTTGGATGAGCTAGTCCATGGCCATTTATAAAAAGTATATATGGCTTCTCTATTTGTCGAGAAAGTACTTTTAATATTGGCGGAGCCTCTCTTAGGTAAAAGAGTCCAGGTACATATGGTGGCAAATTATCAACGGTTGCATAATCTACATTTTCTAGTTCCTTTGAACCGTACTTCGTGAGCACATAGGTTGCTACTCCTACATTCTTCTTGTATGCTACGTCAACTCCTCCTATGAAACTCTCCTTAGGTAAGCTAAGAGGCTCAACCTTAACCTTTTTAGAGAGAAGAACTTGAGCTCTAACTGCGTTCTCATACTTTATTTTTGGTCTCAACTGCCGTTCTTTTGTTGGAAAAAGGAAAAAATAAAGGTTATTAAATTTTTCAACAGATATTTTTGGGCGAGTTGATTAGACTACCTTCTTATCTAGAATGCAAGCGCGTGCTAAAGATGAGTTTTAATCAAGAATTTTTATTGATAAGCTTGGGTAGTAACATTTATAAAGTAGTACTATTATTATGGTAGTACTAAAAATGGAGTACGAAGTTAAGGTTACAAGAAAGGGGCAAACAACAATCCCTGCAGCACTTAGGAGGAAGTACAACATTACTGAAGGATCAAGATTATTAGTAGTAGATGCTGGTCAAGGAATTCTTATGAAACCTTCATTGAAAACTTCAGATTTAGCGGGCTCAGGTTCTGATTATGCAACTCCGGAAGAAATGAAAAAGCTCCTTGATAAGCTCAGAGAAGAGGATCTATGAATGTTTACGACACGAGGTTCTTCATCGAGCACTACTACTCGAAGAACGACGAAGTACTAAAAAGGACAACAAACGCTCTTAAAACTGACAAGAACAAAGTAATTTCTGCGATCGTTGTTCATGAAGTTTATAAGTTAACATTGGATAAAGAAGGAAAAGAACAAGCCGAACTTAGAACGAAGCTTCTTGAGAAAGACTTTAAGGTAATAAACGTAGATACTCAAATAGCTAAAATTTCTGCTAAACTTAGACATAAGTACAGAATACCAATGGCAGATAGCATCATAGCAGCAACGGCTGAAAGCCTTAAGTTGGTGTGCATAACAGACGATCAACATTTTACTCAAATGAAAGAAGTAAAGACTAAATGGATTTAGCCAAGAGTTTCACTTACGCAATTTGAATTGATTATTGAAAAGCTTAAAATCTATTGTTGATTTACTAGAAAGCCCATTTTCACTAAGAGCCTTTGCTCAACATAAACAACATTTTATATGATTTTTGATGAATTACTTTAAATGGGTTAGAACCATCGTATGGACCACTTTTTATGCGAACGTAAACCTTGTCATTTGCACTCTCTCGTTAAAAATTAAAGTAAAGTAAAAAGCTTTGCTTGTTAGCGTCCTCATTTTTCTTTAAATCTGAAGAAAATTTGCAAGAAAAGACGTTTTAGAAATTGTCAGCGTTTTCGGTGCATAATCACTAAGAATGCTACTATAGCCACTAAAAAAATTGTTGCGATTATACTTATACTAACAATGTTTAGCTCAGTTTTCCAGCTAGCAACTAGAGTTACTGGCTTACTTGCAACAAAAGAATAAGTTGGTGAAGTTGATACTATTTTTCCATTGATCTTCCAGCCCTCAAAAACGTAGTTGGTGAAAGGGTCTTTTTCAATTTGAGTAGGCGATATTGTAACTGTTACATTTGTACCAGCTTTATACCAACCAGATCCACTTACCGTTCCTCTATCACTGGACGCATTCACTTCATACTCAGTTTCCCAATTTGCAACTATTGTCCTAGGCTTACCAGCTACGATTGAAAGATTTAACTCACTGCTTATTAAGGAGCCATTTTCATACCAGCCTTTAAAAATTCTCTTTGTTCCATTTTTACAGTCGATGATCGTTTGAGGTATCGAAACAGTTAAGTTTTTGTTTACTTCATACCAGCCAGATAAGATCGTTGCTCCGTAACTCGTGCAAACTGTAACTTGAACTTGAAGAGAGTACTTTGCTGTAAGATTTAAGTCATCTGTTAATTCTATTGAACGCGGATTTGCAAACGAACCATCATTCCATTGATTGAAAAGGTACTGCAAACCTCCAACATAAACTTGAGGCGCTACATAAAGAGTATGCTTACCCTCCGGTAACCGAAACACTACTAGAGAGCCGCTCTTGTTGATATTGTCAACTTTGATCCAAAAAGCTGAACTAGATATAGGTAAGCTAACCGTTAAAGTATGCATTCTTTGATTTACTAGTTGATTTACTTCATTCCATATTCTTGAGTAAAAGCTATCGTCTATTGGGAAACCCCATTCTCTAAATTGCGTTCTTAAGTCAACCCCAGTTGCGGCACTTAAAGCAGCGACAAACACGGTAGCCTGCTTGACATCGGAATCAATTGTAAACGTAAAAGGTACATCTCTTGGAAGAAAGAGAGAGTAAAATCGGTATAAGCTATCATAGCCATATTTCGTACAGATAACGTCGATCATTTCATCTAGAATATCTGGAGTCATTTCATCGTAATGTGCACCATTTTTTACGTATGTGTCAAGATTTGGAGTTGAACCAAAGTGCCATAAAGACATTAGGGTAATCATAACATAATCTGAAATGTTTAACGCTGAGGAACGCTCCTTCATCATTTTTGCCGCGTACATGCCTAAAGCTGAAGCTAAGCCTTCGACATATACAAATGTATGATTGGCACCTCCAAAGAAGAACTGACCAGGTTTATTTCCTTCAAGAGTAAAATCATGGCCCATTTCATGAAAATAAACAAACCATTGCGGAAAACCAGAACCTTGACAAAGGATCATGCCGCTATTAGGTATGTCAACACTTGAGCCAAGTCTTATTGGATTTCCTGACAAGCCATATGGTACTGTCCCATCCTCGTGACCTGGATCGTCCACCAGAAACAAAGTACTTCCTCCAAAGGGAACAACACCAGTAGCCTCAGATTCAAGCTCATATGCTATGTCTGTTATTCGAACTATGTCGTAGTCCCTGAAGATTTTCTGATAATCGAATCCTTGAATTGGTTGCTCAGGAACATAGAATACTACATGTTTTCCCGACAAAGCTTTAAGGGTTATTCCAAGGTTGTCTCTTGTAACCCGCACCACAGCAACATTAGGTACAGGAATGCCGTCTACTCTTGCAGAAATGCACGGTGTTTCTCCAAATGTTTTTGGCGGTCTTATGGCAGTAACTAAGCCTGCATTATCTACTGTAGCCACACTTGGATTACTACTAGAGAACTCAATTGTTTTCGGGGAAACTTTATTTCCATAAGCATCATAAGCTTCTACTGCAAGCTTTCCTGTTGGATTATCTGGAGACAACAGCAATATTGGAGGCAGTAAAACTATACTTCCAATGGTAACTTCTATGTAATTATTACTAACTATTCCATCAACTTTTACGGTAATCCAACAGCGACCAAACTTTCCAGGGATAGCTAACACTTCTCCCTGAGTTGTGACATTTACTAGTGAAGGATCAACAAAGAATTTTGTAGAAGAAAAAGAAAGCTTTTGCCCATTAGCATCTTTTACGCTGATAGAGAGTTTCCCACTTGAGACTCCGTTCGAAAGAATTAGTTGTGATGGACTAAGTAGAATTTCTGATGCTACACCTGAGCTGGAAATTTCAGATGAAAGTTGACAAATTGAATATGAGTCAGGTTCGTCACAATCACCTCGATCATCGGAAGCGGAGACTTCCCAACTGAAACGTGTTGTATTCCCAATTTGATTTCTTTTTACCACTATAGAGACAGTATCATTATCAATAAAGACTGGGCACTGACCACCACCTGGACGTTGACCTATTGGATCAACCCACCCCTGCCAGTGGCCATCATAGAAAGCCACTCTTATGTTGTACTCGCTCCCAACAAAAAAGTGCCTTTGTCCCGTATTTGGATCTAAATCTGTATCAATCATCCAAAGATAAACAACTACACTATCCCCAAGATCAAGTGGAATTGTAGACTTAACTCTCATTTCAAACTGAAGTGTACCTAAGTTGATTTGACGTATCTCAGCGTAGACTATGTCAATGAAGCTATATTTGCTAGGTACATCGCCTACTTTGTCAGAAACTGAAGAGACAATAGGATTAAACAACGATGAAGTAGAAAAGACAGCTCCTGTGGAATTGTTTTCTTCTTTTAGCAATAATCCTTTAACAAATAGTTGCTGAGGAGAGATAAGAGTCAAAATCAAAATAAGTAGTAGCGCTTCTTTTTTAGTCAACATGTTGAAATAAAATCAGTAGTGAAATATTTAAGATTTTCTGTAGTTATTTATAGTAAATTATGGTAATTAAACACACTTATTTAAAAGACTGGCTCTGTTAACTTAAGGTTTTTCTAGGCCAAGGATTTTGCCTTTTTCTTATGATCTTTGAAATAAGTTTCAAGATACAGAGAACTAATCTTTCTTTAGTTCTCTACGCTCTTTACTTAGTAACTAAGTTATAGAAGAGCTTCAAACTTGAAGGAAACTACGATCTGAAGGTCTTTGTAGTGTTTCATCTTTATTGTTTTAGTTTTACTTATGAGCGCCAATGTTTTCTTATTCTATTTAGGTCTATCTATTTTGAAATTACTGGCAACGGCAACACATACGCTTTTACTGTCTGAAGTACTGCTATGCTTTGTTTTATAAATTATTCAAAAGTGATGAAAGTTGTTCCTTAAAAGAACAAAATGTTTATAAAACTGTTCTGATACAGTACAATTTATGAGAGAAGAGGACTTTAGAGTTGTTCTTTCTGAGTGGAGAGTAAGAAAGCTACCTGAACTTGTTGAGAGAGAACTCAAAATACCATTAGAACCAACTACGATAATTACAATAATAGGTCCAAGACAAGCAGGAAAAACTTTCAGAGTGTTTCAGCTAATTAGAGAGCTTTCCAGTATGGTTTCTAGAGAAAACATGCTCTATGTAAATTTTGAGCATGAGAGATTAAGAAATTTAGATGCAAACAATTTAGAAGATATGATAAAGGTTTTCTATCAGTTGTTTCTTCCTGAAGAGAAGACTCAGGTATACCTTTTTCTTGATGAGATTCAAAACGTTAGAGATTGGGACAAATGGGTAAGAAGAGTTTATGAAAGTGGAAAATTTAAGATTTTTATTTCTGGATCTTCTTCAAAACTTTCTAGCAAAGAGATTGCGACAGCCTTGAGAGGAAGAAGTATAGATTTTATATTATTTCCCTTTAGTTTTAGAGAATTTTTAAAAGCAAAAAAAATTGAATTGAAAAATGTCGAAGTATTAAGCTATTTGGAGGAAAGAGGAAAAATACTTAGGTTAACAGAAGAGTTCGTTAAATTTGGGGGATATCCGAAAGTTGTTTTAACAGAGGACGTTGATACAAAAGAAAAGATTCTAAGGACTTATTACGAAACAATTTTTTATAAAGACCTTGTAGAGAGGTATAAAGTTGACCCTATTTTATTAGATGCTTTTCTAAGATATGCTGTGACTTGTTTTTCTAAACAAGTGAGCATTTCCAAAATTTACAATTATTTGAAGACATTGGGATTGAAGTGCAGTAAGTCTACCTTGATTAAATTCCTAAAATACTCAGAGGAGGTTTTCTTCTTGTTTCCTATTGAAATCTTTTCTTACTCAATAAAAGAAAGGAAACAATATCCAAAAAAGCTATACGTTGTAGATAACGGCATAGTCAGAGCAATTTATCCAAATGCTGAAAAAAGTTTTGGTAGATTGATGGAAAATTCAGTTGCAGTAGAACTGCTAAGGAGAAAGGAGAGTTCAAAGTTTGAAATTTTTTACTGGAAGGAGTACGGAAAGAGAAATGGAAATGAAGTGGATTTTGTTATCCGAGAAGGTACGAACATCAAGAAATTAATTCAAGTTACCTATGCCAACAGTAAAGATGAGATTGAAAAAAGAGAAGTTGAAAATTTAATTAAAGCTTCTGAAGAATTAAAGTGCAAAGATTTACTAATAATCACATGGGACTATGAAGGTGAATTAGAAGTTGAAAATAGAAAGATTAAGTGTTTACCTTTATGGAAATGGCTGATAAGTTTTAGCTTATAGATACTAGTAAGCTTCCTGCATTTGAATAAAAATACTTAAATGTAACTTTAAATAAAAATCTTTACGTTTTACTAAAGTTATAATAATCTTTTGGGAGTTGAGAATATACCTTTCTATTAATATAAGCAATAAACATGGCCATACTTTGCTAAATAAGTTGACAACGAAGTTGAAAGGGTATTGTTAAAAAGAGAATACATTAGTTGTTAAGGCATGTAAGTTTATGCCTATACTTCTCGTGTCTTGCACGAAAAACATGTTTTAGTTATTTATAAAAACAACGATGAGTTAGAAGAAGGCAAGCAACGGAAGCGACAAAAATATAAACATTGTTCCGTAGATTACGATAACATAAACTACTTCTTTTTTACTTTCTGGCCATTCTTTTTTTAGTAAACCCTTAATAGGAATCATAATCAAGGTAGAAGCGCCTTTAGGAAGTGGAATCATAAATGCAGTACTGTTACGATACTCTGAGTATTTTTCTACATATTTCTTAGCCATTGCATTTTCTTCCTGTATAGCGGAGCCAATCGTCACTAAAGCTAAGAACAACCATATAAGACTTGGAGGCGGAACGTAACCTCCACGAGGTACACTTAATAAAGAAGTTAACAACAAGAGTCCG